>Ga0105249_10004951_pt1 | contig 11487 bp, 9 predicted proteins | sample KBSS44metaG_FD_81522 | JGI IMG/M metagenome (GOLD analysis project Ga0105249, IMG submission 81522) | Switchgrass rhizosphere microbial communities from Kellogg Biological Station, Michigan, USA - KBS S4-4 metaG | ecosystem: Host-associated > Plants > Roots > Rhizosphere > Soil | place...
ATCGGCGCCAGTGTGGCATTCGCGGCTCCGGCGCGGAGAAAGACGCCGACCACCAGCGTCGAACCGTCCGCGGCCTTGTGCACGAGATGCATCTCCATCGGGAACTGCTGCTCGTCCACTTCATGCTCCGCCGGGGTATGGAAATGGAACTGCACGAGCCGATAGACGCGGTCTCCAACGCGAATCTCCGCGTCGCCAGCTGCCACGTTTCCCCGCACCGTGGCTTCCTCGTTAGGTGACCCCGTATTCTCCAGGTCGACCGTGGCGTGTGTGCTGTAATGGAAGGTGAGCGGCGGAACGGCCTGTTTCTTCACGACCTGCAGGTCATCGCCACGGATGTCGATCGGGCTCTGCTGAGCGATCGCGGACGGTTGCGTCTCCGGCTCTCGCGATCCGGTCACGCGGAGCGAGTCGGCCGCGTTTGCAGCGATTCGTGGAGGGCCAATCAGCCCGATCAGGAGCGTGACGGCAAGCCAATCGATGGGCGGTCTCATGACACCTCGACAGTAGCCCGGACCTTTGAGGCTATCTGCCGTGTCGGGCGCGACACTATTGGCCCTTTGTAGGGAAGCGGGAGACGGGAGACCGAGAATCCGCGGGATGCTCATCTCGTGTAGATCTGCGTCCCGAGGGTTAACCGCTTTCTTCCCGTCTCGAGTCTCCCTTCTCCCGTCTCCCGCTTAAAACCGGAACGCGACTTTCACACTCTTCGCAGATCCCTTATCCAGCGCCGCGTCGAGCGCCCGTCGATACTCGGCTATCGGAAATGTCGCGGTCACCAGGGATCGCACAGGCGCCTGTCCACTCGCAATCAACGATGCCGCTTCCGCGAACGCGTCGCGTTCGGCGCCGTCGTGCGCGTGCGCGCCGTAACACAGACTTCCCCGCACCGTCAGTTCCTTCAACCAGACCGGCGTCCAGTCCAGCCCATTCAGCGTGCTCACATTGCCTAACAACACCACGGTTCCGCCCGGGCGGGCCACGCGAAGTGCATCGTCCACGGCACGCGTGCCGCCGACGCAGATGAATGTGAAGTCGAACCCGCCGCCCGTGCCAATCGGACGTCCGATGATCGGGTCGAGCAGCCGCGACTGCCCCGCTTCGGCGAGCGCACCGAGGTAGTCGCCGCGCGACGCCATGACACGAGCGGCGCCAAGACGTCGCGCGTGATCTGCCTGGAACTCGTGGCGTGCCAGGACCGTCACGGCCGCCTCAGGGGCGAGCGCGGAAAGGGCGGCCGTGGTCAGAAGCCCGATCGATCCCGCGCCGATGACGAGCACGCGAGCTCCTCCCGCTGGCAGACTGGCCCGCACGGCGTGCACCGAACAGGCCAGCGGCTCCACGAGCACAGCCTCCTCATCGCTCATCGCGTCCGGGACGCGAACAAGCTGCGACTCGTGCGCCACGAAATGCTCGCCCCAGCTGCCGCCCGTCCCGCGCGTCGTGCCAATCAGCATCCCGGGCGGAAGCGCTCCGTCGGTGAAGTGCGCACAGCGCGAATGGTTGCCGGCGACGCACTCCGTGCACCGAGGCTCGACACCCCGCGGCTCGCAACAGAGCAGCGGATTCGCCACGACGCGCTCACCGACACGCACGCTGGTGACGGCCGACCCGACCTCGACGACGTCGCCGACATTTTCATGCCCGAGGACGAACGGGAAGGACGAGAATGGCGACGTCGTCGGACTGGCTTTCAGCGTGATGACGTTCAGATCGCTGCCGCAAATCCCTCCGAGCCGCGTTCGGATGCGGACCCAGCGCTCGCTCGGCAGCGCGGGCTCGGGGACCTCCCCAACCGTCGTGCACGCGTATGGACCGATGTAGAAACGCCGGGACAACCGGCCGGCTGCGAGTGTCGTCAGGTACGTCGGGATCGGCGCGGCGAAGCTGATCGCCTTCACGCGCGCGCCGGCGTGGCGGTCGGCGTCACGACACGCAGCGCGCCAGGAACGCACGCCACCTCGAGCGTGGCTGATGCGGCGCGGTTGTACTCGCCATCGGTTTCGTACGCGGGCGGCGCCGCGAACGACAACGTGAAGCGCGGCGCCTGCTCGGTTCGGACGTCGGGATGCGTGAGATGTGTGCCGCGTGCCGCCGCGCTGAACAACGCGATGCGCTTGAGTGGCGCCACCGTGCGAATCGCCACGGCATCGAGACGGCCGTCCGTGATGCTCGCGTTAGGTGCGATCCGAAACGCGCCACCGAAGTTCCGGCCGTTGGCAATGATCACCATCAGATGCGACGTCAGGCCACCCACCCCGTTGCCGCTCGAGACCGTGACAGATACGCCCGGGTAGCCGAACAGCTGGCGGAGGGCCGAATACATGTACAGAAGATCGCCCTTGAGCCACCGGATCGACGCGACGTCCTCGATCACCGCGATGTCGAAGCCAAACCCCGTCACGTTGAGGAAATGCTTGTCCTCGATGCGGCCGACGTCGACTGCGACGTCAGGTCCGTCTACGGCGAGGCGTGCCGTCGCGTCGAAGTCGGTGGCCGGCGCGCCGACGGTCTTGGCGAAGTCATTGCCGGTGCCCGCCGCGCCCAGCGCCAGCCGCACGCGAGCGCCCGAGGCAATGATCGCGTTGGCCACGTTGCCCCAGGTCCCATCACCGCCAATGGCGACGATGGTCCGTACGCCTTCGTCGATCGCACGACCGGCAAGCAGCCGCTCATCGCCCGCAGCGAGCGTTAGGCGAATGTCGGTGACGCCGACCGCCGCAAAGGCCCGACGGACGTCGCGCTCCACCTTCTTCCCCTGCCCCCTCCCGGCGGCGGGGTTGATGATGACGCAAACGTCGGGCATCAGCGCGGCGCGAACGCCGCGAGATGGCGAAGCGGGTGGAAGGTCTGCACGCCATCACGCATCCACAGCTCGCGGAATGGCGTGACGTCGACCTCCCAGTTCGAGAGCAGGTCGGTCATCGCCTGCGAGTGGATGACGATGCCGCCACGCTCTTCCTCGTTTTCGCTGAACTGTCCGGCCATCACGATCGTGGAGCTGTACGCACCCTCGTCGTCGTACATGAAGGCCTGATACGGGTGCTCGACCTTGGACCACTCGTGCTCCGTGATGGTCATGTCGACGATCGGCTCGCCACGATCGGTGGCGTTGATGGTGACGTGGCCGTCGCCCCGATCCCACGCGATCGAGATGTCCTGCATGTAGTGCGGCAAGTGCCATCGCTCGATGGCGTGCTCTCGTGACTCCGGCGTCGTCGTCCCGAGTCGGAACGGCCAGAACGCGGAGCGCGGCCAGATGTGCCCGGCATCCACACGTGGCGCAACGAGAATCGACAGAATGAGCTCGCCGTACTCGCCCACCGGGCTATCGTGGAAGTCGAACGCCATCACCGACAACACGCTCGACCCGTGGTGCGGCTCGATGGGCTGCAGGTCGGACGGAAGTAGCGCGCGGGCGTTTTCGGTGGGGAACTCGAAGAAGCCGCCGATGGCATCGCGGAACCGATACTGCACGAACTCACTCGGATTACTGGTCGTCATACAAGAATCCTCTCTTCGCGGAGAACGCGGATCAGTATCGCGGCGCCTTCGTCGAGCTGTTCGCGGGTGTGAGCCGCTGAGATGGAAACACGGAACCGCGAGCGGTGCTTCGCCACGGCAGGGTAAATCACGGGCTGCAGATATACGCCGGCGCCCAGCAGCTTGTGACAGATCTCGAACACTCGTCGGTCGTTCCGGACCATGATCGCCACGATCTGCGACGTAGAGTCGCCGACGTCCACGCCAGCTTCCTCGAGCCGGCTGCGGATGTGTCGCACGTTCGCCCACAGGGCATCACGTAGCTCGGGTTCCCGTTGCGCGATCTCGAGGGACTTCCGGACGCCGGCTGCCACCACAGGCGACAGGGCGCACGAGAACACGCGCGATCGCGCGAAACCCTTGAGGTAGTTGTACAGGTTCCGCGACCCGGCGATGTAGCCGCCCTGGCCGCCGAGCGCCTTCGAGAAGGTACCGACGTGAATGTCGACGTCGTTCTCGAGGCCGTACAACTCGGCGACGCCTCGTCCGGTCGGGCCGTAGACGAACGTCGAATGGGCTTCGTCGAGCATGATGCGAGCGCCGTACTTCTTCGCGACACCGACAAGCTCGGGAAGCGGGCACACGTCGCCGTCCATGGAGTACACACCCTCGATCGCGACGAGCTTCTTCCCTGTGCATTGCTTGAGCTTTCGCTCGAGATCAGCCGGGTTGTTGTGGCGGAAGAAGCGGACGTTCGCCTTCGACAGAATGGCGCCGTCCACAATGCTGGCGTGCGCGCTCTGATCGGCGATGACCCAGTCACCCGGCCGCATCAGCCCGGCAATCATCCCGACGTTCGTGCTGTACCCCGTCGGGAAGACCATGGCCGCCTCTTTCCGCTTGAATCGTGCGAGGTCTTCTTCGAGCTGCACATGGACGTCCATCATGCCGCTCAAGAGCGGCGAGCCGGCAGCGCCGAGGCCATAGGCGTCGAGTGCCTCCTTGGCCGCGGCGATAACCTCTGGGCGAACCGACAACCCCAGGTAGTTGTACGACGACAGGTTGATGAGGCGCAGGTGCCGACCGCGAAGCCCTTCCGTAAGGCGAATATCGCCCTGCGGCGGCGTTGACATCGCCTGAGAGAACAGATAGTAACCCTGCGGCAGCGCATCGTTGAGCCAGTCATTGAACGGCTCGAGGATGGCGAACGGGTCGTCGCTCGTGTGATAGAAAAAGTTACTGTAGTCGTAGTCCGAAACATTCGCTGCCTGCGATTGCACGGGATCGACCCGCGCTTCCGTGGGCGCACTCATGTATGGTGACCTCCTGTTGAGCGGCGGCAGTCCCTTCCAAGCCGAACCTAACGCGTTCGTCGACACTCGGCCACGACAGCTGGGCCGGGGACTCCGAAGTGGGGCGTTCTTCGTTTTGTTCGGCTGCTACGCGGTCCTCGTGATCGGCCTCGGGCAACGCCTTCTGCTCTGGCCGGCGATCGTCCTGCTACCACGCTATCGTACAGCAATCGTCCGCGCGTGGCTGCGGTTCCACGCCCGGGCGACGGTTTGGATGGCTCGCGTAGTGGCTGGCGTCCGGTTCTCGATTCACGGCGCCATCGCGCGGGAAAGCTGCATCGTAGTGATGAACCATCAGTCGGTCCTCGACATCCCGATTGGCATCTCGTTGATTCCCGGTCCCCAAACGATCATTCCGACCCGCGACCGGTACCGGCGCGGAATTCCAGGCATTTCTCCGCTGGCGCGACTTGCACGATTTCCGTTCGTATCGCAAGGGGCAAGCGTCGCGCGCGGTGAACTCCGGGCCCTGGTCGAGGCGGTCGGCCGCGTCGATCGCGGCGAGGCGTGTCTCCTCCTCTTTCCCGAAGGCCATCGGACGCGCGATGGGCAGATCGGGCGTTTCATGCGCGGCGGCCTCCGCATCGCGGTGACGCGTGCGCGGCGACCCGTGTATTGCGTTGTCGCCGACGGCATGACCTCGGCACGCACGACGCGTGAGGCACTTGGTCAGGTCGCCGGCAGTACCGTAACAGTTGCGATAGTCGGACCGTTCGCGCCGCCCACCGATTCGTCGGCGGAATCCGCGGACGTCTTCATCGACATGCTTCGCGACTCGATGACGAACGCGCTCGCCCGCATGCGCGGGCTTGCCACGCAACCCGAAGGACATGTCGACGGCTCCGCGATCGCCGCTCACTGACGCTGCGGTCCGAGAGGCACTCGCGGCGGGGCTCGATGAGGCATCGCCGCCGGGTCGCGAGCAATTCATCACGTTTCTGGCCAACGCGTTCGGCCCGACTGCGGTGGCACTGATCCACTACGGGTCCCATGCGCACGGCGCGGGCGCCACCGCGGAGAGCGCACACGATTTCTTCGCGATCGTCGACAGCTACAGAGATGCCTATCAGTCATTGGCGGCGACGGTTGGGACACGGTATCGGCCCGGGGTGGCGGCGCTGCTGAATCGTGTGCTTGCACCGAACGTGATCGCAATAGCGGACCCCGATGCCGCGCCACCCGCGCAGGCAAAGATCGCCGTCATCTCCCTCCGCGCATTTCGCCGTGCGTGCTCGCCGCGGTCGGCCGATCTGTTCGTGCGCGGACGGCTCTTTCAGGTGGCAAGACTCGTGTGGGCTCGCGACGAGCAGAGCAGACAGGCGGTCGTAAATGCAACGCTGGAAGCTCGCGCTGGATCATTCGAGTGGGGACGGGCCTTCCTTCGCGCGCCGTTCGACGTCGAGACGTACTGTCGGATACTCCTAACGACGGCGTTTGCCTCGGAGATTCGCCCCGAAACCGCGGACCGCATCGCGAGCCTTCTCGACGTACAGCGCGTGACGCTTCACCGGATGTATACGCCGCTGCTCGCGTGGCTCCAACGATCGGGAGCGCTGCGCCAGGAAGGACCATTGTACCGCACGGTGGTGGACCACGGAACCTGGGAAGCGCTCTTATCCTCCGTCTACATGCGCCGGAGCAAATTGAGGGCGACCCTTCGTTGGACGAAGTACGTGGCACTCTACGATGATTGGCTCGACTACGTTGTGGGAAAGATCGCGCGGCGGAGTGGCGTTGCCATCGAGCTGAGCTCGCGGGAACGACGATGGCCACTGATCTTCCTCTGGCCCAAAGCCATCCGCTTTCTTCGCTCCCGCCCGCAACGCCAAGGGTGATCGTGACGGCCAACATCGCGCTACTCCTTGTCGGGGTCGTGCTGCTGACGATGCCAGTCTTTGCGATCGTTTCACGCGGGCGCGCCGGCGATCCGGACGTGGCGACGCGCCCGACAACCGTCATTCTCGGGCGGTGGATCCGGGATTGGGTGATGTGGTTGATCACGCCTCTGGAGCGCTCGCTGGTTGCGTCCGGCATAACGCCGGATGCACTCAACGTGCTGGGCGCCGTATTTGGGCTGGCGGCGGGCGTCGCGTATGTCCGAGGGTCTACCGCCCTGGCGGGATGGTTCATCCTGCTGGGTGGGATGGCGGACATCCTGGATGGCCGTGTCGCGAGAGCGCGAGGTCTCGCGTCTCGTTACGGGGAATTCCTCGATTCGATGCTCGATAGGTTTGCCGAGGTGTTCACGTTCGTTGGGCTTGCCGTATACCTGTCCGTGACGCCGGCCGGTGCGCTCGCGGTAACGCTCGCTGTCGGGAGCTCCCTGCTCGTGAGCTATGCCCGAGCGAAAGGCGACGCCGTGGGCGTGGCGTGCCGCGGTGGCGTTATGCAGCGCGCCGAACGACTCGTGCTTCTCGCCCTCGCGTCGATCTTCGACCGGTCGGTCATCTCCGCGGCCGGGTGGGCCGACGGGACGCTGATCTTCTCGGCCGTCTGGGTCATCGGTCTCGGTGCGCTGGGCACGGCGTTGTACCGGACCGTGGCCATCGCGCGCGCCCTGCGAACAGGCAATCGGGATGCCCGATGATCGCCCGCCATCCACCTACTTGCCCGCGACGGTGATGGACACTCTGACGGAGATTTGGCGCGCCGCGCTTCACATCCCGCGGCCGATCAGGCACCTCCTCGCGCTGGTCGCGCCGGCGATCGTTGCGATCGTGTGCGACCGCTGGTTGCGTCGCGTCTAGGGTGTATACCGGGCACGTCGCCATCGCGCTCGGCGCGCGTGGCGTCCGGCGCGATCTTCCACTGTGGGTGGCCGTCCTCGCTGCTCAGGCGCCCGATTGGGTGGAGGTGATTTGCGCCGGGCTGGGTGCTCGCGCGAGCGCCCAGCTGTGGTCTCACGCGTTCCCGTTCGTATTGCTCGGGGCCTCGGCGGCAGCGATCCTCGTTAGGCTCCGGATGCGATCATCGGGCGCCGCGCTGGCAGCGTTCGCGGTTTATCTGTCGCACCCACTTGCCGATCTGGTCACGGGCTCCAAGCCGCTGTGGTCAGGCGGACCGCCGCTTGGCCTGTGGCTCATCGATCGACCGGTTCCGGACTTCGTCGTTCAGAGCTCGCTGTGCGTCGTAGGTTGGGTGATCTACAGGCGGTCGTTGTCGCCAGATGTGCGCCGCCGGGTGATCGCCGCGGCGCCGCTCGTGGCCCTTCTGGCGCTCCAGGGAGTGTCCGACCTGGTCGTCTTCGTGCGGAAGCCGTTCGGAACGACGGTAACGGCCGGGATGGGCGACGGGCGACAGCTAGGTAGCTCGAATTTTCGGGAGGCCTCTCGCGGTAAGCCGGATGGCCGCCGGCACGCGCCTAGCTCGTCTCCCGTCTCCCGTTTCCCGCTTCCCGGCGGCTCCGATGCCCGATTCCCGATTCCCGATTCCCTATTCCCGAGGAACTATCGGCAGCGTCACGTGCGATGGATGCGCCGCGTCGTGGACGAGACGCTGATGGGCCACGACGAACGTGCTATCGCGCTCGTTGTTGCCGCCGGTGTTCAGGTTGCGATCGTACTTCGGGAAGAGCGCGGACGATACCGTCACGCGGAGCCGGTGTCCCGGCTCGAACACGCGTGACGTGAACCACAGGTCGATGTCGTAACGCTCGACGCTCCGGGGCGTGAGCGGCACCTCCTTGTCGAACCCACGCCTGAATCGCGCTCGCGCGACGCCGTCCTGCACGCGCTCCGCGTGCCCGTCCGGGAAGACATCGAGCAGCATCACGTTCCAGTCGGTGTCCTTCGCGTCGCTCGCCGCCCAGAGTGTGGCAGTCATCTGGCCCGTCACCTCGATAGGCGTCGCGAGCGGTTTCGACGTGAATACGAGCGCATCCCGTCGCGTCGCGTTGAGCGACGTGAAGTCCTCGTTGAGCGATGTCTCGAGCTCGCGGGAATCGATCAGGTAGGGAGTGGGATTCGCCGGATCGTAGGTGAACGTGTCGACCGCGGCAGTCGAGGGAGCACCCGCGACGCCGGCATGGGGAGGAACGGTGTCGAGCACACCGTCGCCTGCGCTCGTGTTCGCGCGGCCGGCGGAGGTCAGGTACCAGTTCGTCGGAAGGGCCCGTGCGAGCGGCCACGCCGATTCCTTCCGCCACGTATTGTCGCCGAAGACGAAGAGGTCGACTGGCGGCTCATGGTCGACGCCATTGTCCCTGCCTAACAAGTAGTGATCGAACCACCGGAGCTGCAGGCGCCGGGTATCAACGCGCGATTGTGGGCCGAACTCACCGGCAACGTAGTCGACTCCCTTGTGCGCGCCCGGACCCATGACGAGGCGCACGAACGGATGACCCGACACCTTGTTCAGCGCGTTCGTGTAGTCGATCGGTCCTCGCGAATCGTCGTACCACCCCGAGATCTGCAGAACGGGCGCCTTGACCTTCGCGATGTTCGTCGTAACCGCGTGAGCGCGCCAATAGGCGTCGAGCGTGGGGTGCGCGATCCATCGATCCCAGAAGGGAACCTGTCCGCACCCGAGCTGTTGGGGCAAATCGCTGAGCGGGAGGTGCGTGAGGGCGCTGCCAATGTCCAGATCACTCACGTCCTGGAGCGTGCGCGCGCGCATGAGACACACCCACGCAACGTTGATGGGTGAGAACACCATGTCCTCGTACGGGACGATGCGCCATGGATCGCCCGTCGCCGCCGACGGCGCCAGGGCCGCGAGATGCGGTGGAGCGCTTACGGCGGCATACCAGGCGAGTCGTCCTTCATCCGAGTGGCCGATCAACCCGACGCGCCCGTTCGCGCCGGGCAGGGTGGCGGCCCACTCGACGGCATCGTAGCCGTCGCGAACGTCCGTGTCGTAGTCGCCGAAGTCCTTGCCGTCGGAGACGTCCCGCCCGCGAACGTGCTGCGCGACGAAGATGTACCCGCGTGAGGCCCAGTAGCGCCCCGCGGGGTGAAGGATGCGCGTGTAGGGCGTGCGTTGAAGAACGACACCGAACGGTCCCGCGCCGACTGGCCGCGCGATGTAGCTCGCGAGCTTCGCGCCGTCGCGCGTCGCCATGAAGACGAGCGTGTCTTCCGTGACTGCGTACTGCGAGTCGGACACCGGGCCTGGCCAAAGCTCGTAGAACCGCTCCGCCACGAACGGCCTGGCGCGTCGAACGAGCCGGATCCGCCGCCCTGACGGTTTCCCGTTCGCCAGCATGACACCGATGATCGTATCGCCGTGCCAGGCTCCGGCGATCGACTGACCCCCGTCACCGCCTAACGTGATCGAGTCGCCTCGGCCGTCGACACGCGTGACCTCGACCATGGGTTCGCCGGTCCGCCGCCTGACGGATCCCGTGACGCCGGAGCTCGTGGCCGAGAACTGCGCGAAGCCCATACGGCGCCAGCCCTCGAATCCGGGGCGAGCGGTCACACCGTTGGCGAAATAAGCGCCCCAGTCGCCGGCGATTTTGGGAGGTGTCGGCTGAGTGGCGCAGCCCGCGGCGCCGATAATGGCGAGCAAACGCAGGAATGCCGTGACTTGAGCGTTTCTCGATCGCATGCACGCCTCGGAAATCGGGAATCGGGAATCGGGAATAGTACAACCCCCGGGATGCTCCTCGCTCGAGGCGAGGCATCCCGGGGGCTTCGATTCCCGATTCCCTATTCCCGATTCCCGACTATTGCACGGCGTTGATCATGTCGAAGATCGGCAGGTACATCGCGACGACCATGCCGCCGACCACGATGCCGAGGAACACGATCATCACCGGCTCGAGGAGTGAAAGGAGCCCGCTCACCGCGGCGTCCACTTCCTCGTCGTAGAAGTCCGCGATCTTCGAGAGCATCTCGTCCAGGCCACCGGTCTGCTCACCGACCGCGATCATCGAGATCACCATCGGCGGGAACACGGCCGACTTCTGCAGCGGCGCGGCAATCGTGTCACCGCCCGCGATCGATGCGCGCGACGCCATGATCGCGTCCTGAATGACCCGGTTGCCCGCCGTCTTTGCCGTGATCTCGAGGCCGTCGAGGATGCTGACCCCGGACGAGATCAGCGTGCCTAACGTTCGCGTGAAGCGCGACACGGCCGATTTGCGCAGCACGTCGCCCAGCACCGGCACCTTCAGCATGGCCTTGTCGATCTGCAGCTTGCCACCCGGGGTTGCGTAGTAGCGCTTGACCAGGAAGAACGAACCGCCGATCCCGGCACCAATCAGATACCAGTAGCCCTTGAGGAAGCGCGAGAGCGCGATCACGATGCGCGTCGGAAGCGGGAGCGCGAGGCCCACCGAGCCGAACATGCTCTCGAATACCGGGATCACGAAGATGAGCAGCACGCAGATCGCGATCACGGCAACGCTCATGATCACGCCCGGGTAGATCATCGCGCCTTTCACCTTGCGGACGAGCGCGTCGTTCTTTTCCATAAACGTCGCGAGGCGCATGAGGATCGTGTCCAGAATACCGCCCGCCTCACCGGCGGCGACCATGTTCACGTACAGGTCGCTGAACGCGTTCGGGTGCTTGGCCAGCGCGTCGGCGACTGTGTGGCCGGATTCGACGTCGAACACGACGGCGCGCGTCACTTCGGAAAGTGTCTTGTTCTCGGTCTGTTTCGCGAGAATATCGAGCGCCTGCACCAGCGGCAGACCGGCGTTGATCAT
>Ga0105249_10004953_pt1 | contig 11486 bp, 9 predicted proteins | sample KBSS44metaG_FD_81522 | JGI IMG/M metagenome (GOLD analysis project Ga0105249, IMG submission 81522) | Switchgrass rhizosphere microbial communities from Kellogg Biological Station, Michigan, USA - KBS S4-4 metaG | ecosystem: Host-associated > Plants > Roots > Rhizosphere > Soil | place...
ATCGCCAGGTGAATTCCTCATATGAACGCGCTGCTGAAGCTCTTTGGAGTGGCGATCCTTATCGGAGGTAACGCCTTCTTTGTTTCGTCCGAATTTGCTCTCGTTTCGGTTAGACGGACGCGGTTAGAGACCCGGGCAAATAACGGCAGTAAAGGTGCGCGCGCGGCGTTGCGCCTGCTCGACAATCCCACCATTTTCATTTCAGCGGTCCAACTCGGTGTGACGCTCGCATCACTGGCGCTCGGCTGGTTGGGTGAACCAACAATCGCAGCACTGTTGGAACCTTTTGCACACGCGGTTGCACCTGAGGGACGTGCGAATTACGTCGCACACATCCTGGCATTCGCTATCGCTTTTTCTCTGATCAGTTTCCTGCACATCCTGCTTGGCGAACTTGTACCCAAGATGTTCGCTTTGGAAAGAGCTGAGATCGTAGCCGTTGTTACGGCGCCGGCACTTGAGCTATTCGCCAAAGTGTTTCGAGCACCCTTGTGGCTGCTGAATCGGAGCGGTTCCGCAGTGGGACGACTTATTGGGTTGAATTCTTCTCTCGAACAAAATTCTGTCTATACCGAAGCGGAACTAAGGCAACTTGTTGACGTGTCGCGGGAGAGTGGTCATTTACGAGCAGAAGAACGCCGCTTGATACATCGAGTGTTTGAGTTTTCCGATACAGTCGTTCGCGAAGCAATGGTGCCGAGAACTGAGATGGCGGCAATCAAGCACAAATGCACACTCGAACAAATCACGAAAGCATTCGAGCAGCATCGCTATTCACGCCTGCCCGTCTATAGAGACTCTTTCGACGACGTCATTGGCTTTGTTCATAGCAAAGACGTAATGCCTTATTTGTTACATCCCGAATCGTTCCATCTTGAAGACGTTTTGCAGCCGCCGTTGTACGTGGTTGACACCGCCCGACTCGAACACGTTTTGCGTCAGATGCAGAAAGCCAAAATGCATTTCGGCTTCGTCGTCGATGAACACGGCGGTCTGGAGGGAATCATTACTCTCGAGGATCTGCTTGAAGAGATCGTCGGTGAAATTTCTGACGAACATGATGAAGAGGTTAATGAACAAATTACGCAGGTAAACGATCGCACGTACATCCTGGCTGGAGGGCTGGCGGTTCGTGATCTTAATCGTCGTTTGAAACTCACACTGCCGGAATCGGAAGCTTATACAACGATCGGCGGTTTTCTAATGACGGAAGTAGGACAAGTACTCAAGCCTGGACAGATTGTGACTTACGATGGTTTGTCTTTTCACGTTGAACGCGTTGAGAAACGCCGAGTAATGCGCGTGCGGTTAGAGGTGCAGGAACAAGAACGAGAGCTGCAAAGTGATATGGTTAATTCGGCAGGACGCAACAATTAAAACTTTGGAGTGCGTTTGAGGTCCGATATGCTTTAGCTTGTCGTGACACAACCAGCCAAGCCCTAAGAGAACAGGGGTCTTTTGATTGGTCAGCGCTTGGTTGGTTGTGTCACGACAAGCTAAAGCGTATCGGACATCAAACGCACTCCAAAAAGAGGAGCAACAATATGAGTTGGATCGAGCAAGTTGTAGCTCGTGAAATTCTTGATTCTCGGGGCAACCCCACAGTCGAAGCTGAAGTGGTGCTGGCCGATGGCGAGACTGGACGAGCTGCCGTGCCTTCCGGCGCTTCGACTGGCGAACACGAAGCAGTTGAATTACGCGATGGGGACAAGAAGCGATATGGCGGCAAGGGCGTTCTCCGAGCCGTACGAAACGTCAACGATGTCATAGCTCCGGCATTGGAAGGTATGGATGCGCTCGATCAAGTCGAGGTGGATCAAACATTAATTAAACTGGATGGCACGACGAACAAATCCAAACTTGGCGCCAATGCTCTCCTCGCCGTGTCTCTTGCAACCGCGCGTGCTGCGGCAGCGTGTCTCGAAATCCCGTTGTACTCGTATCTGGGTGGTCCGAACGGTCGAACGCTCCCGGTGCCGATGATGAATATCATCAACGGAGGGGCTCATGCGGACAACAACGTCGACTTTCAGGAGTTCATGGTAGTACCGGTTGGAGCATCTTCCTTTCGAGAGGCCCTGCGGATCGGCGCCGAAGTGTTTCACGAACTGAAAAGTGTTTTGAAAAAGAAAGGTTACGCGACCAGCGTCGGCGATGAAGGTGGCTTTGCCCCAAACCTGCGCTCGAACGAAGAGGCCATCGAAACAATTCTCGAGTCAATTACAAAGGCAGGTTACACCGCTGGCGCAGATTGCCTGTTGGCGCTTGATCCCGCAGCCAGCGAGTTTTATGACGGCAAGTCATATGTTTTTAAGAAGAGTGACAAACGTAAACTCACCAGCGAACAGATGGCAGCCTTCTGGAAGTCCTGGAGCGATCAGTATCCAATAGTGTCGATCGAAGATGGCATGGCTGAAAACGACTGGACAGGTTGGAAGTTACTCACTGACCTGGTTGGTCAGCGAGTACAACTTGTTGGCGACGATCTGTTTGTGACCAACACGCTATTTCTACAGAAAGGAATTGATCTGGGTGTCGCTAATTCCATTCTGATAAAGGTCAATCAGATTGGCACGCTGACGGAAACACTTGATTGCATTCAGTTGGCTCAAACAAACAGACGCACGACTATCATTTCGCACCGCTCGGGAGAAACAGAGGATCCGTTTATTGCCGACCTCGCCGTCGCCACCAATGCCGGACAGATTAAGACGGGATCGTTATCGCGAACCGATCGAATCGCAAAATACAATCAGTTGCTGCGAATCGAAGAAGACTTGCGCAGTGCTGCACGGTTTCCCGGACGCAAAGCATTCCATCAAATTCAACTGGATGGTGGAAGCGATCGTTCGAAAAAAGCGCGTGCAGCAAAGAGATGATGCAAACCGATAGTATCAACGAGTGGCGCAAAGCAGATTTCGTTATTAGTACCGACCGGTCTCGTCTCAACATCGAATTCATTCACAGTTTCTTGTCCACGCGAGCCTACTGGGCGATCGGTAGGAGTCTGGAAGTTGTGCAACGAGCAATTGAAAACTCCCTCAACTTCGGTGTGTTTGATGGAAGTAAACAGATCGGATTTGCGCGAGTGGTTACTGACTACGCGACGTTTGCCTGGCTGGCGGATGTGTTCATTATCGATGAATATCGAGGCCGCGGCCTGGCGATTTGGTTGATCGAGGTCATAACGTCACATCCAAATTTGCAGGGATTCCGTAGATGGATTCTTGCCACTCGTGATGCGCATGAACTTTACCGGCGATTCGGTTTCGATGATCTGTCGAATCCGCAACGGTATATGGAAAAGATGTCCGATATGCTTTAGCTTGTCGTGACGCAACCAACCGAGCCCGTACCTACCAAGAGAACGCTAGATTACTTCGGGGCTCGGTTGGTTGCGTCACGACAAGCTAAAGCATATCGGACATTTTAAGAGGTGAAGATTGAACATTAAACGAGGTCCCCTTGCCTTAATAATCATTGACGGTTGGGGGTATTCGCCAGCCCGCGAAGGAAATGCCATCGCACTCGCAACCACGCCGTACTACGACGAAATCTGTTCGAAGTATCCGCAAACACTGCTCGAGGCACATGGATCACGAGTCGGATTGCCTGCGGGAGTTATGGGTAATTCGGAGGTTGGCCATTTGAATCTCGGTTCGGGCCGTGTCATTCGCATGGATGTTTCACTCGTGGATCATGAAATTAATACTGGCGAATTCTTTAAAAACGACGTGCTGACAAAAGCGATGGAAGGTGCGAAGAGCCGAGGACGAGCTTTGCACCTGATGGGCCTGCTGTCCGATGGCCAGGTCCACTCATCACAGACACACCTGTATGCCCTTTTGCAGATGGCGAAAAACCACGGGCTCCAACAGGTCTTTATTCACTGCTTTCTCGATGGCCGAGACACGCCACCATCTTCGGCGACAACTTACATCACTACGCTGCAAAGAAAGATGGCGGACCTCGGCTGCGGCACGATCGCCACAGTTGTTGGCCGCTATTACGCCATGGACCGCGACAAGCGCTGGGAACGAACCAGCCGAGCATATGAACTGCTCGTGCATGGCGTTGGCGAACATCAGCAGGATCCTGTCGCAGGCGTGGAGCATTCTTACGAGTTGGGGGTTACTGACGAATTCGTTGATCCGATAGTAATCGTCAATCAAGACGACACTCCCATCGCAACTATTCACAATGATGACTCAGTAATCTTTTTCAACTTTCGTCCGGATCGTGCACGACAGATTACCCGCGCGCTCGCAGTGCCTGGGTTTAGCGAATTTCCCGTCCCCGATCGGCCTCGTATCGATTTTGTTTGTTTCACAACTTACGACAGCACATTCCCTTTGCCAGTCGCTTTTCCTCCACGTCACCACAAACACGTGCTTGCAGAAGTTTTCGGGGCGGTCGGCACCCGAAATTATCGGCTGGCAGAAACTGAAAAGTATGCGCACGTAACATATTTCTTCAACGGTGGCGTTGAGCGCGAATATCCGTGCGAGCGTCGCCTGCTGGTTCCATCGCCAAAGGTCGCGACCTACGATTTACAGCCCGAGATGTCAGCATTCGCCGTTACAGACAAAGTCCTGCGAGGTATTGATGAAGGCGAAACTGATGTGTTCGTGGTGAACTTTGCTAATCCGGATATGGTCGGGCATACAGGCAAACTGGATAAAACAATTGAAGCCTGTCAGTACGTGGACACGTGTCTCGGTTCGATCACTAAAGCGGTGCGACAAGTTAAAGGAATCACACTGATCACCGCTGATCATGGGAACGCAGAACAAATGATCGACCCATTAACTGGCGCTCCTCACACTGCGCATACAATCAATCCGGTACCTTTTCACTTTCTCGACGAAGAATCGATCGGAGCGAAGCTGCGAGAAGGAGGAGCACTGGAAGATGTCGCACCGACAATGCTTGCACTCCTTGGTCACGAGAAGCCAACCGAGATGACCGGAAGAGATTTGCGCGAAGCGTAACGGGTACGACAGGCTGTTAGCCTGTCGTACACAGCACGGTTGGTTTAGACTTGCGGCCGTCTCCAAATTAGAATCAATGTAGAAAATTGAACCATCAAATCTGCTGCTCGTGTCGTTTGATCCACGCAACATTCTCGTTATTCATTTCGGCCAACTCGGAGATGTCGTACTCGGTCTGCCGGCGCTCAGTGTCATACGACGACGTTTCCCGAATTCAAAAATTACGGCGATCGTAGGAAAAACCGGTCTGCCCATCGTCGAGATGTCGCGTACGGTTGATGCCACGATTGCCGTCGATCGCGTTTCTCTTAAAAAGGGTAATACGCTGGTTTCGATCGGCAGGATAATCAAACTCGTGAAGCGCGTGCGGAGTCTCGGTTTCGATTTCGTGATCGATCTACACAGTCTGTCTGAGACTAACTTGCTCGGGTTCTTATCCGGCGCACCTCACCGGCTGTACGCTCATCGACCATCCCGGTCTATTGAACTGCTATCGAATTTTCAACCACGTGCGGCCCGCGAAGACCTGAGCAAACATGCTGTCGATAGGTATCTGGACGTAGTGCAACCACTCGGCGTAAGCGATCAGAACCGCATCCCCAGAATTCAGACCAATAGCGCCGATGATGCGGCGGTTGAGTCTCTATTAAAAAGGGAAGGTGCAAATTCAAATGCACTGTTGGTCGGACTCTTCATTGGGGCAGGCCACGTGCTGCGCCGTTGGGCAATTGAACGTTATGCCGCTCTCGCCGACTCACTGATTCGAAACGACAGAGTTCGGGTCGTTGTTTTTGCCGGACCAGAAGAACGAGCTCTAATGTCACAAGTGAGGAAGCTATTCCCACCAAACACGATCTTCTTCGACAGGCTAACGATTCCTCAACTTGCCTCGGCTCAGGCACGTTTGACTCTGTTCATTTCAAACGACACAGGGCCTATGCATATCGCCGCGGCCGTGGGAACTCCGGTGATTGTTCTGCTGGATCGCCCGACTACCCACGCCTATGTCCCTTTGGGCGACCAACACCGTATTTTGTGCGCTCCGAAGATCAATGAGATCACGGTGGAGCGGGTATACGACGCAGCCCACGAGTTACTGGCGCTAAACCGAACAGAACAAATCTTTACCCGGGCTGACTTTCGCTAATCAGGGAGTGTCCCTCCGACCTCGGCCAGCCGAGCCACTGCCTAAAGCAGTTTGCTATAGACAAACATCGTTTAACTCTATTACTATGACTCTGGTTCGTCGGGTTTACCCGTGTAACCGGGGGATTTCCTGCCCGACCTCACGCGTCAGTCATTCCAGAATTGGCCCGCCTCAGCGAGTTTATGGAGAAAAAAATGCTTAGAATGCCGAATCTTTTGTGTGGAATAGCCCTGTGTTTGACGAGTCTTTCAGTGACCGTCAGCGCCCAAACGAATCTGACTGCCAAAGCCGGCGTCCCGACTCAACCTGTGGCAGCGGTCGAGACTGATAGAAGTCGAGACGGCCTGGTAGGTCCGGTCAGACGCGTGCGCACGGAGGTCACAAAGTTGACCAGTGCGGGCGGAGGCCAGCAGGAAGGTAAGCGAATCGTCCTCGAAATTGTCGCTTACGACCTCAAAGGCAACAAGATTGAGAACCAATACTTCCCGATCGCCGGCTCAACGCTGACCGGCAAAGAAGTCTATAAGTACGACGAAAAGGGAAATATCAGCGAGATGACGCTATTGAATCCCGATGGTTCTCTGCTGAGCAAGGAGATGTACAAGTACGAGTTCGACTTTGCGGGCAATTGGAACAAGATGACGACAGCGGTAGCGGTCGTCGATGCCGGACGCGTCACCTTTGAACCAACCGAAGTCACTTACCGATCCATCATGTATTACCTCGACGAGAACATGTTGAAGTCGGTTCAGCCGGCGACTTCGCCATCCTCGACTCAGCCCACCGTAACTGCACCCGCAACTGTGGCGACGAAAGCCAATGTAGAGCCAAGAACATCCAGGACTAACAAGTCTGGAGACAAGACGAAAGCTTCGGTTTCACCCATCCTGCCAAATGCAACGGCGAATGCCGGGAAGGTAACCGGAACAGCACCCTCTGACATCAAGTCTGTCGATATGTCTAATCAGGACGTCCCGTTGGTTACACTCGATGCCGAGCCACCACCGGCGCCACGTCCAATCCTTAAACCTGTTTCAGGTGGTGTGCTCAATGGAACTGCCGTTTCGTTGCCGGCGCCCCTCTATCCCGACGCTGCCAAGCGAATGCGAACCTCGGGTACTGTCGCTGTGGATGTCGTTCTGGACGAATCTGGCAAAGTAGTTTCTGCCGTGGCGACCAGCGGTCCACAAATACTTCGCGACGCAGCAGTACAGGCTGCTCTCAAGGCCAGATTTTCTCCAACCAAACTTTCTGGACAACCAGTCAAGGTATCGGGAGTAATCAACTACAAGTTTGCGCTAAGTCAATAGCCTGCCTTTATGATGGCGCGTGATCCCCTTTTCATGCGCCATCCTCTCCTTTCTTTTCCAACCTGATGTTTTTCTTCAGAAGGGATTTGTTCTCATGGCACTAACTGGACACCTCAGTGACCTTTCACTTTCAGAGCTAATTGAGTTCTTCTGTAACCAGCGTAAGAGTGGGCGTTTGAAAGTTCTCTATCCGAGCGGCGCGGGCTATTTCTATTTGCAGGCAGGTTCGGTTGTTGATGCGCGCATCGGAGTGCTGCGGGGGATCGATGCTGTTTACTATGCTCTGACATTGCCGAACGCGGAATTTGAATTCAGCGTTGACGCCGAAGCCGCCGAACGAACGATAAACCAACCGTGGACGCAAGTTGTTTTGGAAGGACTTCGACGTCTCGATGAAAACATCGCGCCAGGGGTGGCATTTCCTCCAGATTATGTCCCCGAACCAGATGAGTTGCAGACATCGGGCTCGGAAGTACAAATCACACCTGAAGCACACCGGTCGTTTTCGCCCTCGTTTCTACGCTTCGGCATTTCCGAATCACAAGGTCGTCGGAAGCCATTATTCATCGGCGCAATTGCCGTCGCTGTTCTGGGAAGCGTAGCGGCTATAGGAGTTCCAGCTGGTTGGTATCACAAAAACGCAGCTCCGACACCAGAGACCGCAAGTAAACAAACGCCGTCGCCAACAAACAATCAAAGCGAAGCCGCGACACAACCGCAACCGGTAACTCCCGAAACAAACGCGACCTCGGAAGACGCTGCGGCGTTGGCTGCGCGACGCCAACGTGAAAAGAAACTTCGTGAGGCGAAGGCTGCTGAGAGTGCCGCAAACGCCGGCGTTGCGCCACACGTTGTCGAGCCAAAGTCAAACAGTAAACGGGTGGTTGTGACTGTGACCTATGACGAGTCAGGCAGAGTCACTCAGGCATCAGGTGGTGATGCAAACGCTCTACGAATCGCGCGTCAGAAGCGTTTTCCGCCAGGGAAAGCGGGCTCCGCAACAGTCTCGATTCCGATTAACTAGATAAGCCACGAATAAACACAAATCACACAGATCATTCTGATGTCCGATATGCTTTAGCTTGTCGTGTCACAACCAACCAAGCACGAAGAGATTTAGCGGATACTCTTGAAATTGGTGTGCTTGGTTGGATGTGACACGACAAGCTAAAGCATATCGGACATTTGCTACTTAGCTTTTGACACCAACCGTTCCGAGAATCGTTAACAACCCGCGCTGCAAACCTTTTTCACGATTGGTAGGGTCATACCACTCGTCTAAAGTGTGCGAACAACCCGAGGAACCGCCTGCACCAATTGTTATGGCCGGAATTCCAAGGGATATCGGCAGATTTGAATCAGTGGACGATTGTTCCAGTTGCGCCTGTCCGCCAACTGCACGTGTTGACTCTTGAGCAAGTTCGACCAGAAACGCGTTCGCTGGCGTTTCACCGATTGGTCGATCTCCCACCAAATCAAGCTGCATGGTTAAAGGCGAGTCGCCCGGCCGGCGTCGTCCATTTTCGCGCTCGACCGATTCATGTACCGCGCGACGAAAGTAAGCGTCCAATCGTTGGAGCTCAGCGTCGTCCACAGAACGAAGATCTACATCGATTGACGCTTGAGATGGAATCGCATTGATGCTTGTACCGCCTTGTATCTTTCCTATGTTGAACGTTGTGCGCGGCTTGTTAGGGAGCGGATAACTCGCGAGCTTTGAAATCGCACTTCCGAGGGCATGGATCGGATTGGGTAAGCCGAAGTCTCCCCACGAATGTCCCCCGGCGCCTTTCAGGCTTACTCGATAACGACGCGATCCGAGTGCCTGATTGGTGATCCGATCGATGCCGGGCCCATCAAAGCTCAGAAATGTATCGATGCGGTCAGCCCATCGTCCTCGTGAAAATAGATAACGAACTCCACGCAGATCGCCTTCACCTTCCTCTCCGACAGTACCAACAAAAAGAATAGATCCCGCCGTCCGCAGTTCATTCTCAACAACACATTGGGCGATTGCGATCAATGCAGCAAGACCACACCCATCATCGGAGATTCCGGGAGCAAACAGCCGGTCACCGCGTCGCTGGACGGTGAAGTCAGTATCGGGAGGAAACACTGTGTCGAGATGCGCGCTCACGACCATCAAGGGTTTGTCAGTGCTCCCACGCAACAAACCGAGACAGTTTCCTTCCTCGTCGATTTCAACCTCAGCCAGGCCAAGCTCAACAAACTTGCGACGCAAATGTTCTGCACGTTCTTGTTCGCTGAATGGGCCAGCCGGTATTGAACAGATTTCGATGTGCTGTTTCGTGATGTCGTCAACCTTATCGACGAAATAACCCAAAGCGTTTTTGATTAAAGATAGACGCAGGAGTTCCTGCACGATTTCCGCGGGTCCAATTTTTAGTGCTGATGACATACTGATCGTGAGTAGTAATGGTCTTAAATAGGACCAATACCTCCAATGGGTCCTATAAACGAACCCTTGAGCTCAGCCTTCCAACAATCTCAATATTTCGTTCTCTTCCAAAACTCCATGAGCTGACTTCGCATGTTCGTAGATTCGATTCACTCGATCCTCTGTCGCATCGATTCCACGCTTTTCCAACCAGTACACGACATTTGATTTGCCGCTCATCGGTCCGATCTCTATTACCTGCTCTAAGCCAAACTCACCGGCTGGAACTCCGGAGTAAACGATATCTGCCAAACGGTGATCGCCCTTTCTATAGCTCTTAATTACGGCTGCTGCATGAACTCCAGTTGCGGTCCGGAAAGCATCGCGGCCAAAGACGGGATAGTTATACGGTACTGACCAATCACAAATTCTCGCTGCTGTCTGACAGTACTCGCCAAGTCTCGAAAGGTCGTTGTCGATCCAGCCCATCAGTTTGAGATTTACTAAAAGCTGATCGATTGGCGTATTTCCGACTCGCTCACCAATGCCCAATGCCGAACCGTGTACTTGATCGGCGCCGCCCTGAATCGCGGCGATCGAGTTAATCACACCAAGGCCCCGATCCTGATGACCATGCCAGTCTAATCGTATATTCCCGCCCTCATTTTCGATGATGCTCTTTACAAATCGCACTACAGCTCTGGCGCCGTCTGGAGTTGAATGACCAACCGTATCGCAAACACAAACTGCTCGGGCGCCGCAGCGAATCGCGGTTGTGTAAAGAGCACGAATCACATCCGGATTAGCACGACTGGTGTCTTCAGTTACGTACATTACCGGCAAGCCTTCCCCAACAGCGAACGACACGGCTTCTTCCGTCATCTTTAGCAATTTGTCGAGTGTCCAGTCTTCAGCAAAGAATCGAACTGAAGACGAACCAATGAAAGTGCAGGCCTCGATCGGTATGCCTGCTCGCTGAGATATTTCAACAATTGGCGTTATGTCATTCCGATGGGTGCGAGCTGCACAATTAGGTTTGATTTTTAGTTTTTGATCGACAATTTCTCGCGCGAGTCTCTCAACGCCCGCCGCATGCGTACCACCCGCTCCGGGCAAACCAATGTCCGCAGTGTCAATATTGAGAGCATTCATCAAATGCAGTAACTCAATCTTTGCTTCAACCGGAGGCTCACAAACAGAAGGAGACTGCAATCCATCGCGAAGCGTCTCATCGTCAAAGCTGATATGACGCTCTGGGGCAGTCAAGGACGGTTCGATCGTGTTCCAATCGTAAACAAGTTCTTCGATGGACATTTGATTCAACTCCGAAAGGCTCTTGCACGTTCGCTGAATGATTAAGTTTGATTACAACAAACGGCAGATTTCAAAGTCAAGCTGAGCGGTTTTTGGCCTTTGGTTTTGGTCTTGATCTTTTGTTCCTGCGTTCGCTAGACCGTTTAGTCAAAGAACAAAGGTCAAAACCAAAGGCTAATCAGACTCTTTTGACTGAACGCGGCGCAATGCGTTAGCCTCTGTCCCGCTTCATCAGACAAGTCTTCGATAAAGTTTCAGTGCCAACCAAAACTATCGCTTTAGGTTCCGATCGAGCAGCAAAGATCATGGCTGTACGCGCAAGCGTC
>Ga0105249_10004954_pt1 | contig 11485 bp, 9 predicted proteins | sample KBSS44metaG_FD_81522 | JGI IMG/M metagenome (GOLD analysis project Ga0105249, IMG submission 81522) | Switchgrass rhizosphere microbial communities from Kellogg Biological Station, Michigan, USA - KBS S4-4 metaG | ecosystem: Host-associated > Plants > Roots > Rhizosphere > Soil | place...
CCAGGCCGCGCATGGCCTTGGCCGTGTGGCGATCGTGGATTTCGACGTCCATCATGGCAACGGCACCCAGGCCGTGGCGCAAGACGATGCCAGTTTGTTTTTCGCCTCCAGCCATCAGTTTCCACTCTATCCCGGCACGGGCGCGGCCGATGAAACCGGTCTGGGCAATGTGGTGAATGCCCCACTCGCCGCGGGCACCAATGGCGCAGGTTTCCGCCGCGCTTTTGAAACCAAAATTCTACCGGCGCTGGATGCATTTGCGCCCCAGCTTGTGCTGGTCTCGGCGGGGTTCGATGCCCATCGCGCCGACCCACTGGCGGGCTTGGAGTTGGAAGAACCCGATTTTGGCTGGGTCACGTCGCGCCTGCTGGAAGCCGCGCAGCGTCATGCACAGGGACGATTGGTATCGATCCTGGAAGGGGGCTACGACCTTAAGGCGCTGGCCGGATCGGCGGCAGCCCATGTCGAAGCCTTGATGACGCAGAATTAGTTCTTCGCGATTTCCACAAAGGCGATCTTGTTCACCCCGCTGCAGGCCAGCCACAGATTACCGTCAGGTGTGGCGACCATGTTGCGCACCACGCCGCCGCCGGAGGGGATCGGCCAGGTCGCAAATTTCTGGGCCTTGATGTCGAAGCGGACGAGCGTATTGGGCTCGGTGTTGGATTCGCTGTACCAGATGGCGTCGCCGACGGCGGTGATGCCATAGGGCTGCGACCGCGCCCCTGCCGGTGACGGCCATTCCGTGACCTTGCCGGTCCTGGGATCAAGCCGGCCGAGGAATCCGCGCGAATAATCGGAATACCAGATCATGTCGTCATGGGTGATGGCGACCCGGCGCGGCCGCGACTGTGGATTGGGCAGAACAAATTCGCGGATCCCCAGCGTGTCGGGATCGATGCGCGCGATCCTGTTGCTGCCGAATTCCACGAACCACGGCGCGCCGTGGGAATCGATCACCATGCCGTAGGGATTGGAATGCGGTGTCGGCGAGGAAGCGAGCTTGATCTCGCCGGTCCTGGGATTGAGGCGTCCCACCATATTGGCGTTTTGGGCGGTGAAATAGATATTGCCGTTGGGCGCGAGCAGCAGGGTATGAGGATCGCGCGCCGCGGGATCGGGCATAGGGTATTCGGTGACGTTGCCGGTCTTGGGATCGAGCTTGCCGATATAGGCCTTGAAATTGGCGGTGAACCAGACATTGCCTTGCGGATCGGCGATCAGGCCGTGAGGCCCCGAGCCCGGTGTCTTGAGCGGATATTCCTTGAACGTCTGCGTCCTGGGATCGAAACGCCCCAGCACATTGGCCATCTGCCCGGTGTACCAGGCCGATCCGTCCGGCGCATACATGGGATCATGGGGACGTGAGCCTTGTGTGGGAACGTCCCATTCCTTGATGGTGACATGGACCGCGCCCGGAAGGATGGCCGCGGCGGGCAACTTTTTGGCGGGAAAATTTTTCGCCAGATAATCCGCGACAACCGCAAACTGGTCGGGCGGCACCTGGGCGCCGGCATTGACCATCATGTGCAGGACGGTGTTCCACTCTTCCTTGCTGTGCCCAGCCCTGGTGATGTTGGACAGGGCGTGGCAGGCGGCGCAGGCCTGTTCAACCGTGCTCCTGCCGGGACCTTCAGGCAGCGTTTGGGCAAATGTCGGCGATGCGATGAAAAGGACCGCGCCGGCAAAAAGAATCCGCAGCATCACGACCTCGCGTCAAAAGCGGCCGCGGCCGCGGGAACATGACTGGTCAGATGGCGGGGAAAATACGCGCGCGGTTTTGCAGGGTCAACTAGCGCGCGTCGGCGCCGGCCCACATCACCACGCGCAGGGTCTGCAGCATGATCCTGAAATCCAGCAGCAGATTGAAGTTCTTCACGTAATAAAGATCGTAGCTCAGCTTGGAGCGGGCGTCGTCCAGGGAGGCGCCATAGGGATAGTTGACCTGGGCCCAGCCGGTCAGCCCCGCCTTGACGGCGTGACGTTCGTGATAGAGCGGCAACTGCTTGGCGAGATGCTCAATGAATTCGGGGCGCTCGGGCCTGGGGCCCACCAGCGACATGTCGCCCGCCAAGACATTGAACAGTTGCGGCAGTTCGTCGATACGGGTGCGCCGCAGGAAGCGGCCCACCGGCGTGATCCGGCTGTCGCCCTGGGCAGCCCAGACCGCGCCGCCTTTTTCCGCGTCGATGCGCATGGTGCGCAGTTTCACGATGCGGAAGCTGCGTCCACCGAGCGTGACGCGTTCCTGGCGATAGAACACATTCTGGCGATCGCCCAGCCACACCGCCACCATTGCCGCCAGCAGCACGGGCGAAAACGGCAAGAGGATCACCAGGCTGACGATAATATCGAAGGCGCGCTTCAGCCCGCGGCCGATCGGGCTGATCTGGAAGCCGTCGGAATACAGCATCCAAGCCATGTCCATCCGCTTGATATCGATGCGGGAAATTTCCTTTTCCAGGAAGCTCATATATTGGGAAACTGGATAACCGCTGGCGCGACAGGTGATCAGCGATTCCAGGGTCATGCCGCGCCGGTCGTCGGGAGCGACGACGATTTCATCCGCACCAACCTGACGCGCCAGTTTCAGCAGGTTGCCGGAGCAGGTGACGATGCGGCACTCCGTATCGTCCGCCAGACGCTGGTCGATCTCGCCGAAATTGCTTTCATGCACGAAGGTCAAGTCATATTGCAGGTGGCGGCCCTGGGCGCGCAGCATCTGCAAGAGGTCGAAGGCGCGCCTGCCGGCGCCGATCACCAACAGGTGCGGACGAAGCCAGGAATGCCGCCGCAGCAGCGCGAAGCACGACCGCGCCGCCGCGGCGCAGGCGGTGAAACAGCCAAAGGCCAGGACGCACAGCGTGACCGAAACATTCAAACCCAGGATGGCCGCCACCAGACTGGACGCCGCCACTGACAGTCCGACCACCATGGGAATACGGCGCAGCGTCTTGTCCAGGCCGCAGATGCTGTCCTTGCGGTACAGCCCCAAGGCGTAGAGGAAACCCAGCTGCATGACGGCGAACAGCAAGGACCACAAATCCGGCGCGCCATGCAGGACAAGGACGATCGCCAAAGGCCAGAAAGCCGTGATCGCAAACGCATCGAACAGAAACAGAGCAAAACCGGCAGTCATGGACAGGCCCTTCAAGCCATTCGAGCTGTGTGGCGAGAGACCGCGCCGCGGGTTCCCCCGGCTAATGTGCGGGAAGGGGCTAAATTCTCGGTAAAGGGCAATGAACTATATCTAAGCGATTGAAAACAATATGTCTTTCTGTGTCTTCAGTCCTGGCCGCCAGCGCCCTTTGCGGCTCCTGCCTGCCAGTCATGGATGGTCCGCATCGGCGCCAGGTCCGACGGCGCAATCAGGCCCAGGACATTGAGGGTCAGGTTGTCGCGAATGGCCCAGGCCGTGAACAGCTCCAATCCAATCGCCAATGCGATAACAATCGGAGCGCGTATGCGGGAGGCGAAGAAAAAGCCCGATGCCATCATCACCGTATCGGACACCGAATTGAGAATGCTGTCGCCCACATACCCGACGGCAAGCGCCTGCTTGCGGTAATGCTGGATGATAGCCGGCGTGTTCTCCGTGATTTCCCAGCCGATCTCAATCCCCATCGCAATCAACAGGCGCGCGGCGAACGGAAGGCGTGGGGCCAAGAGCCGGAGCAGGCCGAAGAAGATGAAGCCGTGAATGATATGGGAGAAACTGTACCAGTCGGTCAGTTGCTGCGAGGTGTCCGGGCTCCTGGGATTGCCCACCCACAACAGGATTTTCCCGCTTGCCGCGATCAAGGGCTGGCCAAAGCCGTGCAATATGGCCACCTGCAGGCCGACCAATGCCGCGGCCCCTGCCACAGTGCCCCATCCCGGCATGCCTGCCAGGATCGTAGGCGTCCCTCGCACATCTATCGTCATGGATTCCCTCCGGCCAGACACTTTGGGATTTCCCTTCCCTTGGCAAGGCCACCATTCCTTAAAATGCGACGCAATTTGTTGAGATTGCGTCCATGTCCGTTGATCAGGATGGAATCATGGGCAATGCCATGAGCATCGCGGTGTCCGGCATGCAGGCCGCATCTGTGCGGTTGGATGCGGCCGCCTCCAATATCGTCAATAGGAACAGCGATGGCCCGCCGGCCGGCAGCGATGCCTATCAGCCGGTCTCGGTCTCCCAATCCGCCACGGCGGATGGCGGCGTCAGCGCATCTTTGCAACCGGTCACACCGTCCACTTTGCTGGTCTATGATCCGAGTTCGCCTTACGCCAATGTGCAGGGCATGGTCGCGCAGCCCAATGTGGATCTGGCGACGGAGATTGTGAATCTGAAACTGGCCCAGCACGACTTCCGCGCCAGCCTTTTGGCCTACAAGGCTTCGTCGCAGATGTTCAAAAGCCTGCTGGACGCCACGGCCTAGCCGCCGGTTCTGACTTTCCAGAACCGAATGGCCCGCTGGGCGGCCTGGACCGGCACGCTTTCATACAGCGCCCCGAACTCTTCCGCCTTGCCGAGGCCGTCACCGGATTTGTCCAGCATCCCGGCTAATGTCACGAACAAGCCGCGGTCGAAACCGGTGCCACGACACAAAAGCGCCAACGTGTCGAGATCGGGCCCCTCCACCGTCCGCTGGATCACTTCGAATTCGACATCCACCAACTTGGCGAAGGCGAGCAGGAAGGTGGTGTGCACGCTGGCGCCTTCGCGCAGCAGGCTCACCAAAGTCGCTGGCACGAGCTGACGCTTGGCTTCCAATGCGGCCAGGTTTTTGCGCGCCGCCGCGATGTCTTCAGGCAACTGGCGATACCGGTTGGTGAGGCGAAAGCGGCTGCGCTCAAACGCTTTTTCCAGCTCCGCCGGTTCGACCTGACCGAACTTGGCCATGATCTCCTGGCGCAGGCCGGCCTCGGTCTTCAAGTACAGCTCATTCAGCAGGTCCAATGGCACGCTTTTGCGCCGGACCAACCCTTCCTGCAACAGCGGCGAGGCGTCGGCCCGCTCCATCACCATGTCATACGTCGTGTCGGCGATGTCGGCGCCCTCATTGCGCAGCAGCGAGGAGACCACCTCGTCGCCGCCGCGTTCCACCAAGGCGTGGGACAGGCGCGGGCTGACGGTGCTGCGCTGAGTCACCGCCATCATGTGCGCTTCCGACTTTTCAGCGATCACCTTGAGCAGCACATCCTCGGAAAGCGCGTCGGAATGCTTGAGCACCGGCGCCGCAACCTCGATTTCGTCCATCGCGAAGCGTTCCGCCGCCTGGCCGAAATGGGCCGCCTGGGAAGCCACCAGCCGGGCGAATTCGGCGCGCACCTGGGTGGAAAATTCGCTCGCCACCGATGCCATGATGCGGTCCAGTTCGGCGGTTTCTTCCGCCGATGGCGCGCCATCGCGGCCACTCAAACTCTCCGTGACTTCCCGCAGCAAGTCCCGGCGCGCCTCGCTGGACGTCCGGTTGGGCAGTTCCTTCAACAGCGCGAAACGCGACATGATCAGGCTGCCTTCCTGGCTGTCTGGCAAGCGGTAAAAATAGAGGCGGGCATCGAAAATATCTCGATAAAACAGAGCGGTGCGGCAACGCTAGGGTGCCGCCGTTAACAGCGCTTTAAATGTCAAATTTTCCGAAATAAGGAGTTGTCGCTGTAATGCCCGGACCCTGGCGCTTTTCGCCGGCCCCAGCCGGGACTAAGCTGATGGCTCAGGGAATATCGGGACAGACCGGAACGAAAAGAACATCCACAATAAAGGGAGGTAAGCCGTCATGGCCATCAAGCACGGTATCGGCGCTGGCATCCTTCTTTGCGGAACCGCTTTATGGCTGTCCTGGCCTCCCGTTGCGGCTCAGTCCCCCGCTCCCAAAGTGGCCACGGATGCCCGCAGTATCGGCGGCGTGGTCACGGGTGCGAGCGGCCCCGAAGCCGGGGTCTGGGTCATCGCGGAGACCACCGACCTTTCCACCAAATATACCAAGATCGTGGTCACGGATGATGCCGGCCGTTATGTCCTGCCCGATCTGCCGGCGGACGGCTATTCGATCTGGGTGCGCGGATATGGATTGGTCGATTCCCAGAAGATACAGGGCCGCCCCGGCCAGACACTGGACCTGAAAGCGGTGGCGGCTCCCGACGCCAAGGCAGCGGCACAATATTATCCGGCGATCTACTGGTATTCGATGCTGAAGATTCCGGCCAAAAGCGAATTTCCCGGCACCGGCCCCAAGCCGGGCGGCAATGGCATGGATGCCAAAATGAAGAGCCAGCAGCAATGGCTGGACGTGGTGAAAACCGACGGCTGCTTTACCTGCCATCAATTGGGCGATGCCGCCACGCGCACGATCGAAAAATCACTGGGCCAATTTGAATCCTCTGCCGCCGCGTGGGAGCACCGCATCCAGGTCGGCCAGGCCGCCAATGGCATGATCGGCTCCATCGGCCGCCTGGACACCCAAAAAGCGTTCGCGTTGTTCGGCGACTGGACCGATCGCATCGCCAAAGGCGAATTGCCTTTCGCCAAACCCCAGCGCCCGCAGGGCAAGGAGCGCAATATCGTCCTCACCCTGTGGGACTGGAACACGCCCAAAGCCTATCTGCATGACGAGGTTTCCACCGATCGCCGCAATCCGACGGTGAATGCCGATGGCAAAATCTATGGTTCGCCGGAAGAAAGCACCGATTTCATTCCGGTGCTGGATCCCAAGACCCATAGCCGCAGCCAGATCAAGGCGCTGGTGCGCGATGACGACACCCCCAGCAGCAAGGACAATGACATTCCCAATGCTTCGCCTTATTGGGGACGCGAAGCGATCTGGGACAGCCAGACCACCATCCACAATCCCATGTTCGACCAGAAGGGCCGGGTATGGTTCACCGCCCGCGTGCGTGCGCCCGAGAATGAAGCGGCGTTTTGCAAGCAAGGGTCGAACCATCCCTCGGCCAAAGCTTTCCCCATGGACAGGTCCGGTCGCCAGCTTGCGCTCTATGAACCGGCGACAAAAAAATACACGCCCATCGATACCTGCTATGGCACCCACCACCTGCAGTTCGATGCGCAGGATCGACTCTGGACCAGCGGCGGCGGCCCGGTGTTGGGCTGGTTCGACATGAAGATCTGGGATGCCACTCATGACGAACAAAAGGCGCAAGGCTGGACCGCGCTGGTGATCGACACCAACGGCAACGGCAAGCGCGATCCCTATACCGAGCCGGGCGAACCGTTGGACCCCAAAAAAGATATGCGCCTGGCCGGTGGCTTTTATGGCGTGGCGCCCAATCCTTCCGATGGTTCGATCTGGGGCTCATCGGTGGGTTTCCCCGGCGCCATCCTTCGGGTTGTGCCTGGGCCCAACCCCTCGATGGCGCTGACCGAAATCTATCAGCCGCCGATCGATGACCCCAAGGCGAAGCTGCATGGCTATTCGCCGCGCGGCATGGATATCGACCATAACGGCGTGGTGTGGGCCAGCCTGGCCAGCGGCCACTTCGCCAGCTTCGACCGCCGCAAATGCAAGGGGCCGCTCAATGGCCCCAATGTGACCGGCAAGCAGTGTCCGGAAGGCTGGACACTTTATCCCTTCCCGGGGCCGCAATTCCGCGATGTGAAGGATTCTGGCAGCGCGGAAGCCAGTTATTATTCCTGGGTCGATCAGCACAACACGTTCGGTCTGGGCAACAACATCCCGATCGCCACCGGCAATGCATCGGATGCACTCTTCGCCGTGGTGGACGGCAAGTTCATGACCCTGCGCGTGCCGTATCCGATGGGCTTCTATGCCAAGGGCCTGGATGGACGCATCGATGATCCGAAAGCCGGCTGGAAGGGACGCGGATTGTGGAGCACGTACGCGACCCGTACGCCGTTCCATGCCGAAGGCGGCAAAGGCACGACCAGCAAAGTGGTGCACATCCAATTGCGTCCCGATCCCCTGGCGCGTTGAAGCCTTGCCCATTGATGCCCTGTTCCATCAGGAACGGCGTCCATCGACACACGTTTTCATAATGGTGTGGGAACGACCTTGCGTCGTTCCGCGAACAAATCTGGCAACTTAAGGAACAGGAGGCTGACATGACCCGCCTTGCACTATTTGCCGGAACAGCGGTCCTGGCCCTGGGCATCAACGCGATGCCAGCAGCGGCAGCCTGTAATGGTGACGCATCCACAGAAACCGTGCTGGGCGCAGGTTCAGGCGCGGCGGTCGGCGGTTTGGCATCCCATAGCATCGCCGGCGCCGCGATCGGCGGCGTCGCCGGTGGCGTAATCGGTAACGCCATCGGTCACAGCAACAATCGCGAGGATTGCCGTCGTGAGGCCCGGGCAGAGGAGCGCGCTTACTATCGGGATCATGATCGCGACTATTGGGTCGATCGCTATGGCGACCGGCACTACTACTACGATGATGATTGACGCCTGACGTCATATTGTCCGAATGCGAGGCCCGCTGGGAGCAATCCCGGCGGGCTTTCTATTTGACGCTTCGTCAGTTCCGCAAGTTCCCAGAGTTCCCCTTTTTGGGTGTGGATAGAACCACTTAGATCAACTTGTAATTGCTGGATTAAGAAATGGGTAACCACCTTCCTTCAGACTCTCGGCGGGCTGAAGAGCGGTCATGTAGGGCACATGATCCATCTGACGAGGGGCGCTACGGAATGCACCGGAGACGCTGATGCCGACAGTCATTCGATTCAACAAGAAGCGGTATCTCGCGTCAGGCGTCAACCTGAGCGAGTTGTTCGACCAGATTCCCGAACCCATCGCCTATTTCGACGCCGACGAGCGGCTGGCCGCCTGCAATCTGAGTTTCCGCAACCATTTTCCGATCGTGATCGAATCGGAATTCCTCAAGCGCGTCACCGCCGGTCCGGTTTCCAGCCAGGCTGGCTCGCGCGCGCCGTCGCAGTTCCTGCCCCCTCCAACAAATTTGCTTGGCAATCCGTCCGGGACAGGTACGCCGGTGAGCCTGCCTGCCACCATAACCACGGCCCGCAAGAATGATTTCGCACCCGATATCCGCAAGACCCCCGATGGCGGCACCTTGCTGACGCTGCGGGACCTGTCCAGCCAGCACCGAATGGAAGCGGAGTACCATAAGCGAATGGACACGCTGATGGTCGAACTCGAGCTCGCGCATCAGGCCAAGCAGGAGGCCCAGAACCTCGCCCGCTCGCGCAAGGATGTCCTGGCGGCGGTGAGCCATGAGCTCAGGACCCCACTCAACGCGATCCTGGGCTTTTCGGAGATGATCACCAAGGAGATGGCCGGTCCGCTGGAGAATGAGCGCTATCTCGAATACGCCCAGATCATCCATTCCAGCGGCGTGCATGTCCTGTCGATGGTGAACGACCTGCTGGATCTCTCCAAGCTGGATGCGGGAAAGCTGGAGCTTCACGTCGAGCCCGTGGAAATCCTGAAAGTCATCATCGAATGCGTGCGTCTTGTGGGGGCCCAGGCCACCCGCGACCATATCGGGATTTCGGTTCACGTCTTTGACGGTGTCGACCGGCTCTGCGGGGACAGCAAGCGCCTGCGCCAGATGCTGCTGAATCTTTTGTCCAATGCCCTGAAATTCACGCCGGTGGGCGGCGAAATCACCATAGACGTTTTCCGCCGCGGCGAGAGTGTCGCGATCTCGGTGTCCGACAATGGCATCGGCATCAAGGCCGAGGATATTCCCAAGGTGATGGAGCCCTTTGGACAGGTGGAGAGCGAGCTTAGCCAGAAGCATCTGGGCACCGGGCTTGGGCTGCCTTTGACCAAGGAGCTGGCGGAATTGCACGGCGGATCGCTGACGATGGAATCCAATGTGGATGTCGGCACCACAGTGACCATCATCTTGCCGCCCGATCCCAAGAGCGCGGCGGCCTAAACCTTCGCAGCTGCACTCTTTCCTACCGGCTGAAGCCCTGCTTTCCGGTTGCCCTGAAGCGCGAGGTAAAGGACACTGGCAAAAAAGAGCGGCCCAGCCGCCTCGCCAGGGGACCGCACCATGCATCAGAAACCCACGTTTCGCCTGATCCTGCTGGGTATTCTTTTGGGATTGGCGCCCGCCGGAATTGCACCGGCCGGGGCCGAGATGCTGCAATTCTCCACCCCCGACGGCGTCAAGTCCTGGCCAAAATTGCCCGACATCTCCGATTGGCATCAGGACCAGGAATCCAGCCTGAGACTGGGCGCCAATTCGCTGATTCCCGACGGTGTGGATCCCGCCACCGCCGAGGTCACCATCCAGGCCCGCGGCTTTCCTCGCCGCGGCGCCGCCACCGTCACCTCAGTGTCGCAGATGGTGGAGAGCGACCGCGCCGCAGCGCCCGCCGGCACGGAGGTGAAGCAGCTTTCCGATGTCGCCGACAAGGACGGCACGCCCTTCAACCTCTATTCCTTTGCGCCCCCGGCCGGCCAAGGAAATTGGAAGGCGGTCGCCTATTCCGAGGAAGGCGACACTCTGCTGGCCTTCACCTTGAGCGCCCGCTCCAAGGCCGCCTATGAAAGCAATCTTCCCGTTTTCGTCACCCTGATCCAGAAATATGCCAAGGACATTCCGTGGTGACTGGCGGTGGTGACTTGCCGGCCAACGCGGAATCGCTAACGTCCAACAACAACCAGGCGGAAAACCGCCGCTACTAGGGGAAACACCATGACACGCATGAACAAATTTTCGCGCCGCGGGATGCTGCAGGCATCGGGCGGCGCATTGCTGGCGGGCGCGGCAAGCGTGCCCGCCTGGGCGCAGCAGGGGCCTGACGCGCCCTACAACCCCACACCCGCCAAGCGCATCGGCCAGCCCCAGGAAGGCCCCGATACCCCCAAGCTCACCATCTATATGGACAACATGCTGGATGAGGCCGAGGCGATCCGCATCAAGCAGTTGGGCATCAACTGGATCGACGCCCAGGCGGTGCCGGAACAGCCCTGGGGCATGGACTATCTGCAGCCGCGGGTCGACGCGCTGAAGAAGCGCGACATGCATATCGGCATCATGATGATCCGCTGGTCGTACCAGGGCGGCATGGATCCCCAAATGAACAAGATCGTGCGCGGCCTGCCCGGCCGCGACGAGGAGATCGGCAAAATCAAGCAGACCATTGTCAATATGGGAAAGCTGGGCATTCCGGTTTTGGAATGGAATTTCTACAACCACCGCGCCACGGACGGCTATAAGCAGGTACCTGGCCGCGGCGGCGCCGGTTATTCCGAATTCCAGTACGACCGGATGAAGGATCTTCCGGCCCTCCCGGCGGACGGCGCCCCTCAAAACTATGAAGATACCTGGAAGAACATGACCTACTTCCTCAAGGAAGTGATCCCGGTGGCGGAAAAGAACAATGTGGTGATGTCGGTGCACCCCAATGACCCGCCCCCGCCCATGAGCCGGGGTTCGGCCCAGGTCCTCAACAGCTTCTCGGACTGGAAGCGTCTGGTCGAGACGGTGAACTCCCCGTCCAACTGCATGACCTGGGACTGCGGCGTCACCCGCGAGCTGGGCGAGGA
>Ga0105249_10004955_pt1 | contig 11485 bp, 6 predicted proteins | sample KBSS44metaG_FD_81522 | JGI IMG/M metagenome (GOLD analysis project Ga0105249, IMG submission 81522) | Switchgrass rhizosphere microbial communities from Kellogg Biological Station, Michigan, USA - KBS S4-4 metaG | ecosystem: Host-associated > Plants > Roots > Rhizosphere > Soil | place...
CGCTGGAATCACGCTGAAGGAAGCAAAGTTAGTTTCTTTCGCGACAGCCTGCTGATGCTGCGAGAAGTGATCGGACTGCGGGCGCAGATAGCGGCGATTAACCTCAATCGCCCGCGGGCGGTTCGGTGAACCGTCCCTACCGCTTTTCTTTCGCATAGCGCGGCCTAAATTATTTTTCCTTTTATGCACTCGTTCCAATTTCATCCCGCGGTCGCGCGGTGGTTCGAGCAAACATTTGGATCACCGACCGAACCGCAAGTCCGCGGTTGGCCCGCAATCCAATCCGGCCGGCATGTACTGATTTCTGCTCCAACGGGCTCTGGGAAAACGTTGGCGGCGTTTCTTGCATCGCTCGATGTGTTGTTTCGAGAAGGCGCACAAGCCGATTTGCCCGATGAAACCCAGGTCGTTTACGTCTCGCCGCTCAAGGCCTTGAGTAATGATATTCGCAAAAATCTTCAGGAGCCGCTGGCTGGAATTCGCGCATTGCTGCACGAAACAGAGGGCTGCGAGATCGACGTGCGTGCTGAAGTTCGCACGGGCGATACGACTGCCGCGCAACGCCAGGCGTTGATCAAGAAACCGCCGCACATTCTCGTTACCACGCCGGAGTCTTTGTATCTGCTGCTCACTTCCGACTCCGGCCGACGGATGTTGAGCACGATCCGAACGCTGATCGTGGACGAGATCCACGCTGTCGTGGACGACCGGCGCGGCGCGCACCTTGCCTTGAGTATCGAACGTTTGGCTGCGTTGACGCAACAACCGCTCCAGCGAATTGGTTTGTCCGCGACGCAGAAACCGATTGAGGAGGTTGCGCGTTTTCTGGTTGGGACTCGAGCGGTTGACAAAGCGCACCACGGGAAGCTGTCAGCTTCCCCTACAGATCAAGGGCAGCGTCAGGCTACAATCAACGGAACTCCCGAGTGCGAGATCATCGACATCGGTCACCTCCGCGAATTGGATCTTGCGATTGAAATTCCCAAGTCGCCGCTTGAAGCGGTGATGTCGAACGAAATTTGGGAAGAAGTTTATCATCATCTCGCGGAGTTGATTCAGGCGCACCGCACAACTTTGGTTTTCGTGAATACGCGCCGAATGGCCGAGCGGGTCACTCATCATTTGAGCGAACTGCTCGGCGCGGATGCGGTCACATCGCATCATGGGAGTCTTTCCGCTAAGCTGCGTCTCGATGCCGAGGAGCGATTGAAGCGCGGTGACTTGAAAGCGCTCGTGGCCACGGCGTCGCTCGAGCTTGGAATCGACATTGGCTCGGTTGATCTCGTTTGCCAGCTCGGAACCACGCGCTCAATCGCAACGCTGTTGCAACGTGTCGGTCGCGCGGAGCATAAGCGTGGCGGTTTGCCGAAAGGCCGCATTTTTCCCTTGAGTCGCGACGAACTCTTCGAATGCGCCGCGCTACTGCGCTGCGTCCGCCGCGGCGATCTTGATCGTTTGTTGATTCCGGAAAAACCGCTGGATGTTCTGGCCCAGCAAATCGTCGCGGCCGCCTCGACCGAAGATTGGGATGAAAATGCCTTCTTTGAGCTCGTTCGTTCGGCCTGGCCATATCGAAATCTGACGCACGAAGAATTCGACGGCGTCGTCAAGATGCTCGCCGAAGGTTTTAGCACCAAGCGCGGGCGACGCGCGGCGTTGATTCATCACGATGCCGTGAATCATCGTTTGCGAGCCCGGCGCGGTGCGCGACTGGTCGCATTGACTTCCGGCGGCGCGATTCCGGACAACGCCGATTATCGGGTCATCGTCGAACCATCGGAAACTTTCGTCGGCACCGTCAACGAGGATTTCGCGGTTGAAAGTTTGGCCGGCGATATTTTCCAGCTTGGCAATGCTTCCTGGCGAATCTTGCGCATCAATTCCGGTGTCGTCCGCGTCGAAGATGCCAAAGGTCAGCCGCCGGGAATTCCATTTTGGCTGGGCGAAGCGCCGGCGCGCACGTCGGAGTTATCACAGGCTGTATCCGATTTGCGAATCGAGATCGAAAAGCTGCTGACCGAGGGACAGGATCCCAAGGAATGCCTTGCGCGTGAGATGCGATTGCCGGCTGAGGCTGCCGAGCAAATCGCTGATTACTTCGCGGACAGTTACCGGTCGCTCGGCGCAATTCCTTCGCAGCAAACTTTGGTGATGGAACGTTTCTTTGACGAGTCTGGCGGAATGCAACTCGTCCTGCATTCGCCATTTGGCAATCGAATCAATCGCGCCTGGGGACTGGCCCTTCGAAAACGTTTTTGCCGATCTTTCAACTTCGAGCTGCAAGCCGCGGCGACCGATGACGCGATCGTGATTTCACTCGGAACGCAGCACTCATTCCCGCTCGAAGAGGTCTTTCGCTACCTGAATTCCAAAACAGTCCGCGATCTTCTCGTCCAGGCTTTACTCGATGCGCCGATGTTTACGATTCGCTGGCGCTGGAACGCGACTCGCTCACTGGCAATTCCGCGGTTTCGTGGCGGCGCAAAAATCGCCGCGCCACTGCAACGCATGGAATCGGAAAATCTTCTGGCCGCAGTTTTCCCAGACCAGCTTGCCTGTCTCGAACACATCGTCGGAGATCGCGAGATTCCCAATCATCCGCTGGTGCAGCAAACGATCGACGATTGCTTGACCGAAGCGATGGACATCGAGGGCTTGGAAGAAGTCCTGCACCGAATTGAACGCAATGAGATCCGCTGCATCGCGCGCGATTTGCCTGAGCCGTCACCGCTCGCGTCTGAGATTCTAATTGCGCGGCCCTACGCGTTTTTAGATAACGTGCCGTTGGAAGAACGCAGGACTCAAGCCGTGTACACACGTCGCGCTTCGGAACGAAACGGCGGCGAGGGGCTCGGCATTCTCGACGCCGCTGCAATTGAAAAAGTCGAAAAAGAAGCGTGGCCTGAAGCAACAAATGCAGACGAATTGCATGACGCGCTCATGCTTCTCGCTGCCATAAGGCATGATGAGGTACAACGAACGGTTCATCACGAAGGCAACGGCACGGCTGCCGAGCAATTGCTCAACGAACTCGTCGCAACGAAGCGCGCGGCGCAACTGCGCGTTGGCGAGAAAAGTTTTTGGGTTTGCGCCGAGCGTTTGCCGATGCTGCAAACACTTTATCCGAACGCCGTTGTCGATCCTCAGATCGTCCCGCCCGAAATGGCGCAAAAACAAATTTGGGAACGATCCAATGCGATTCGCGAATTCCTTCGCGGACGAATGGAGGTGTGCGGACCGATGACGGTCACCAACCTGGAAAGTCTTGTCGGTCTGCCGCGATCAGAAATCGACGCGGGTCTGCTTGGACTCGAGAGCGAAGGTTTCGTCCTCCGCGGGAAGTTTCATCCGGACGCGACGGAACAGGAATGGTGTGATCGCCGATTGCTCGCGCGAATTCACCGGCTCACGATTGACCGGCTGCGCGCTGAAATTCAACCGGTCTCACCCCAGGATTTTTGCCGCTTTCTTTTGGCCTGGCACCGCGTCGATCCGCAATATCGCGTTGAAGGTCCGGAAGGCTTGCAGTCTGTGCTGGAACAGCTTGACAGTTGCGAGTTGCCGCTGGCCGCGTGGGAATCGGCGGTTCTCGCAGCGCGCGTTAACAACTATGACCCTGAATGGCTGGATCGGCTTTGCTTTTCTGGCCGCGTTGGATGGGGACGGCTGAGCGCGCCGCAAAATCCAAGGGCTCGTGCAGTCGCGCCGCTGCGGACGAGTCCCATCGCGCTGTACCAGCGGGAAAATCTTGATGATTGGCTGCACTTAGCTCAAACGAATTCGGGCTCGGAACTCTCTTCTGGCACTCAAGCCGTGCTCGATGTACTAGGGCGCGGTGGCGCACTCTTCTTCTCGGAAATCGTGCGTCGAACGGGCTTGTTGCCGTCCCAAGTCGAAGAAGCCCTGTCTCAGCTCGCTGCGCTGGGTTTTGTCACGTCGGATAGTTTCGATGGGTTACGCGCGCTGCTCGTTCCGTCCGACAAACGGCCAACGTTTGGGCGAAACGAAGGAAAACGACGCCGCAATACAAAACTGGCGAGCATCGAGTTTGCAGGACGATGGTCCCTGTTAAGGATGCAATCCGCATCCTGCTCGCAACCGTCTCATGATGGCACGATCTCAAATTCGCCTTCACGCGACGCAGCCATCGAGAAATTCGCCCGCGTGTTGCTCCGTCGTTACGGAATTGTGTTTCGTCGCTTACTCGAGCGTGAGAGTTTCGCGGCCACATGGTACGAGTTAGGGCGAATCTATCGCCGTTGGGAAGCGCGCGGCGAGATCCGTGGCGGTCATTTTATTGGCGGCGTGAGCGGCGAACAGTTCGCCGTGCCGGAAGCGATTGGCTTATTGCGCTCCATTCGCAAGGCGCGGCCAAGCAATGAGCTGATTGCGCTAAGTGCCGCCGATCCGCTGAATTTGCAAGGCATTCTCACGCCCGGAGCACGAATTGCCGCGCTTACGACAAATCGGATTTTATTTTGGAGCGGAATTCCGCTGGCGGCTTTGGCAGGTGGCGAAATCTCGAGGCTTTCCGATGATTCGGTTTCGGATGCGCAGATTGAAACAGCGCTCAAAGTGGGGAAGCTGCGCCCGTCTTTGCGGCCCTATTACAAATGACCGCTGTTGTTATTACGAGCGAAGTCGAGGAATCCCGTCGCAATACGGTTTGTCAGTTCCGCGGATCCTTCGACTCCGCTGCTGCGCTTCGCTCAGGATGACGAACGGCTAAGCGCTCGTCATTTCTTCACGATCTCGGCGTTCTCGATCATGGCGATGCCGCCGCGCTCCGCCAGTTTGCCTTTCAGAGTGACGTTCTTACCACAGTATTCGGCCAGCTGATCGTTCATTGGCTTGTGTTCGCCAACCACCAGATATGCTTTCCCCTCGCTTACAATGCCGACCGGCCCGCCACTTTTGATGCACTTTGCCCCGCACGACTGGCCATGTTTCTCGCCGACGGCATTGTGATCGACGTAGCACATCATATCGACAACTTCGCCGGTCACTTCTTTGGAAGCAGCCGCGTCGTCGCCATGCTCGTGTTCCTGCGCGATCGCCAGCGGCGCGAATGCCAGAGCTGCCGTGAAAGTCGCGACGACCGCAACTTTCAAGACGGTTGGTTTATTTTGTCTTGAATTAAACATGAGATAAATGTGGGCGGGTCGACGCGTTGGTCAATGGTACGGATGGAGCGCGGGCTGTTCGTTCCGGCACGCTCGGCGATCGCGGCCTACCCTCCCTTCTCGATCAGCTCGGCGAACTGGTCGAAGAAGTAGGTGGCGTCGTGCGGCCCGGGCGCAGCTTCGGGATGATATTGTACGCTGAAGATCGGCAACTCTTTGTGCCGCATCCCCTCGACGGTTCCGTCGTTTAGGTTGATGTGCGTTACTTCCACATTCGAGGGCAACGACTCTGGATCGACAGCAAAACCGTGATTCTGCGCTGTGATCGCAACTTTGCCGCTGCGCAGATCTTTCACGGGCTGGTTCGCGCCGCGATGCCCGAATTTCAATTTGAAGGTCGATCCCCCGAACGCGAAGCCGAGAATTTGATGTCCAAGGCAAATTCCGAAAATCGGTTTCTTGCCCATCAAATCGTGCACAGCCTTGTGTGCGTACGGCAGCGCCGCTGGATCGCCGGGGCCGTTAGAAAGAAAGATTCCATCGGGATCGATGGCCAACACTTCGTCTGCGGTTGTCGATGCCGGGACAACAGTGACGCCGAAGCCCTTCTGGCGCAGCAAGCGCAAAATGTTTTCCTTCATCCCATAGTCGTAGGCCGCAATACGGAACCGAATTGGCGGCAGCGCACGTTTGCCTCCGCCGTTGTTAGCCGCAATCGACCATTGTGGGCTGAGCTTATCGTCGGGATCCCATTGGTAAATCTCGGCAGTAGACACTTCGCGCACGTAATCCATTCCGATTACGCCTTCGCCTTCGATCGCCTTTCGTGTCGCATCCTCGGGCGAAATTTCTTCGGTCGTCAAACAAGCTTTCATCGCGCCGCGGCTCCGCAAATGTCGGGTTAGCGCGCGGGTGTCGATTCCCTGCGCGCCGGGAATCTTCCATTTTTGCAAATATTCACCGAGCGACATTTCGGAGCGCCAGTTGCTCGGGACTTCAGTCAACTCTTCGATGATGAATCCGCGCACGTGCGGCGAGCGACTTTCCTGGTCGCGCGAATTGGTCCCATAATTTCCAATCAAGGGATAAGTCATCGCCACGATCTGGCCGCGATAGGACGGGTCGGTCAGGACTTCCTGATAACCGGTCATCGCGGTGTTGAAGCAGACTTCGCCGACGCGCGTGTCGGTTGCCCCAAAAGATTCGCCCTCGAAAAATCGGCCGTCTTCGAGAGCTAGCAGGGCGCGCATGTCACCGCGCATTGTCGATCTTATCGGGGGATTTTCAAATGCGATGAAGCGATCAAGCGTTAAGGTGGCGTTCCTTTGAATTTCGCTTCAACCTTTCAACGCCTTAACGATACAACAAAAAAACCCGGATCGAAATTCGATCCGGGTTTTTTTGAAGTTTTACCCCGCTGATGCCGTTTAGGCGGATCTCCCGTTCCCTTTTCGTAACGGGCGGATGACCGTCGCCGTAGCGTCTGACTTCCAATTAAGGCGTGTCATATTCCCCAGCGACTCAGCCTCCTTAAGTTAGCCAATTATCGGTCCGGGAATCCCACCTGCAATCTCGAACATCGCAGGGTAAATTTTGCATCCCGAAAACGTTCGGGACTCTCGAGAACCGTTGATTGAGAGTTGAGAGAAAAGCACTGGTTTCCTGCCCAACCCTCAACGAACGGCTCTCATCGCTATCAAAGAACTATTCCCGTAGGGTGACGCCCAGCTCGCGCTGCAACCGCTCGCGAATTCGTGCGTGCGCCACGGTCACTTCTTCATTTGTGAGTGTGCGACTTCGGTCCCGATATGTCAATCTATATGCGAGCGACTTTCGTGCCGCTCCGACTTGGTCGGTGAATAAGTCGAACAGATCCACGCGTTCCAGAAGCGGCTCCCGCGGTTCTTCAATGGTGCGCAAGATTTTCTCGTGCGAAATTTCGTCAGGCACCATCATCGCGATATCGCGCGTGATCGATGGAAAGCGATCGAGCTCTCGAAATTTTTTCGCTGCCTCGCCTGTGGCCAAAAGAAGATCGGCATGCAGTTCCGCAACGAGTACCGAACCCGGTGCGCTCGATTTGCTGGCTGAGAGTTGCCCACCAAACCCGACCGACTGATCGCCGGACCAAACTTCGACCGCGAGCGCGAGATCAGAGGATTTGCCCGGTCGAAACGACAGATTTGGAACAATGCATTCCAGCGCGCCCTTCAGATCAAATAAGTCCAGGCCGCGTCTTGTCTGCGATCGCCAATTCGGCGCGCTCCCGACATTTCCCCAGAGCAAGATCGCGAGACGTCGTTCCTCTTTTTCAGATGGCGGGAAGACACGGCCGATTTCAAAAATGGAAACGCTCTCGGCCCCGGCACGAATATTTCGTTCGAGCACGTCGAGCAAACCGCTGATCAAGTTTGGCCGCAGGGCAACGTGATCTTCGCTTAACGGATTACGTAACTCCATCACTTCGCTCGAACCGCAGGCGTTTCTCGAAATCAATTTCGACGTTCGCACTTCTGACAAACCGCAGCCAGCCAATCGGTTTCGGAGAAAAAACGTTTCGAGATCGTGTGACCGATCAGCTTTACTCACGTCCACAAAGCGGCCGCGCGTCCTTCCCGGAATCTTGTCTATTCCGTACGCGCGGAGGACTTCTTCGATCAGATCGACGTCGCGCTGCAAATCGCGGCGGTGACTCGGAATCTTCCAAGTTGCAGACTTGTTCGTACCCGCGGTTTTCCGCAGGCCGAAACGCGTGAGAATTTCGTCAACAGTTTTCGGGTCAATTGAGACGCCGATTACACGGGAACATTTTTCGTAGCTCAACGAGACGTCAGATGGATCGGCTGGAAGTTCACCGGCAACATGAATTTTCTTCGCGGGAGTTCCACCAGCGATCTCGCGCATCAATTCGGCTGCGCGTTGCGACCCTCGCAAAATCATGTCCGGGTCCACGCCGCGCTCGAATCGATAGCTTGCGTCGCTTTGCAGATTCAAATCGCGCGCCGTCCGGCGGATACTTGCCGGCAGAAAATAAGCGGCCTCGAGCAAAATGTTTTTGGTCGAATCGGTCACACCCGTTTCTTCGCCACCCATCACGCCGCCGATTCCAACCGCGCGTTCCTGATCGGCGATAACGCAATTGTCCGGCTTGAGCGAGTAAGTCTTTCCATCAAGCGCGAGAAATTTCTCGCCGTCGCGCGCAAGCCGCACATCGATGCCGCCTTTCAGTTTGTCGGCGTCAAAGGCATGCGTCGGTTGGCCAAGCTCCAGCATCACGAAATTCGAGATGTCGACGATGTTGTTGATCGAGCGAACGCCGACGCTCTCAATTTTCGCGCGCAACCATTGTGGGCTGGGACCGACTTTCACACTTTCCATTCTACGCAACGAGAAAAACGGACATTCGCGCGTTGCCGCGATAGTCACGCCCGATTTCTCAATCTCGATCTTCGGCTCAGGCGCCGTTGTCTTGAGCTTCTTTCCGCTCAGCGCCGCGATTTCACGAGCGAGACCGAAATGGCTGAGCAAATCGCCGCGGTTTGGCGTGATCTCGACGTCGAGAATCGTGTCCGCCAGGAAAAGATGACCGATCGGCGCGCCGATTTTTGCATCTGGCGATAAGATCAACAGGCCGGAGGCATCTTCGCCGAGGCCGAGCTCGATTGGGCTGCAAAGCATTCCTTCAGATTCGACACCGCGCAGTTTGCTTTTTCGAATCTCAGTTCCGTTTGGTAATTTTGCCCCCGGCAACGCGAGTGGAACGTTGTCGCCGACTTTGTAATTCGTCGCGCCACAAACGATTTGGCGTTTTGTGCCGCTGCCGTCTTCTACTTCGCAAACTGTGAGCCGATCGGCATTCGGATGGCGGGACGAGGCAGTGATTTGCGAAACGATCACCTTGTCAATATTCGCGCCTCGCGTCTCGATGTTTTTGGTTTCAATGCCAGCGCGAGTCAGCAATTCGGCGATCGCTTCCGGATTTTTTGGAAGATCGACAAACTGACGCAGCCAATTAACGGAAAATTTCATGCGAACTGGCGGAGAAACCGCAAATCGTTTTGCGCGAAGAGGCGGATATCGGGAATGTCGAACAGAATCATCGCCAGGCGATCCATGCCCAGGCCGAACGCGTAGCCGCTCCACTTTTCAGGATCGTAAGCTTTATCGTCCCGCGCTTTGTTGACCGCTTCGAAAACGGCCGGATGCACCATGCCGCAACCGGCCACCTCGATCCACTGCTCGCCGCGCTTCAGAGCTTTCGATCGCACATAGACCTCCAAACTCGGCTCGGTAAACGGAAAGTAATGTGGACGAAATTGCACGTCGGTTCCGGGACCAAAGAGTTCCCGCATGAAGAATTCGAGCTCGCCTTTTAAATCCGCGACACTGACGTTTTCATCGACATAGAGTCCTTCGATCTGATGGAACTGTGCGCTGTGGGTCGCGTCGACTTCATCGCGACGATAGGCCGCGCCCGAGGCAATCACGCGGAGGGGAGGCGGCGCGGATTCCATCGCGCGGATTTGCACGGTTGATGTATGCGTTCGAAGAAGTCGACCGTCGGACAAATAAAACGTGTCCTGTTCATTGCGGGCAGGGTGGTCTGGTGGCGTATTCAGAGCATCGAAGCAGTACCATTCGGTTTCGACATCGGGACCTTCAGCGAGAGCGAAACCCATTCGTCGAAAAATTTGAATTGCACGCTCGTGCATTTGGTGAAGCGGATGCAGAGAACCGATCTCGTGCGGAGTTCCTGGAAGCGAGATGTCGATCTTGGCGAGTGCGCCCGATTCTTTTTGTAAATGGAATTGTGCGTTGTGCGATTCGATCGCCGCGGTGACGGCGTTGCGAACCTCGTTTAGTAGTTTGCCAACCACTGGCTTCTCTTCCTTGGCGAGCGCTTTCATTTTCTCGCCCCATGAGGAAATGCTGCCGCTGCGTCCGAGATATTTCACTCGCGTGGTTTCGAGCGCTTGCTCGTCAGTCGCGGATTCGATCTGTCGCAGCGCTTCGTCGCGGAGTTGTTCGAGTGGATGGGGCATAGCCGAAAGGTTAAATTGTTAAGAAGGTAACATCGTTACAACGGAATACGTCGGCGCCGCGAAAGTCGTGCGCGCCATTTTAACGTTGTAACAAATTTTAACCTTTTAGCAGCGATGCTACGCTGCTTTTTTGGCTTTCTTTTCCAGCGCGTTCTTTGCTTGATCGACAATGGACTTAAATGCCGCTTCATCCGTAACTGCGAGATCGGCCTGAATCTTTCGATCGAGGCAAACGCCGGCGGCTTTCAACCCTTCTGCAAAACGGCTGTAGGTAATTCCGTGCGCGCGCGCTGCCGCATTCAAACGCTGGATCCAAAGATAGCGGAACGTGCGTTTGCGTGTTTTGCGGTCGCGATAGGCCCAATACCGGGCTTTCATCGTCGCGTCTTTTGCGTAGCGAAAGAGTTTGGAACGGCGTCCGCGGTAACCCTTCGCTTTTTTTAAGATCCGCTTGCGCCGCGCCCGGCTAGCCGGGGCGTTAGTAGCTCTTGGCATTGTCTTTCGTCCCGAATCGCTTCGGAACTCCTCGTTCAGCGAGCTGTTGTTCCATTGTCGATCTTCGCGACCTCACTCGCTGATGCGGCCCCGCAGCGCGGGACCAGATGCGCAGATCGTCACGACGCGGAAGCGTCGAGAGCGGCCAACATAGGGAGCGAGTTGGGAATGACAACTGAAATTCTGAATCGAATTTCCTAATCGCCCACTGCTGGTATAATGTGCGCGTGCATTGGCTTGGTCGTTATCGTCTTCTGATTCTGGCGTCAATTTGCGTTTTTTGGACGGGGCTGATTTTTGCCGGCTACTTTTTTCCGACAACGCCATTTCTCTCGGTCCCGTGGCGCGGCGAACTGAGCTTCGAGGATTTGCTCCGGCGCGAGGGCCGAAAGACTGCTGCGTCCAAGGATTTCGTTTTTCTTGGGATCGATCAGAGCACATTGCAATTGCCGCCACTGACGCCGGAAGAAATTGCGAACAACCGCGCGTTTCAACTGATGACCGAGCGGCCTTTCCCGTGGTCACGTGAAGTGGGGGCTCTTTTACTCGATCGATTGTTCGCGGCCGGCGCGCGCCTCGTCGTGTTCGACTTGATTTTCAGCCCGCCCAACGACGGCGATCCGGCGTTTCACGCCGCGCTCGATCGTTATCGCGACAAAGTAGTGCTCGGCGCCAATTTCGACATGGAAAATGCAGCGCAGGCGGTGACGCCAAACGATGCGCTGATTCCCCCCCCGCAACTGCTGGACGATCGCGTGGGGTTCGCGAATTTCTGGCCGGACCCGATCGACGGAAAAGTTCGCGCCGTGGCTTATCGTTTGACAA
>Ga0105249_10004957_pt1 | contig 11481 bp, 8 predicted proteins | sample KBSS44metaG_FD_81522 | JGI IMG/M metagenome (GOLD analysis project Ga0105249, IMG submission 81522) | Switchgrass rhizosphere microbial communities from Kellogg Biological Station, Michigan, USA - KBS S4-4 metaG | ecosystem: Host-associated > Plants > Roots > Rhizosphere > Soil | place...
AATTCAAGTTCAGTTTTCTGGCTGCCACATTCCTTCATTTCATCCAGTATCGTATTATTAAGATTCAATGCTTCTAACTGGTGCTGCGCATAAAAGCTTTCATCTATATTATGTCCCCATTTTCTTTCGCCTGAAAAAGTTTCAGCGCCTGCTACAATGCGCAGTAAAGTTGATTTACCTTTTCCATTGGCGCCGATCAATGCGATCTTGTCACCACGTTCGATCTCTGCTGATGTATTTTCTATAATTACATTTTTGCCGAAAGATTTTGAAACGTTTTTTAATTCAACCAAAACCTTTCCCGGTGTTTTATCGATCCTGAAATTGATACGCATATTTGGTCTTTCAATCTCTGCTTCTTCAATGCGTTCCAGCTTATCTAATTTTTTAATAAGACTTTGCGCCATGGCAGCTTTGCTGGCCTTAGCTCTGAAGCGTTCTACCAGCCGTTCATTTTGGCGTATATAATCCTGTTGATTTTCGTAAGCTTTTTGCTGAAGATCTATTCTTATGGCCTTTTCTTTTTCATAAAAATCATAATTACCATTATAAATATGTAACTGTTGTTGATACAGTTCAACGATTTTGGTCACCATACGGTTCAGAAAATATTTATCATGGCTAACAATAACAACGGAGCCCTGGTAATGCTGTAAATATTTTTCCAGCCATTCAATAGAAGGAAGATCAAGGTGGTTTGTAGGTTCATCTAATAACAAAAGATCGGGTTGCTGCAAGATCATTTTTGCCAATAATACTCTCATTCTCCATCCGCCGCTAAATTCCTTGTAAGGTCTTTGCAAATCGCTATTGGCAAATCCAAGGCCTTGCAATATCTCTTCTGTTTTGTGATGAATAGTATAGCCGCCTAATGTTTCCAACTCATGAAGTTTGTCAGTATAGTCATGAAGCAGCTTTTCATCACCTGATTTTTCTAATTCTTTCCCAAGCTCTTCAATTTCTTTTTCAAGCCGAAGGATTTTTTCAAAAGCACTTAGTGCAACTTGTAAAATAGATTCATTAGTATCAAAACTTAACAAGTCCTGGTGCAGATAGCCAATAGAAGTACCACGGCTTCTTTCTACCGTTCCTTTAGAAGGCGAATATTCCCCCGCAAGTAATTTTAATATGGTTGATTTACCAGTTCCGTTGTATCCAATAAGACCGATACGTTCATTAGGTTGAATATGCCAGGTGGCATCTTCCATAAGTGCTCTTGCGCCAAATTCAAATGTTACGTTTTGTAATCCTGCCAGCATAAAAGGGTCATATTAGTTTAAACGGGTCAAATAAATCAAATTGGTCATTGGTCAAACAGTTTAAAATGGATCAAATAAGGTTTGTTTTATATGACTTATTTGGCCCTTATGACTCTGATGACCCTACTTATTTAACAATCCACAAAAATAAAGCATTACCACTTCAGTGAACGGACGATTATCTTTGTTGAAAATTTTTACTGCTGCATGAAGAAGATAATTGATATCCTGGCAATAGTTTTACCGGTGCTGCTACTACTAATGGGCCTTTGGGGCTTACCCAATAAAAATATTTCGGCTGAAAACAGGAAAGTATCTTCTTATAAAACAAGATTTCTAAGCGTTTTAAGAGTGCTATTTATTCTTCTGTTGCTTCTTATCGGTATCATCCGTTATCTCTTTTTCGGCAATGGCGGCTCCAATCATTCGAATACTAAGCCTGAGCCATTAACTGTAAGTAAGCACAGCGAAATTTTCAATAAATCTATGCAGGCAATGCTCAATAGCTATTATCAACTCACAGAAGCATTTGTAAATTGGGATACTGTTGTAATCAATAAATACGGTAATGAGCTGAAAATGGCATTAGACAGTGTACAGATAAATGAATTGCAAAAAGATACAGTTATTTATTTAACGGCGCTTGATCCGCTTGCTAATGCAAAAACAGAGATCAATAGTATTCTTGCCGACCCATCTATCAGCGAAAAAAGAGGTTCTTTTAATATTTTATCTGATAATATCCGCAGCCTGCTGGTAATAGTAAAGTATGACCAGGCAAAAATATACTGGCAGGAATGTCCCATGGCATTTGGCGAAGAAAAGCCCGGTAACTGGCTCAGTAAGACAATTGATGTCCGCAATCCTTACCTGGGAACAAAAGATCCAAACCATGGCAATAGTATGCTTGAATGCGGCGGACCTAAGGATACTATAAACTTCATGATGGCTGACACCACAAGAAAATAATTGATCGGTTGGTTTTACTATTATAAAACGAGTTTAAATTGCATCGGTAAATTATCTTTCATTTACCTGGTTTAAAGCTTCAACCACCTATGCAAAGGCTGGCTTCAGATAATGTATTGAAAGAAATTTTTAATAATGCCCCCTGCGGCTTGCATTCCCTTGATACGAATGGCATCTACATTGCAATAAATGAAACGGAATTAAACTGGCTTGGCTATGAATACGATGAAATCGTTGGTAAGCTTACTTTTTCTGAACTCTGCACCACAGCCAGCAGAGAAAAATTCAAAGGTTTATTTCCCGGGTTTGTAAAAACAGGTTATGTGCGGGATGTGGAATTTGACATGATAAAGAAAGACGGAACTATTCTGCCTGTTCTTATTAATTCCAGGGCCAATTATGATAAAGAAGGAAAATTTATTAATACACACACTTTTGTTTTAAATCTTACGGAGGTAAAAACTGCGCAACAGGCTGTTGAATCCAAAACAAAAAGCCTTGAATTATTAACCTCTATCGGCAAATCCATTTCCCGGCAAATGGATATGCAAGTCATTATGCAGGAAGTAACAGATGCAACAACTAAACTTACTAATGCACAGTTTGGCGCATTTTTTCATAATGTTATTAATGAAAATGGCGAAGCATTTATGCTCTATACTTTATCAGGAGCATCAAGAGAAAAATTCGAAAAATTTGGTCTTCCAAGAAACACCGCCGTGTTTCATCCCACTTTTACCGGTGAAGCAGTAGTAAGATCAGATGATATAACTGCTGATCCGCGATATGGAAAAAATGCTCCCTTTTATGGTATGCCCAAAGGACATTTACCGGTTGTAAGTTATCTCGCAGTGCCAGTGATTTCAAAGACAGGTGATGTAATCGGAGGTTTATTTTATGGGCATTCGAAAAAAGGAATATTTACGAAGGAAGTAGAAGATATGGTTATAGCAGTTGCTGCCCAGGCGGCAATTGCTCTCGATAATGCCAAATTGTTTGAGGAACTGAAAAATGTAAACAGTGAAAATGAAAAGCTTTTGGAAATGGCAAGAGAACTTGACGCAAAGAAAAATGAATTCATCAGCATGGCAAGCCATGAATTGAAAACACCACTGACCAGCATAAAGGGATATGTTCAATTACTGGAAATCCAATTGCAGGATAAGGGGGATGCTTATAAATATATTATAAAAACAGGCAAGGCTATTGATCGGTTGCAGCAATTAATCGAAGATCTTCTTGATGTGTCGAGAATCCAGGCAGGAAGATTAAAGTTTCATATGTCTGAATTCAACCTTGAAGATGTATTAACTGAAGCTATTGAAGAAATAAAGCATATTGCTCCTGCCTATACTATTACAATAAAAAGTAAATCTGCTTCAAAAATAACCGGTGACAAAAACAGGATTATTCAGGTGTTAATGAACTTGTTGAATAATGCAATTAAATATTCTCCTGACGCAGACAAAATAGAAATTCATATTAACGAAGCAAATGATGAAATAATAGTGGCTATAAAAGATTTTGGCATAGGTATTCCTGCCGAACATCATTCAAGGATATTTGAACGTTTTCATCGTGTATCTGAAGAACCGAATTTTACAGGTCTTGGCATCGGGTTGTACATTTCAAATGAAATTGTACAAAGGCATAACGGCAATATGTGGGTAAAAAGCACACCCGGTGAAGGCAGTACTTTTTATTTTACCCTTCCCCGCCACTCCACGCACAAAAAAACCTAGAAGAGATTATTTCTGAATTATTTTTTCCTGGTGACCTGTTGTTCCTGATTTAGAATATTCTATGCTTTTCAGCCAATAAACTTTGGCATACAAACTGCATTTGTAAAGCGCCTCATCCTTTTTACTTAAAAACTGTGTATGAAACTAAACCTGGCGCTTGTAGCCTCCATAATTATTGCGGTAGGATTGGTGGCACTGGTTTTCACTGCATTCCAGATATCAAAGGAAAAGCAAAAGCTAAATCTTGAGTTAGCTACAAAAACAAGTCGTGTAGCTGAAGATTTTTATAAAAATCATTTACAGGGTTTAGAAAAAGAATCAACAAAGAATTATAAAAAGATAAATGATAGTATTATCAGTCAATATAGTTTTGTCGGCATTGCCGTTTATTATAATACAGATAGTATAGTACCTATTGGCAACTCCACTGAAACATATCTTCAGCAATCAACAAGTTATATTTCCCGTGCTGTTTCCGCGGACTCATCTATGGGGAAAATGATCACAATAAATGGGAAAAAAATTTATGAATACATCCGCATAGTAAACAGGGAAGAAATGCCGGAACGTGCAGTTATCTTTTTTGCCGATGCAGATTATATAAAAGAAATACTCAGCAGTATATGGCTAAGTAATTTTTTGAGATGGTTTGTCCAGGCACTGGTGATAGCTGTCATTACTTTTCTTATTGTTCGATGGGGAATTTTAACTCCTGTAAATCGTGTGGTAGAATGGATAAAAGCTGCCCGCTTCGGCAATACGGAATATATTAAAACAAGACCACCGGTTGGTTTTCTAAGCCCTTTATACAAAGAAATTTCCGGCATTACCCAAGCGATGCAGGAAGCAAAAGCCATAGCTCAGGAAGAGGCAAGGCTAAGAACAACCGGCGAAGCTGTTTGGACACCCGAGCGATTAAATGAAGAAATGAAACAATTGCTGCATAAAAAGATGATGGTAGTGGTATCGAACCGTGAGCCTTATATGCATGTGCATGCAGGTAAAGAAATTAAATGTATTGTGCCTGCAAGTGGGATGGTAACTGCTATGGAACCAATACTAAAGGCATGCGGTGGATTGTGGATAGCACATGGCAGTGGAGATGCCGATAAAGAAACGGTAGATAAAAATGATAAGGTACAAGTGCCACCTTACGAAGAAAAATATACATTGAGAAGAATATGGCTTAGTAAGGAACAGGAAGATCATTATTATTATGGCTTTTCAAATGAAGGATTATGGCCATTGTGCCATATTGCTCATACCAGGCCCGTATTTAGAAAAGAAGACTGGGATTATTATGTGCAGGTAAATGAAAAATTTGCTGATGCCGTTGTTGAAGAAATTAAAAATGAAGAGGAGCCTTTTATATTAGTACAGGATTATCACTTTGCACTTTTACCCATGCTTATTAAAACTAAGCGACCTGATGCAAAGGTTGCCATATTCTGGCATATTCCCTGGCCCAATCCTGAATCGTTTGGCATTTGTCCCTGGCAGAAAGAATTGTTAAGCGGTATGCTCGGCGCCGATCTTATCGGCTTTCACACACAATATCATTGCAATAATTTTTTGGAAACAGTAAATAATTTATTGGAATCAAGAGTTATCTGGGAAAATTTTTCTGTTAAGATCGGTAACCAATTTACACTGGTAAAACCATTCCCGATAAGTATTGCATTTACCTTAAAAGACTTCGATATACAGGATAGTAAAAAATCTGATGCATCGGAACTATTAAAGCAGTATGGAATACATGCTTCCTATGTGGGTATTGGTGTTGATAGAATAGATTATACAAAAGGATTGATAGAAAAGTTTCTTGCTATTGAAAAATTTCTTGAAAAAAATCCTTTTTACCAGGGAGAGTTCACTTTTGTTCAGATAGGAGCACCCAGCCGGTCATTATTAAAAAGCTATTCCGATCTCATCAATGCAGTAGAAGCAGAAGCAAACAGGATCAATACAAAATTCAAGTTCAAGAACTGGCAGCCTATACTTTTTTTAAAACGTCATCATAGTCACGAAGAGATACTTCCTTTTTATCGTGCTGCCCAGTTTTGTATGGTAACTTCTTTGCACGATGGGATGAACCTGGTTGCAAAAGAATTTATTGCCGCCCGTAACCAAAACGATGGAGTGCTTATTCTTAGTTTATTTGCCGGCGCATCGCAGGAGCTTCATGGCGCTACTATCATTAATCCATATGATATTGAACAATCATCTGATGCTATCAGGCTTGCGCTGGAAATGCCAAAAGAAACGCAAGCACAAAAAATGAAGCAAATGCGTCGTCTTATCATGGGGCATAATGTTTATTCATGGGCTTCCGGTATTTTAAGAACAATGGCATCTATTCAGAATTAATTCAACTTATCTTTTCTCTTATTTTTTACTGAAATTATAAATGGCCTAAATTTATAGAACGATTTTATTCTTTAACCACCATTTAAATTTATTTATGAACACCACCAGGAAAGCTGCGATCATTGCTTTTATTCTATTATTAAGTTTCAAAGGTTATTCACTTACTATTTACGAGATCAGTTACGAATTCAAAACCTACACTGATTATCCACGGTACACAGCCTTTTTAGTAAGATATGGTAATGGTACCGGCTTTATGAGGATCAGGTATTACAAGAGAGATTTTTCAGAAACGCTTGTAGTCAATATGGATTTCGATGAAATTGAGGGCACCGCTACAATAGATGGATTATTGCAAAAGACCCTCAAATTTCAGGGTAAGAATCCAACTTTTATGATGAATACATCCCTGATCAAAAATCAGATTTACAATCCCGATCTGATATGGTTCAAGAAATCAACCAGCCAGGCAAATTATGTTCCCTGGGGAGTTACCAGCCGAAACTCAGATGGAAAATATGATCAGGGCAAGATCACTTCTGTAAAATTGATGAATAGTAAAGATCTTACGAGCCCTTATGTTCGTCTTTATTTTGGTGAAAATGAACCTTTTTATCTAAGCTTATTTGCACCGCCAGCTAATACAACATATACAAATGTCAGCAATACTTTATCTCCTGCTAAATTGTATCTCATTACAGTTGCTAATACCGAAGATGCAAGCATTGGTACAGGAGTTAAAAGAGATATTGTCAATGTTTATAATGAACTAAAAGATGTAGCGTCCTTCCTGAGCATGCCTTTTATTTATAAAGAGATCAGTGGCCCAAATTTTACAAAGCAAAATGTAAATAGTGTTTTGGCCGGATTGTATCCGGGCTCTAATGATGTTGTAATCTTTTATTATTCCGGTCATGGCTTTACATACGATTTTGATCCTAACCAGGCCTATCCCCAGCTTGATTTCAGAACCAATGCGCATTTCCAGGAAGTAGACCAGTACACCATCAATGCATCAGATATATACTTTACTATTAAAAAGAAAAATGCAAGGCTTAGTCTTATTATTACTGATTGTTGTAACGCAAGTATTGGAGCTATAAAACCTTTTGGTAAAAATTATCCTCAAACTGCTAAATCAGTTCTTACCTGGAATAAATCTTATTGTTATAATCTGTTTATGCAGTCAAAAGGATGCATTCTTGCAGCAGCTGCGCAAAAGGGTCAGTCAGCTTATTGCGATGCAAGCGGAAGCTATTTCACTTCTAACCTTATGACTTCAATGGAAAAATATCTTTCCAAATTTCAATTAAAGACACCATCATGGGAACAGATTGTGGACGAAGCAAAAGTATCAACAGCTTCACTTAGCCTGACTAATGAATGTAAGGCAAGCAGTTGCAGGCAAGACCCTGTTTGTTATTTGGAAGTAAAAAATAATTAATTATTAAATATTATCAAAGCCGGGTTAAGTTCCCGGCTTTGATAAATTGCTATTACATTTTCTTTGTTGTATCCATTTTATTATCCATCATTTTATCCATATTACCACTCCCCGGCATCATTTTCATCATTTCGGCAGGTTGCACAAAACTCCAATGTTCAGTGGCTTTGCCGTCTTTAAATTTAGTTACTTCAAGTGAGCTCATATCCATTTTAGTTCCGGCTGGCATGCCCATAGAAGGTACTTTACATGTGCCTGTAAACTGTACCCATTGAAAAGTATAATCATCGTCACCAAGCTCTTTTATGATATCAAATTTCATATTTGAGTACATATCATGCATCCTTACCATGCTAGCTTTTATACTATCCACGCCAACTACGTCTTTACCTGTTTCACTTGAATGATCTACAGCATCAGCGGCAATATAATCGCCGAGCTTACTTACATCGCCGGATTCAATCGCTTTAACTATTGCATTTGATGCATCAAGATTTTTTTTGGCTGCGTCGCTTGTTGCAGTTGTTGCATTACTTGTTTTTTCATTGTTACAGGAAAAACAAAATAAAGTAACGGCAAATATTGAAATGATCTTTTTCATAATAATATTTTTAATTGATAAGATTTTACTGACTACATTTTCTTTGTTGTATCCATTTTATGATCCATCATCATATTTTGCATACCTGGTTGTGAGCCCATCATCTTCATCATTTCATTCATATCCATAAATGACCAATGCTCTGTGGCTTTTCCATTTTTAAATTTTACTACTTCTATTTCATTCATATTTACCGGTCCCTTAGGCATACCCATGCTTCCATCACTTGTACCAGTAAATTTATTCCATGACATTGCATAGTCATCATCTGCTAATTCTTTTACTACATCAAACTTCGAATCGGGCATTTTTGAATGCATCATTGTTATCATTGCTTTCAGGCTATCTCTGTTTTTATCGCCCGTCTCAGTATGGTCAACAAAATCGTCGGCTATCACACTATCGATCATGCTTATATCGCCGGTTTCAAAAGCTTTAGTAACAACATGAACGCTTTCAATATTTTTTTGCGCAGCAGAACTTTCTTTTGTTTCCGTTTTTTCATTGCTGCAGGAAATAAGAAAACAAAGGATTGCGAGGGGAATAACAAATAATTGTTTTTTCATAACACTTGTTTTTGATTTTTAAGAAAAATAGTAGCAGGCAGGATACCAACGCAAAAACCGTGCGAACGGTTTCATAAGGGAAGAATTTTGAAAACGAAGTCGAAGGTAAAAAGGTTTTTAAATTTTGCATAAAAGGCGAGTCAACAATTTTTAATAATTATTGGTTTATGCCCTGGCTTTTGCTTGCGGTAAGTGGATTTTCATAAATAAATCTCACCATGGCATTCTTCTTTTCATCAGAAGTAAGATAAAGCTGGTAACGTTTATCTCCGGCATTTACGATCATTAAGGCAGTATTAGGAGGGATGGAGCCAAGATTTTCACCAACCATGATCACCTCTTGTTCCAATCTTTTTGTATCGATCTTTACTTTTACTTTAATTGGCTTTTCGCTCAGTCGTTGATTAGATACAACCGGCATATTATTTACATATACAGAAATAGTATCGCCATCTATTTGGCCATTATCATAAAAATCAAGTTGAATAGTTCCGGAGTCAACCTTTATTTCTTTTACCAGTTCAGCTTTTCGTTCAGTAAGAGTGGGTGGTAATCTCAATTCTGGTTTAAACGTAGATTTATCGAATCTTGTTAATACAATTGTACCTGGAGGGCAGGACATTTTATTATCCATTGTTCTTCCCGACCATGATCCACGTAGTTGCTCTTCGTTGCCTCCTTTGTGGTATGTAAATAGGTATTTTTTTATACAAGGGATGCAATCCGGTGGAATGTGAAAAGTGGTAACACCGATCTCGTTAATGGAAATACTGTCTGTTTTATAATAGCCTTCAAAATTTTCTTTTACATAATTGAAAGTGTCTGAGTAATGATAAGACACACCTGAAATTTTTGTGCCGGCAACTTGTAATTGTAACTCGATATTGTAAACCGGAAAACAACCACCGGGATCCATAACGAGCTTGCCTTTCCAAATACCGTTAAGGTTTTGGGCATTACTTATAACACCCAATAAAAAAATAAATATCACAAGGAGTGGTCGCTTCATTATTAGGAAAAATAAATGAAAAAGCAAAGGCAAGCCCGGAAATTACAGAAACGGTTAATATTTTATGATCTATACAGGGCTAATCGGGCTTTTGATATTTAAATCTAACCAGGGCATTTTTTTGTTCTGTGGAGGTAATACGTACATCAAAACGCTGATCTCCTGATTCAACGATCATCAGCGAAGTGTTTGGAGGAATGCGGCCCAGGTTTTCAGCCACCATTACCAGTTCATGCTCGCTGTCATCTTCATCCATTTTAATTTTTACAGTAAGAGGAGAAGCCGAAAGGCGTTTAGCTGATAATACCAGCTTCTTATCAAGATACACTGAGATTGTATCATCATCTATTTCACCGTTATCATAAAGCTTTACGGTTACATTCGGATCATTTACTACCAATACTTTTACCAACTCATTGGTTCTTGTTTTTAAAACATTCGGTGTAGGAACCATTTGTTTAGGAGGAATCACTTTGGTAAGAGAAGGAACTGTTTTTAGTGTTGAGTCTTTGGGAATAGAATTGGTCTTTGTTTCATTCGTCACGGGTTTTTTATTAGTAACAGTTGTGTTATTGTTAGGTTTTGCAACAACAGGTTTTTTATTTACGGTAGTGTTATTCGTTACCGGCTTTTTTACCGGAGGCTTATTTGATACAGTATTTGCTGGTTTCTTTATTGAACTTGTTGTTTTTAGAGAATCTTTTTTGTGAGGTGCCTCGTTAAAATAAGTAGGAGAGTTCTGTTTTATTTTATTCCTTAAAAAGGGTTCAACATAAAAGTCAGATGTGTTTACTTTTCTCAGGTAAACTTTACCACCACCGCAATCACCCCATGTTCCCGGAACTACTGGTTTACCTTTTCTTTCATATTTACCAAGATAAGTGCCATCAAGGAATTCTTCTTTGCCGGATCTTGAATAAACAAAATCATAATTCATAATGCAAGTTGCCCCACCCAAACTACTTTTTACCTCTACGGTTTTTATTTCTCTTATACGAAAAGAAGAAGAAGTTTTAATAAAACTGCCTGTCATGGTTGCCTTACCGTAAAATCTCACATCGAGGTATGAGTATGAAACTCCTGTTATAGCGTAGGAACTTGATTGTGATATCTGGAACTCAAGCTTGTATTGCAATCCGTCATCAGAAATAAAATACCCTTTCCAAATGCCGGTAAGATTTTGCGCATGAAGAGTAAAAATGGAGAAAAAATTAATCGCAAAAAGTAAAAATAATGGCCTGATCAGAATACGTTTCATTACGCTTCAAAACTAACGATAAAGTTCGTATGGGCGGAATCGACCTTCAGAAAGAGTTTGTTAATTTTAAATCTAAGTATTACATCATCAACAAGTTTGAAAGATCGGGTTCTTAATGATCATTCGCATTCTTTAACCGGACTTCGTTAAATTTGCCGGTCGTTAAAAAGTCGTAGCAAATAAATGATCAATATCACATTCCCGGATGGAGCAGTACGTCAATATAATGAAGGAACAACTGCATTAGAGATTGCAAAATCAATTTC
>Ga0105249_10004958_pt1 | contig 11481 bp, 9 predicted proteins | sample KBSS44metaG_FD_81522 | JGI IMG/M metagenome (GOLD analysis project Ga0105249, IMG submission 81522) | Switchgrass rhizosphere microbial communities from Kellogg Biological Station, Michigan, USA - KBS S4-4 metaG | ecosystem: Host-associated > Plants > Roots > Rhizosphere > Soil | place...
CATCCCTCACCCTCCCCCTCTCCCTTTTCTAAGGGCGAGGCGACCGAACGCCGCGACGCGCAACTACTGAACATTACCTGCTTGCGCATTGCGCCTGCTTTTTGAAATCCTTCGCAAATGTCGACGATCGATAGCGCCAATCCGCCGCAGGAATATCCTGATATCGTCGGCGCGCACCAACGAATCCGCTGGCCGCGAATTTCAAACCGTTTATCCCGGCTTCGGCTCATTTGGCGGAGCTCACCTGGCCGCATTTGATCACCAGAACGATCCTCGGAATTATTTTTGGCGCGTCGTCGCTTTACCTCGTGCTCAAAGTCGGATTGACGGTGAGCGCGTCGATCCCGGCATCAACGGCACACACAGGGTTCGTCCGGACGGCTCGGCAGTGCAGAAGTTCGATGCGCCCAAAGCAACGTTGATATCGTATATCATCAAAGGCATCCTCAGTCATAAGTTGCCGTGGGCACTTGTTCTGCTCGGCGCAATGATTGCGGTCGTACTTGAGATGAGTGGAATTCCATCGCTTGCATTCGCTGTAGGAGTTTACCTTCCCCTCGCCTCGTCCAGCCCGATCTTGATCGGCTGAATGGTTCGTTTGCTGGTGGATCGCTACCTCAAAGTGAAATTCCGCCACAAAAACTTATCTGAGACCGAGCTCACTGCGGAAGGCGACAAAAGTCCCGGCGCCCTGCTTGCGTCGGGATACATCGCCGGCGGCGCGATTACTGGGATCGTGATCGCTGCGAAGGAAATGGTTGGCCCGTTTGCCGCGATCGGCCATCGGATCGAGGAATGGCAGATGGCTCACAATCCGTTTCTAAGCGGCCCGTACGCGGATCTACTCGCCTTGATTCCGCTTTTTTAATCTCCCTTCTATTGTACCTCGTGGGCCGTGATCTTTTGCTCGTATCGCGCCAAAGGGACTAACTTGCGCGCCGATCAGCGAAAAAGGGGCTATCAGAATCTTTCTACTGGCGAGATCTGGCGCTCGGGTACGATCCTTTGGGCTTCCTCTTCACCCATCACGGCAGTGCGGAGATCCGCGATTTCCCGATTGATCTCCTGAAAAGCGTTCTCGGAAAATTTGTAAGGCGGCGAAAGGTTTTTCTTAAACTCGCCTACGTATCGCTGGGCGCGTTCGATTTGATCGGAAGGCAAGGTGCCAAGGATTCGGTGCACCGTTTCAATTTCAGGCACGCGATGACAAAGCATCACAATGTCGTTTCCGGCCTCGATGGTGAGGCGAATGGTGTCGTCTAATCGATAACGAGTCAGAATCGCGCCCATGTCGAGATCGTCAGTCATAATCAGGCCTTCGAAACCAAATTCGTTGCGCAACAATTCTGTAACAATCCGGCGCGACACGGTGGCCGGCTTAGGTTGTGGCTCGAAGCACGGGTACCACCCGTGGCAAATCATCATGCTGTCGACAATGCCCTCTTTAAGGTAGGGGCGATTGACCTCAATCGCCCCGAGGCGGTTCGCTGAACCGCCCCTACCTATGAATGCGCGAAATACAGCCAGCTCATTCTCGTCCAATTCTTCCCGCGTGCGATCGATTCGGGGCAACTGGAAATGTGCGTCCGAAGTTGCGGCCGAGTAACCGGGAAAATGTTTGCCGCAGCTGGCGATCCCCTGCCCGCGCATAGCCTCATTAAACACGCCGGCATTGCGCACAACCTGTTCGACATCTTTTCCGTAACACCGGCCGTACAACGAGTTTTCGGCATCATCATTAAAGGAAATGTCGAGCACCGGACAAAGATCGAGATTGAACCCGAAAAGGCGCAGCAACCGTCCGGTGATGTCGCCGTGACGCCGGATCAGATCGATATCGTTCTTCTCGCGCAATTGCTGCGCGTTCGGCGGTTCGTTTCCAATGCGCCGCAGTCGCGAGACGCGCCCGCCTTCCTGGTCGATTGTAATGATGGGCTCGATGTCGCTGAGATCGCGCAAATCGTCGATCAGCTTTCGGAGTTGTGTCGCGCTTTCGAGATTGCGTCCGAAGATAATGTATGCCCCCGGCTGCACGCGCCGAAACAACTGCGCGGTTTCCGCACTGAGCTCTTTTCCGGGAACACCCGTCATGATGAGTTGACCAAGCGAATCGCCCTTCATGGCGCGCAAAGATGAACGTTCCCGCGCAAGATTCAACGCCCAACCGAGAATTCAGCGAAGGATTGCCTGCGCTTCATTCAAGATGCGCTCGTTCTTGATAAACGAGATCTCCGCAACATTGTGTCCATCCTGATCCTTTGTGATCTTTGTGTGAAAGTGGGCACACACAGTTAGGCTGTCTTTATGGCGCGACTCACAAGAATCCTGATCGGCGTAAACGTCGCTGTTTTCGCGCTGGAAACTGTATCCGGCCCACGTTTGTTGGCGAGCTTCGCGCTCTGGCCTGTTGGCCATTTTTTTGTAGCCCAGTTCGACAATCCCGTCGGATTCAAGCTCTGGCAGCTGATTACGTGCGGCTTTCTTCATGCGAATTTTCTACATCTCGCAATTAACATGTATGCGCTTTGGATGTTCGGCTCCGATGTCGAACGAGCAGTCGGACCAAGACATTATTTGACCCTGTATTTCGCTTCTCTGCTTTCCTCGAGCGTGACTCAGTTGCTGGTCGTCTCAATGATGACATCGACCGGAGTATATCCGACCGTCGGCGCGTCAGGCGCAATCTTCGGAGTTCTTTTGGCGTTCGGCCTGCTTTTTCCGCGCCGCACCATCGTCCTACTGATTCCGCCAATTCCGATGCCGGCGATCGTGTTCGTGATTCTTTACGCGCTTCTTGAACTGTTCAGTGGAGTTTTCGGGACCGACCAGGGCGTTGCACACTTTGCGCACCTTGGCGGGATGATAGGCGCTTATCTGACCCTTCGGCACTGGCGCAGGCGCGCACGCGTCGTGTACTATTCTTAGTTCGAGACGAAAATTTTGACCGTATCTCGAACGAGGGATTGCGAACGACCTCCGGAGGGGCACTGGAAAATCTCGCCAACGCGAAATGGCTGTGCTTTGCCACGAGCGCGAACCTTAACGCGTGAAAACGAATCTGTATCAGGGCGACTCTGAGTCCTTCAGCGTGCAGCATTTAGCAGACGACGCAGTCGAAGGGACTGGCCAGAGACTGGAGCTTGATCGCGCAGGGCACAATCGCCTTGTTGGCAATTCATCGAGTGGCGCCGTTGCGCCAGCCATCGTCCGCCCCGGACCGTTCCCGCTCCGCACGCTGATGGTTTGTTTCACGATTTGGCTGATCGCTACGCAGGCCATGATTTTTGATCAGATCAAATTTGACGAACGGGCCCATTTACTCGAGCAGCAATCTCGGTCTCTTGGCGTTCCGCAGGTGATAATCCCGAATGAACCGGCATCCAACCTTCCAACCGGCGCAAAGGTCCAGAGATTATGAATTCCACAAACGCCTTTCCGTTTCAGAACCACTCACTCATTTCAACGCATGGGAGCAATGACAATGATCGCCATCTCAATCTTCTTCGTCCTTCTCATTTGCCTGTTTCGGCTTGATTTGGACGATGCCGCGAGTCAGGGTTGATCCCGCCACGAAACGACGTCGCCAAAACGCGTGGCAACAATGTGACTCTTTCGAGCAGCATTATGCCGGCGCAGTTGGACATTTCAGGAACTTTGTGAAGCGATGAGATGAAGAAAACAGACGTGATCATCGCGGGCGGCGGGTTCGTTCTGAAATGCACCAGAGAACCCGGACCGAGGTGACGAGCGTTCACGCTGCACGAGGCAGGTCTGCGTATGTAATCGCGCTGTGCTGCGTAGCGGCGATTGGAGGCTTTCTCTTTGGTTTCGACAGCGGCGTGATTAACGGCACCGTTGATGCCCTGGCAAAAGCTTTCGGCACTGATGCGGCGGGAACCGGTTTCGCCGTTGCATCAGTGCTGCTCGGTTGCGCCATTGGCGCATTTGGCGCAGGCAGGCTTGCTGACTCTCTCGGGCGTCGACCGACCATGCTCTTGAACGCGATTCTGTTTCTTGTGACCGCTATAGCGACAGGTGCCGCAAACTCCGCCGCGGTTTTTATTGCGGCGCGGATCACAGCCGGTGTGGCCATCGGCGGCGCCAGCGTACTGGCGCCGATGTACATTGCGGAAGTCGCTCCGCCACACATGCGAGGCCGCCTGGCCTCGCTGCAGCAGATGGCCATTGTAGTGGGATTGTTTAGCGCATTTCTAAGCAATGCGATTCTCGCCAAGGTTGCTGGCGGAGCCAGTGAGATCTTTTGGTTTGGGGCGCCGACATGGCGCTGGATGTTTTGGATGGAAGCTGTGCCGGCTGTCGCGTTCTTGTTAGGCAGCATGATAATTCCCGAATCGCCGCGTTATCTCGTCTTCGTTGGCAAACACGAGCAAGCGGCAAAGGTCTTCACGCGAATTGGTGGCGACGCCGATCGCCTGGTGCGGCAGGTCGAACAAAGCCTCGAGGCAGAACGCCGTCCCCGGCTGTCGGATCTAATCATTCCGGGCACGAGACGCATTGCTCCGGTGCTCTGGGTGGGAATGGGTTTGGCTGTTTTTCAGCAATTCGTCGGTATCAATATTATTTTCTACTTCGGTGAGATTTTGTGGAAAGCAGTCGGTGCAACTGAACAGTGGGCTCTGCGCATTAACCTGCTCACCGGTTTGGTGAACATTCTCGCCACCATCCCGGCCATCATGCTTATTGATCGCATCGGCCGGAAACCGTTACTGCTGATAGGCTCAGTGGGAATGACTCTGGCGCTCGGTGCGATGGCAGCTGTGTTCGCCACGGCAGATGTAGGGCCCGATGGCAAGCCAATGTTAAGCCACGCGGCCGCAATATTCGGACTCACGGCGGCGAACTTGTACATCGTCGCGTTCGCTGTGTCGTGGGGGCCAGTGATGTGGGTGTTGTTAGGCGAAATGTTTCCCAACGAAATCCGCGGAGCTGCTCTCGCCATTTCGGGCGCCACCAATTGGCTCGCGAATTTCACTGTCACCGTCACTTTCTTACCGCTGCTGAAAGTGATCGGTCTGACCGGCGCTTACGCTTTCTACGCGATAGCCGCAGCGATCTCGCTCCCCTTTGTTTGGCTCACCGTGGGTGAGACAAAAGACAAGACATTGGAACAGATGAAGGATACTACGGAGCTGGAGCCGCGTTAACGGGTTAACGGAAGGTACAGTGACGAAATCCTCCTCGTCCTTCGTCCCTCGTTCTCGTCCTCGAATCATTTCTAGGAACGAGCAGGACGGACGAGCCATTTCAATATTTGCTCACATATGTGATCAAACGTTGAAATGAAGATGGAGTGCGAGGACGAGGACGATAAGTCGCAAAAGACCAAATCAACAATTGCTTCGACCTGGCAAATTCGTCTTTAAGAGCGTTGCTTCGCACCGGTGGATAGCGAACCGAGCCGCTTGATTGCGGTCGGCTGAGGTGCTCGAATTTTCAGGGTTTTAATCTCGCCTAACAAACGCCGCAACAATCGGCCATCGAGTCGGCGAACTTGAATGAGGTGATCCATGAGATGGGAATTGCCGCTCCCGAGACCGGCGCCGAGCTGTCTTTTAATCGCACGGGTCTTCGCCATCGCTGATTCGGTTTGGCGCAAACGCTCACGCAATAGCTCCGCTACAGCTGGCAGGTCGGCGAGATCAAGAAAGAGCAGAGCGGGATAAATGGTTTGGGCGACCGTTCCTTCTTCCTGAAATCGCTTGAGCAAAAGCTGCTGAAACCGTTTTCGGCCCTGAGACGTGATTCGGTAAATCGTGCGTTCGCCGCCGCGCGTAACCTTCTGCCTCGTTTTTGGAATGATATCGCCCGATTTGACCAGCTGCCGCACAGCATAATAAAGGGTGCCGACGTCGACATCGGTGTAGCACTCGACGAAAGCGTTATTGAGCCGCCGTCTAATTTCGTAGGGATGGAAGTCCCCGCGGTGAAGCGCGCCAAGAATATAAAATTCGGCTTTCATATTATAATTGTAATATTATAATTAAACTAATATGGAAACAATACTCTTGCCAACAGCTCAGCCGGATACGCCCTTCAGTCGCCATGCGATCTTCAAGACCGTTGGCGCTGTCATCGCAGCCCTGTTCACCTGGTTTTTTGTCGCCACCGTGCTCAATCTGGCGCTACGCGCCTTGTGGCCACACTACCACGAGGCCGAAACCGCCTTCAATTTTACCTTTGCAATGAAGCTGACCCGGCTCGCTTTGGGAGCCATCTCTTCTCTGAGCGCGGGATTAGTAGCCGCGTGGCTTGGCAAGGGCCGCATGAGAGCTGCCACCTTTGCCGGAATCGTATTGCTTGGTCTATTTGTTCCTGGTCACTACCGGATCTGGGATAAATTCCCCGTTTGGTATCACCTGACATTCCTAGTGTCACTCCTTCCCCTTACATTGCTTGGCGCGGTCTTAAATCATAGAGCGGGTCGAAAAGCGCCTTAGTCGATTCCTTATTTGGCAAGATACTGAGGGACGACCCTCCAAGGAAGCGAGCGCTCAAGCTTTTGCTGTAGAAGCCAGATCGGTCGAAGCAGCATAGACACCGTTTCCCGGTAGCGAGTATCGAACAGGCATTACGCAAAATAACGAAACCCGAATTCCGAAATCCGAATGAAATTTAATCCCGGCGCGCGATAGGCGCGATGTCCGACAGGGTCCGCGCAAGGAGTCGGAGATTTTCAGCTTGCGCGAGCGGCAAATTCGAGGCAGCAGAAAGGAATCTTAGTTATGGTTACATCGTCTGCAGGGGATCTTCGGAATTTTGCTGTCGTGGGTCACGCGTCGTCCGGTAAGACGACATTGAGCGAGGCGATGCTCGCATGCGCGGGCGTCATCGGGCGCATGGGCAACATCGCGCAAGGCACCACTGTTTCGGATTATCACTTCACCGAGCGGCAGCACCAGATTTCCACGCAAACTTCGATGCTGCATTGCACGTGGATGGGCAAGAAACTGAACATCCTCGATACGCCGGGTTACCTCGACTTTATCAGCGAGGCGCTCGCGGCAGTGCGCGTGGCGGACTTCGCGCTCGTGGTGGTACATGCGCAACACGGCATCGGCGTTGGCACGGAACGGGTGTGGCAGTGCGCGACTGACTGCGGCATCCCGAAAGTCATCGTGGTCAACGCCGTGGATAAACAGAATGCGCACTTTGACGAAGTACTGGCTGACGCGCGCGCGCAATATGGGCCAAAAGTTTTTCCGCTGAACGTGCCGATCAATCCCGGGCCGAACTTCAACCAGGTGCTCGACGTGTTGCGCAGCGAAATAGTGACGTACGAAACCGACGGACAGGGAAAGTTTCGTGAGGAGCCGGCGACGGGCGAATGGAAAGAGCGCGCCGAACAGCTGCATCGTGAATTGATCGAATTCATCGCCGAATCGGACGACGCGTTGCTGAACAAATTTTTCGAGCAAGGCTCGTTGTCGGAGGAGGAGTTTCGCGCGGGCATTCACGCGGCGGTACAGGCGCAGATGTTCATTCCACTTTTCTGCACCTCAGCTACGTCGAACGTCGGCGTCCGGCGTCTGCTCGACTTCATCGCAAAATACGGCTCCTCGCCGCTCGATCGCGAGAAGGTCGATGCAGAAGACGCGCGCAGCGGCGCCCAAATCGAAGTAAAAATCGGCGGCAGCGAGCCGGTGCTCCAAGTGTTCAAGACGATGAACGAAGAACACTTTGGCGAGCTTTCGTTCTTCCGGATTTATTCCGGGCAAATCACGACGGGCGGCGATTTGTTCAACGCCAACCGCAACACCACCGAACGCGTCGGGCAGATTTTTCTGCTCAACGGCCACACGCGCGAGACAGTGTCGCGTCTCGGCGCGGGCGACATTGGCGCGACGGTGAAACTCAAGAACACGCACACCGGCGACACACTTTGCGCGTCGAATCATCCGGTGAAACTTCCCGTGCCGGAATATCCGCGCCCGAACATTCACGCCGCGCTGCAAGCCAAGGCGCCAGGTGAAGAGGACAAAATGGCCGCGGGGCTCGCGACGTTGCACAATGAAGATCCGGCATTTGTTTTCCGTGTCGATCCTGAGTTGCATCAGACGATCATTTCCGCGCAGGGCGAACTGCATCTCGAAGTGATCGCGGAGCGTCTTCGGCGGCGGTTCCGCCTTCATTTCGACCTCATCCAGCCGCGTGTGCCGTTTCGCGAAACGATTCATGGCCGCGCGGACCACACCTATCGACATAAGAAGCAAACCGGCGGCGCGGGGCAATTCGCCGAGGTCGCGCTCAAGCTCGCGCCCGCGCCGCGCAACTCCGGTATCGCGTTCCGCCAATCACTTTCAGGCCAGAATGTGGACCGCGTGTTCGTGCCGTCGGTCGAGAAGGGCATCGGGAAGGCATGCGCCGAAGGGATTCTCGCCGGCTACCACGTCGTGGACGTCGAGACGGATTTTTACGACGGCATGATGCACCCGGTGGATTCGAAGGACATTGCATTCCAGATCGCGGGCTATTGGGCCTTTAAGGAAGCGTTTATGAAGGCGCGGCCCTGTTTGCTCGAACCAATCAACGAGATCGAGGTGCGCATTCCCGAAGATTGCATGGGCAAAGTGGTGGGCGATCTTTCCAGCCGTCGCGGGAGAATTCTCGACACAGGTACGGAGGGACGATTTCAAATCGTCCGCGCCGACGTTCCCGCGATGGAACTCTACCGCTACGGGAGTATTCTGCGCTCGCTTACCGGCGGACGCGGCGTTCACTCCGAGCAATTCAGTCGCTACGAAGAAATGCCGCGTGAGATCGAGCAGCGCGTGATCGACGAAGCGAAAAAAGCGCGAGCAGGCAACAGCAGCTCGGCGCGCTGAAGTGACTAGCTGATCTAAGTCGCCGGTCGCGATATCCAGCTTGAGTTGCGCGTTCCCACTCGACGCGGAGAGTGCGGACATGAGCGACAAACTCCTGTCACGATTCCTGCGCTACGTCCAAATCGATACGCAGTCGGACGAGACCAGTAACACATTTCCGAGCACGCCAGGTCAATTGGTCCTGCTGGAGATGCTGAAACAGGAGCTGACTGAATTGGGAGCAGCGGACGTGCAGATGACAAAGCGCGGCTACGTCTTGGCGAGCGTCCCCTCCAACACGCGCAAAGCTCGTGTGCCGACCGTGGCCTTTCTCGCTCACGTGGATACGGCTCCGGACTGCTCCGGCAAACACGTCAAACCTATCCTTCACCGAAAATACAATGGCAGAGTAATTAAATTCCCGGATAAGGCTGGTCTGACTCTCGATCCAGCGACATCGCCGGAGCTTCGAACCGCCCTGGGCAAAGACATTGTGACCGCCAGCGGCACCACATTGCTCGGTTCGGACGACAAGTCGGGTGTGGCGGTGGTCATGACCCTTGTCGAGAGATTGCTCCGGGAAACAAAGCGGAAGCACGGACTGATTCGAGTTTGCTTTACTCCCGATGAAGAGATCGGGCGGGGCGTGAGCAAACTGGATCTTCGCACGCTCGGAGCCGATGTGGCTTACACCCTGGACGGCGGTGCGCCGGGAGAGATTTGCTGGGAAACCTTTTCCGGCGATGCGGGCGAGGTCATCATCGATGGTATCACCACTCATACGATGGAGGCGCGAGCCAAAGGCATGGTGAACGCGGCCTATCTGGCGGGAAAACTCTTGTCAGCGTTACCGCGCGAACGCTGCGCGCCGGAGACAACTGAGGCGCGGGACGGGTTTATTCACCCGACCAGTGTCGAAGGCCGGACCGAGCGGGCGATCGTGAAACTTATCCTGCGCGATTTCGAGCTGAAAGGGCTGGCGGCTAAGCGCGACATTCTCAGAGGCCTATGCCGAGGGTTACAAGCCACCGAGCCGCGAGCGCGTATCCGCTGCAAGATCCGCAAACAATATCGCAACATGGCTTACTGGTTGCGCAAAGACATGCGCCCGGTTGAGCTGGCGCGCGAGGCCTTCGCGGCGGTGGGGCTCAAACCCTATGATCACGTCATACGTGGCGGCACCGATGGCTCGCGCTTGACCGAGCTGGGCCTTCCCACCCCCAACCTGTTCTGTGGCGAGCACAATGCGCACGGACCGCTCGAATGGGTTGCAGTGCAGGACATGAAATTAGCCGTAACCGCATGCACCCGCCTGGCTGAGTTGTGGGCAAAAAAGCTGCGGTGAATTTCCGCACTCGCCGCAGCGATCTCGCTCCCCTTTGTGTCGCTTACTGTGGGTGAGACGAAAGAACCGATTTACGCGGCGCTATCCCAATCTTCGGCCAGATACTTTCAGACTGCTACGTAGCCTGCAAATTTGACATCGAAAGTGGACACGCAGACCTAATTAGGCCTCTTCGGGTCTTATATGACACCACCACGCAGCATTGAGGAACAGTTTGAGCCAGATGTCGCTCTCAAACTTCGACTCTTTGAGGCTCGGCTTGCAAAATATCGCGGTAATCGAACCATTGGCGAAGAAGGCGGCGGAATAGTGATGCTTTCCATCAAAGAATCACCAGAAAGGATTTAACAAATGACTGCGAACCTAAAATGGTTCTGCGTTCTCGGCGTAGTCGCTGGTGGAAGTTGTCTGTCGGCTTTGCCGCCCGAGCATTCGATCCAAGCACCGGCTGATTCGGCGTTCGAGCAAGAGATGATGGAGAGCATGCGCAAGATGGACCAGGAGATGGCAGCTGCGCCCATGACCGGCAATCCGAATCATGATTTTTCGGCGATGATGATTCCGCATCACCAAGGCGCCATCGATATGGCAAAGACTTTTCTGTTGCACGGCCAGGACGCCGCTCTGCGCCGCCTGGCGCAGGAGATCATCGTCACACAACAGCAGGAGATTCAGGTGATGCAGTTGCGATTGGCCACGCTGGCACCTGGCGGAGGCAGCGCGCCAACCGAAAAGAAACGAGACGCGGCTGCACCGCTTCCCGTTTCCGAGAAAGACCGGGTCTACACTGGCGACCAGACTTCGAACACCGTTTCGGTGATCAATCCGACGTCGAATAAGTTGTTAGGCGTCATCCGGCTCGGCGATCCAGTTCCCGGTGCGCTCAGTCCGCTTTACCACGGGCAATTGCTCGTTCACGGCATCGGTTTCTCGCCCGACCATCGCACGATCGCGGTGGTCTCGATCGGTTCCAATTCAGTCACCTTGATCGACACCACGACAAACAAGATCAAAGGCGTGATCTACATCGGGCGAGCGCCACATGAAGCGTTCTTCACGCCGGACGGCAAGGAACTCTGGGCGGTGGTGCGCGGCGAAGATTATGTTTCGGTGATCGATCCAGCGAAAATGAAAGAGGTTCGTCGCGTGCAGACAGCCAACGGGCCCGGAATGGTATTGTTTCGGCCGGACGGACGCTACGCGTTCGTGCCTTCAAGTTTTACGCCCGAACTCGATGTGGTGGACATGAAAACCTATCAGGTGGTTGCGCGGATTCCGCAGGCCAGTCCGTTTTCGCCGAACCTGGCGGTGAGC
>Ga0105249_10004960_pt1 | contig 11478 bp, 6 predicted proteins | sample KBSS44metaG_FD_81522 | JGI IMG/M metagenome (GOLD analysis project Ga0105249, IMG submission 81522) | Switchgrass rhizosphere microbial communities from Kellogg Biological Station, Michigan, USA - KBS S4-4 metaG | ecosystem: Host-associated > Plants > Roots > Rhizosphere > Soil | place...
GGCCAAGGGATACATCCCTGAGGCGGTATGGAATGAGAGTTCCGGTAGCGGCCTTTCCTCAACCGGCGGCGGCGTCAGCGCATTCTTCTCGAAGCCGGCATGGCAGGTCGAGACGGGCGCATCGGGCATGACGACCACAATTTCCCCTGACTCCTCGCGCGATGTGCCGGACGTGTCCCTGAATGCGGCGGCAGGACACGATGCGATGCTGTTCTGCGTGCAGGGCTCCTGCGTCGTAGGATTCCGAGCGTCAGCGGGCGGCGGCCTTACGGTTGCTGGCGGAACATCGTTTGATTCGCAGGCATTCGGCGGCATGTTGGCGGTAGTTTTGCAGAAGGTCGGTCCTAGTCTGCCCAGCAACCCGAACGGTCCGCGCCTCGGCATGGTGAATCCCATCCTGTACGCGCTGGGCAACCAGGTGGCCTACTACAACAACACCGGGACAAGCGTGTTTCACGATGTCACGACCGGAAACAACAGTATCTTGTGCTCGACCGGTACTCCAAATTGCCCGAATGGCGGGACGGAAGGCTACAGCGCCGCCACAGGCTATGACCTAGCCACCGGCTGGGGTTCTATCGACTTGAATAATTTGGCCGCAGCGTGGACTTGGGGCGCTGGCCATCCGTTGGGCACCGCACCTGCCGGAACAGCTATCTCCTCGACCGCGTTGGTTACGACGCCGGCATGCACGTCACCCACAACTGGTGTAGGGCCTTGTGCGCTGAGCATAGCCACAGGAAACACCGTGACCTTGACCGCAACGGTTACGGGATCTTCCGGCACACCAAGCGGTACAGTCCAATTTCTGGCTAACAACACCGCGCTCGGCTCTGCAGTGGCATTGACCAATGGCTTTGCCGCGTACACCTACAGCGCGACCTGCGCCACGCTGGGCCAGCAGCAGATGACGGCAGTGTACTCCGGTGATACAACCTACGCTGGATCGAAAGGGCCTGCGTTGCCTATCAATCAGGCCACGTCCGCCGGGTACTCAGGGAATGGCTCGGTCAATACCACGCCACTGCTTGTGACCGTTACGTCCAGCAGCTGCCCTGACTTCTCAGTCGCGCCAAGCGGCAGCAACACAGGCACTGCATCGATCACCGTAAGCGGTGGCAATGCTGCGGTCGCCGTTTCCACGGGTGGCACGATCCCGCCGGTAACGATTACCGCGACTCCTGCCAACGGATTTGCCGGCACCGTCAGCTTCACCGCTACGGTTGCCTCAAGCACCGCCTACACACCCTCGGTCTCGTTCAACCCGGCGACGTTGACCTTCAGCGGCAGCTCTTCGGCCGCACAGACAACGACGGTGGCCCTCTCCGGCATTGTCGCCAGCCTGCATGAGCCAGCTCTTCCGCATACGAACGAGCCATCCAGCCAGCACTGGTACACAGCAGGATCGGGCGTGGCTGTCGCCGGCTTGTTGCTGATCGTGCTGCCACGAAGGCGGCGGCTCGGCGGTCTATTGCTGGTCGTTCTGGCCATCGGAATCACGGCTGGCGTCACCGGATGCAGTGGAAGTAGTACGGTGTCCAGCGGCTCGACAACCAACACCAATCCATACGCCGGGACTTACGTTGTGACCGTGCAAGCCAAGTACACCAGCTCCGGACAAACGATCACGCACAGTTCGACCATCACTTACAACATCCAGTAACTGCCACAATGCATTGAAGCAAAAACACTTTTTATCGAAACAGGGCGAGAAGTTTGCATCTGATTAGAGCTGCTAAACGTGCCGCAGCTCGATTCGTTCTGCTTGGGATAGCTCCATCAATCGGTCTTGTGCACTCAGCGGGGGAGTACCCTCGCGAGAAGCACGCAGATAGAGACCGTTCGGCTGCAGGATTCGCGCCTTCAGGTTGTCACGCAGGTAGGTGCCAAGGATCTCGCTACGGAGGCGCTCAGCCAACGACGGCTCAGTGACCGGAAACATGACCTCGCAGCGCTCGACGAGGTTGCGCGTCATCCAGTCCGCGCTGCCGCAGAAGACCTCAGGCTGGCCATCGTTGGCGAAGCCGAAGATGCGGCTGTGCTCCAGGAAGCGGCCAACGATGGAGCGCACGCGAATCTTTTCGCTCATGCCGTTCACGCCTGGTCGCAGCGCGCACATGCCGCGCACGATCAGGTCAATCTCGACGCCTGCTTGAGATGCCTCATAGAGCGCTTCGATCGTGGAGCGATCGAGCAGTGCATTCATCTTCGCAATAATGGCCGCGGGCTTGCCTGCACGCGCATTCGCCGCTTCCCGGGCAATCAGCTTCAGCAGCTCCGGCGCAAGCGTGAGCGGAGCCACCAGCAGAGGCGAATAATCTTCTGCGTCGGCGCGCGCGGTGAGATAGCGGAAGACCTTCTGCACTGCGCTGGTGATCTCCGGCCGTGCCGTCAGAAAGCTGATATCGGTATAGAAGCGTGCGGTGACCGAGTTGTAGTTCCCTGTGCCGAGATGCGCATAGCGACGCATCACACCGTCGGGATCACGGCGCACCATCAGCGCAAGCTTGCAGTGCGTCTTCAGGCCGAGAATTCCGTGGAAGACGCCGACGCCGGCATCTTCCATCTCGCGCGCCCAGCGGATGTTGGATGCCTCGTCGAACCGGGCCATCAGCTCCACGACAACCGTGACTTCCTTGCTTTGTGCGGCCTCAGTCAGGGCGGTGAAGAGCGGCGATTCCTCGCTGGTCCGGTACAGCGTCTGCTCCATGGAGACTACGTTGGGGTCGGCGACGGCTTGCGCGACGAAGTCCTCCACGGTGGAGTAAGAGTCGTACGGATGGTGCAGCAGAATGTCCTTGGCGCGGAGTTCATCGAAGAGCGTAGCCGACTTAGCCGAGAGCGCATACCGGCGGCCATGGAACGGAGGAAACTTCAACTCCGGACGCGCGATGCCGCTGTAGAGGTTCATCATGCGGGCGAAGTTGACCGGCCCTTTGGTGCGGAATACCTGGGACGGCTCCAGCTCGAAGTTCACGCGCAGCCGCTCGACAATCTCCTCTGAAGCGCTGTTTTCGATCTCCATGCGCACCGCATCGCCTTTGCGGCGGTTGTGCAGCTCTTCGCGAACGCTCTCGAGCACGCTGCGTGCCTCTTCTTCTTGCAGATAGAGGTTGCTGTTGCGCGTAACCCGGAAGGGCGCCCTGGCCAGTACCTGATAGCCGCGAAACATTCCCTCCACCTGAGCTTCGATCAGCTTGTGCAGCAGAATGAAGTCATGGCGGCCTTCCGCCGAGGGCAGAGGCACCAGGCGCGGCAGTGCGCGCGGTACTGTGACCACGCCAAGCACCGCCGGAGAACGCTTCGCCGCTCTGTGGGAACGCAGCAGTAGCGCGATGCAGAGCGCCTTGTTCAGGACCCGCGGAAACGGATGCGAAGGGTCAATGGTGATCGGCGTCAGCAGCGGATCAACCTGACTCTCGTAGTACGCGAGCGCGTACTCTTTGGCCTTCGCGTCCAGCTCGCGCCAGTTGAGGAGGCGAATGTTCTGGGTCCGCAGCGCGGGGATCAGCTTGTCGTTCCAGCACGCATATTGCGCTGCGACAAACTCGTGCATCACCGCGCTCAGCCGTGCCAGCCGCTGTTCCTGCGTGATGCCGCCATCGCCCTGGCGTTGCGGCTCAATGGTTCCTTCTTCAATGTGCTGCAACAGGCTGGCCACGCGAATCTCGACAAACTCGTCTAGATTGCTTGCGGTGATTGCCAGAAACTTTACGCGCTCCAGAAGGGGGTTTGAGGCGTCTTCCGCTTCTTCCAGCACGCGACGATTGAACAGCATCCAGCATTCGTCACGGTCAAAATAACGGGGTTCGGCGGACGCCGTGCTCTTGCGTGTCCTTGCCTTGGCTTTGCGGGGTTTCGCCTTGCGCTTGCCGGCGGGTTCGGCGTCGTCCGCAACGGAGATCGGTACGATGGTGTCGTCCTCCATCATGTCTTCGGTGATCTCTATGCCGGGATCGCTCATATCGTCCATAAGATGCGCTGGCAGAACATTATCGCAGCCCCACGCTCCTGGGTTGTGAAGCGGAGATCAATTCTCTTTGCTCGTGTAGTCTGGAATTCCTATGAAGATCAACCAACTCGGAACATCGGATATGTGGCTCTCCCCACTTGGTTTGGGAACCTGGGCCATCGGCGGCGGCAACTGGTCCCACGCATGGGGCCCGCAGGATGACGATGCATCGATTGCCGCGATCCATCGCGCGCTCGACCTTGGCATCAACTGGATCGACACAGCCGCCGTGTACGGTCTGGGCCACTCCGAGGAGATTGTGGGCAAGGCGGTGAAGGGTTACCACATCAAGCCGTTTATTTTTACCAAGTGCGGACTGGTGTGGGACGAAAAGGGCGAGGTAAGCCGCAGCACGCGGCACATCCGGCAGGAATGCGAGGACAGCCTGCGGCGTTTGCAGGTGGAGACAATCGATCTCTACCAGATCCACTGGCCGCCGGACGGTGGCGAGAATGCTCTGGAAGCCTGGGAGACGATGGCCGCGCTCAAGAAAGAAGGCAAGGTCCGCTACATTGGCCTGTCCAATTTCTCTGCACAACAGATGGAAGAGTTGCTGACGGTGGAGCGCATCACTTCTCTGCAACCGCCGTACTCGATGATCAATCGCTCTGCCGAGGCGGAGATCCTTCCTTTCTGCAAGGAGCACGCGATCGGTGTGATCAACTACTCGCCGCAACATTCTGGTTTGTTGACAGGCACTATGACCAAAGAGCGTGTGGCTGCCATGCCTGCAGACGACTTCCGCCGCAAGGCAAAGAACTACCAGGAGCCACACCTGACGCGGAACCTCGGCATCGCGGAGTTTCTGAAAGGCATTGGTGCGCGACACGGAGTCTCAGCCGGCGTCGTAGCCATCGCATGGACGCTAGCCAACCCCGCGGTCACGGCGGCCATTGTCGGGGTGCGTAGCCCAGAGCAGGTTGAGGGTGTTTGGCCTGCGGCAAAGTTCCGGCTGAGCCACGCAGAACTTCAAGAGATAGAAGCCTATCTTCAGGCGCATCCGGCAGCAGCTTAAGCCCAGTCTCACCCTACACATAGATAGACAACGGCAGGCCGAGCGGTCCCTAAGACCTCTGGCCGCCGTGTGCTTGATGTCTGCATACCGTTGTCCCTGAAGCTGGTTACCATTTCCCCACCAAGGTGACTCGTAGTGCAACCAAAGTGCCATCGTGCGCCGAAATACAGAGTGGCACAATGAGTCTCGTAGCATAAACTTTGGTAACTGCAAAAAGCTGCACTGCGGCAGTTCCAGAGGAGGCAAACCTTGAAGGCCTGGCACAGACCCGGAGGCTGGGACGCGGTGAGGACCGCTGTCCGTTTTCCGATGAGGCTCGCCATGCACCTCAAGACCGAGGACGGAATGATCGAAGCCACCACGCGCGACATCTCTTCGAACGGCCTGCTATTTGCCTCTGCCCGACTGCCCCGTATTGGCAGCAGCATCGAGTTCACCATGGATATGCCGTCCGAGGTACTGGGCGGCGACACCGACATTCGCGTTCATTGCACCGGACGCATCGTCCGCCACCATCTCGCCGAAGGCGAGGCCATGGCAGCGGCCGTGATCGACGAATACTCCCTGAAGGCCTGATAACCCATGACGCTGACCTTGCACTCCGAGAAATCCTCCCCGACTCCTATCTCGCGGCCTCCCGCGCCACACCCGGCCGAGCCTGATCAGACCGCGAACACGTCCACGGCAACCTCCGTGGTTCGCATCATCCTCGCGGACTCGCAGGCGATCTATCGCGTCGGCATGAAGAAGGTCTTTGCGTTGGAGGATGACATCCGCGTGGTGGCGCAGGCTGAATCGTTGCCAAACCTGCACTCCGCGCTGCAGCGCTACCCGACGGACGTGGTCCTACTCGAAGGCCAGATGATTGCAGGGACGATCGACGCAATCCCCGAACTGATGAAGCACGCGCCGAACGCCAAGCTGATCGTCCAGGTGGTGGATGCGGACGAGTCGAACATTGTCGAGCTGTATCGCCGCGGCGTGCGCGGTGTTGTGCCGCGTTCCATCTCACCCGATCTGCTGATCAAGTGCGTGCGCAAGATCGCCGATGGCGAAACCTGGATCGATAACCAGTCCATCAGCTGGGTCATCGAGGCCTACCGTTCACAGGCCAGTTCGTTGACCAATCCGCGCGTGCAACCCAAGCTTTCTAAAAAAGAGTTGGCCATCATCAGCTGCATTACGCGCGGCATGAGGAATAAAGAGATCGCCTACCAGATCGGCACCACCGAGCAGGTGATCAAGAACTACCTGCGTAAGGTGTATGACAAACTTGGCGTCTCTGACCGCCTGGAACTCGCCCTCTACTGCCTGCATCATCAGCTGCTGAAGAACTATGCGCAGGATGCTGAGGTTGTGCAGATGACGCCCGCCTCACAGGTGACTCCGCTTCGCGCCAAGATGTAAGGCCGCGCCGACGGATGCTAGCATTCGGGCGTGCCTCTTCTTGAGAACTTTCGCGCGCTGACGCGTGTCCAGCGCAACACCTTTGCTGCCTGCTTCCTTGGCTGGATGCTGGACGCCTTCGATTTTTTCCTCCTTACCTTCTGTCTGACCGCCATAGCCGGAGACTTTCACACGTCGCGCAAAGCGGTGGAAGAGGCCATCTTCTGGACACTGGCCATGCGGCCGCTCGGCGCCTTTCTCTTCGGCTCCATGGCGGAACGGTTTGGGCGCCGGCCCACGCTGATCGTCAACGTGATCGCATTTTCGGCGTTTGAGCTTGCCTCGGCATTTGCACCCACGCTGCACAGCTTCCTGGTATGCCGTGCGCTGTTTGGCATCGCCATGGGCGGCGTATGGGGAGTGGGCGCGGCACTCGCGCTCGAGACCCTGCCATCCAAAAATCGCGGTTTCTTCTCCGGCCTGTTGCAGGAAGGGTATGTCTGCGGAAACCTGCTGGCTGCCCTGCTCTATTGGCAGCTCTTCCCTCACCTGCATGGAACCGGCATGCTGACAAACTGGCGCGTCTTCTTCATGATCGGCACGCTGCCCGCGCTGCTCGGCTTCTATCTCAACTACAAGGTGGAGGAGTCGCCTGCCTGGCTTGCCTCACGCAAAGCCGGCGCATCAGGACGCTCCCATACGGACTGGAGTGCCGTGGGTAAAGCGTTTCCCATCTTTCTCTTCATCGTTCTTTTGATGACCGCCTTTAACTCATTCAGTCACGGCACGCAGGACCTGTATCCGACCTTTCTGCAGCACGATCTGCACCAGTCGGTTGGGCATACCGGTCTCATCGCTGCAGTCAGTAACCTTGGCGCGCTCTTCGGGGGCATGTGCTTTGGGTCAATCTCGGAACGCCTGGGGCGCAAACGAACCATCGTTCTGGCTGCCCTGCTCGCGATCCCGATGATTCCGCTTTGGGCGTGGTCGCATACCGCCACTATGCTCGCTCTGGGTGGCTTCCTGATGCAGTTTGCCGTGCAGGGGGCTTGGGGAATCATCCCTGCACATCTCAATGAGCTTGCTCCAGCTCCGGTACGCGCCGTCCTGCCAGGCTTTGCCTATCAGCTTGGCAATCTGATCTCTTCGCGCAACCAAATCTTCCAGCAGACGTATGCCGACCGCCATAACGGTGGCTCGCTGCATGTCGCGCTTTCGGGGACTGTGGTGATTGTGGCTATCGCCGTTGCATCACTGACTGCGCTGGGTCCGGAGGCCAAGGGTATTGAACTGAGGCCATCAGAAAGCTAAAGCCGTCTCGGAGTCCGCCTTTGCCGTAGCTGCAGCAGGTCGGGATGCGGTCTTCTCAGGTGCGCGTCGACCGCCCAGGACGCCGAAAAACGCGACACACACGCCATATGCCATCAAAACGCCAGAAGCCAATGATGCAAGCACTGCACAGATAAGACCAACAAAGGTGGACAAGGTCGGTTTCCTCTTTCCCTGGGCTGTTGAGATGCGTGCAACGTTCCGCAAAGCAGCACGTGCACGCTCATTCTTGCAGCAATTGCTTAAACTGCAAGTACAACTTCAAGGGAAGCCGCGGAAATGCGTTGTTGAATCTGGTACATGCAGTACTCTTCAGCGGCCAAACTTCCCCGACACGCCATCTAAGCCGCCCTCTGGGCATGGGCCCGGATGCCGTATCCTAGTAACTTGGCCGTTTTGTCCTGAAGAGCACGCATCGACACCGGCAGTACTGGGCATACATTCCTGAATGGCAATCACACACATCACGGTCCGCGGAGCGCGGCAGCACAATCTGCGCAACGTCTCCGTCGAAATCCCGCGCAATACATTGACGGTCGTCACCGGGCTGTCCGGTTCGGGCAAGTCCTCCCTGGCCTTTGACACGATCTATGCCGAAGGCCAGCGCCGCTACGTGGAGACATTGTCAGCGTACGCGCGTCAGTTCCTGGACCAGATGGAGCGGCCGGATGTAGACGCGATCGACGGACTGTCGCCCGCCATCTCAATTGAGCAAAAGACGACCTCGCGCAGTCCGCGCTCCACCGTCGGGACCATCACCGAGATCTACGACTATCTGCGGCTGCTGTATGCCTCTGTCGGCCAGCCGCACTGCCCCAACTGCGGCCTGCCCATCACGCGGCAGACGCCGGAACAGATCGTCGCGCAGATCGTGGACCGGATGGTAGCGACCGGAGAACGCATTACGATCTACGCACCGCTGGTGCGCGGGCGCAAGGGCGAATTCCGCGAAGAGTTGGACGCGCTCGATCAGCAGGGCTTCCGTGCGCGCATCGACGGCGATATGGTCGAACTGACGGAAGGCATGCGGCTCGATAAGAAGAAGAACCACACGGTGGAAGCCATCGTTGACCGCGTAATTCTGAAGCCAGTACCCGGTCAGGCAGGAAAATACGACACTGCCCGCCTCGAGGCTTCCATCGCCAAAGCACTGCAGATGGCAAAAGGGCTGGTGCTCGTCGCCACGCAACATCCCGACACGCGCAAGCAGGAGGAAACCCTCTATTCCTCGTCCATGGCATGCCCCGACTGTGGCATTAACGTGGCCAAGCTGGAGCCACGCAGCTTCTCCTTCAACTCCACCTATGGCGCCTGCCCGGAGTGTCACGGCCTCGGCAGCATCTATGACTTCGACCCGGCGAAGACCATCACCGACTGGTCGAAGCCATTGCTGGATGGCGCGATGGGCCCGGGATCAGGATCTGCCTACCTTCTTCGCCTGATCAAACTAGCTGCAGAGAAGTACAAGATCAACCTGAAGCAGCCCTTTGAAAAGCTGACCAAAGAGCAGCAGGACCTCTTTCTGTACGGCCCTCCTGCGGGAGAGCGTGGCAGGACAGGATTCCACGGCATCTTTGCCTACCTGCGCTCCAACCTGGAAGAGACACGCAGCGAGGGCTATCGCGAGTACATGATGCAGTACATGTCCGCGACCACATGCCCGCGATGCAAAGGCAGGCGGCTGCGGCCCGAGTCCCTGGCGGTCACAGTGAAGGTCGCCGCGAAGGCAATGTCCATCGCCGACTTCACCGCGCTTTCACTGGAGCGGGCGCTGATCGGCGCGCGCGCCATGCACTTCTCTGGACGCGAACGCGTCATCGCGGACCGTCTGCAGCGCGAGATCATCGAGCGGCTGGAGTTCCTGAACGCCGTGGGCCTGGACTACCTGTCGCTCGAGCGCTCCGCCGCCACGCTGAGCGGTGGTGAAGGCCAGCGCATTCGCCTGGCGACGCAAATTGGTTCACGGCTGCGTGGAGTGCTGTATGTACTCGACGAGCCGTCCATCGGATTACACCAGCGGGACAATCAGCGGTTGATCCGCGCCCTCGAAGATTTGCGCGACCTGGGAAACACCGTGTTGGTTGTCGAACACGACGAAGACACAATCCGCAAAGCCGACTATGTGCTGGACCTTGGCCCAGGCGCGGGCAAGAATGGCGGCGAACTGATCGCAGCCGGGACACCGGACGACGTGATGGCAGCTCCGGCGTCGTTGACCGGCCAGTATCTTGCCGGCAAGCGCGAGATCGTGACCCGTGGCGCGCCGCGACCGTTGACCGACAAATGGATCACGGTCGAGAATGCGCACGCCCACAACCTCCGCGAGCTGACAGCGCACTTCCCGCTGGGCGTCATGACGGTGGTGACGGGAGTATCCGGCTCCGGCAAGAGCACGTTGGTGAATGACATCCTTTACCGCGCGCTGGCCAAGGAGCTCTACGGCTCGCGCGAAGAGCCGGGCCAGCATGGACGCGTAGTTGGCATCGACCAGATCGACAAGGTGATTGAGATTGATCAGTCACCGATCGGCCGCACGCCGCGGTCTAACCCGGCAACATATACCGGCGTGTTCACGGCCATACGCGACATCTTCGCCATGCTGCCCGAGTCTCGCGAGCGCGGCTATAAGCCGGGACGCTTCAGCTTCAATGTGCAGGGCGGCCGTTGCGAGGCCTGTCAGGGCGAGGGTCAGAAGCGCATTGAGATGAACTTTCTGCCCGACGTCTATGTGCTCTGCGACGTCTGCAACGGGCAACGCTACAACCAGGAGACGTTGGCTGTCCGCTTCAATGGCTACTCCATCTCCGGCCTGCTGGACCTACCGATCGAGGATGCGCTCCCGGTATTGAAGGACATTCCTTCCGCCGCGGCAAAGCTGCAGACGCTGGTGGATGTGGGATTGGGCTACATCCACCTGGGGCAATCCGCCACAACTCTGAGCGGCGGCGAGGCACAGCGTATGAAGCTCGCGCGCGAACTCTCTAAGCGGCAGACCGGCCGCACACTCTATCTACTGGACGAGCCGACGACAGGCCTGCACTTTGACGATGTGCAGCGGCTTCTGGAAGTACTCCACCGGCTTACCGATCTGGGCAACACCGTCATCATCATCGAGCATAACCTGGACATCATCCGCAATGCCGACTACGTACTGGATCTGGGACCAGAGGGCGGCGAGCGCGGCGGACAGGTCGTGGCGCACGGAACGCCCGAGCAGATAGCGACAGTCACAGCCTCACACACGGGCAGCTTTCTTGCGCGCTATTACCCGCACCTTCTTAGCGGAACAGACACAAATGGTGGCCCCCGCAACGGCAGCAATGGCTCACGCCATGCAGGTCCGCAGCCCGCGGAGATCGTCGCCGCGCCTGACCGAGTGAAGGCGCCGAAGAATAAGTTTGAAGCTCCTGAGAAAAAGACCGGCGTGCCGAAAGCAAAGGCTGTTGAGCCGGTCGATAAGACAAACGGGGCCAAGAGCGCCAAGAAGGCTGCACGGAAAGGCAGGACAGCATGAGCCTGCTCCCAATCCAGCAATCTGACGCGACAGTAAGCGAGGCCGACCGCTTTGAAATATCTGAGCCCGCAGCAAAGAGGATCCCAAATCTTGGCCATGCGGCGCTCTTCGTTATCTTCGCGGCAATGCTGTTTTTGTTGATGCAACTTGCGCTGGTAATGCTTGGTCTCGCCCCTGTAAAGCAGGCAGGCGGGCAGGTCACGATACAACACCCGATGCTAC
>Ga0105249_10004962_pt1 | contig 11477 bp, 10 predicted proteins | sample KBSS44metaG_FD_81522 | JGI IMG/M metagenome (GOLD analysis project Ga0105249, IMG submission 81522) | Switchgrass rhizosphere microbial communities from Kellogg Biological Station, Michigan, USA - KBS S4-4 metaG | ecosystem: Host-associated > Plants > Roots > Rhizosphere > Soil | place...
ACGAGGACGACGAGGGCGCCGAGCAGGGTATCCACGGTGCCAGATGATGCCATCGCCCCGGCCGGCCGGCTCGGGCGCCCTGGCTCCGGCCGAAGCTCCGGTCGAGGGGCGCGCCTTCAGGATGCGGAGCGAAGGGATGTGGAGCGGGAGACGGGGTTCGAACCCGCGACATTCAGCTTGGGAAGCTGACACTCTGCCAACTGAGTTACTCCCGCTCGGGAGTCGCGCCCGCGAGGAGCGCCTGCCTGGGGCCAGCCGAATTGTAAAGGCCGGGCGGAGGAGGCACAACGACCCGCGACGCCGTGGCGCGTACCGTCCGCTGTCGGCAGGACGACAGGGCTCCACCGAAGCAACCGGGCGCTCCGAACGTCATGAGCGCACACGTCCGGAGAACCTGCGATGCGCGTTTCGCTCTCACGACTCGCGACGACGATCGGCGTCACCACGATCGTGGCCTGTTCCACGCCGCCACCGCCAGCCGTCTCACCGGCCGCCGTGTCCGCGAGCCCGGCGGCCGTTGCCGCCGCGACGGCGTCGGCCACGCCGGGTGCTCCCGCTCTCGCCACACCCGCACCGACGTCCAGCCCGCGACCAACCGCGTGGCCGCGCGAGATCGAGGACCAGGAGCCGGTCATCGGCGCGGACGGCACGGTCTACCTCCTCGAACGCGCCCGGGGCACGGACCGCCCCGCCATCGTCGCCCTCGATGCGGGCGGGCGGGTGAAGCCCGGCTGGCCGATCGTGGCGCCCGCCCGCGCGGACTTCGGTGCGCTGGCCGCGAGCCCGGACGGGTCCGTGTACCTCGAGGAGCACGCCAGCCTCGAGATCGGGAGCGTGCTCCACCGGCTGGGCGCGGACGGTCGAGACCTGCCCGGCTGGCCGCTCGCCGTTCCGCCGGCATTCGCCTGCCCGGCAGGCGCGCCCTACGACACCGACGATCCGCGCACGCCGGCCGTCGGGGATCCGTGCTATCCGCCAGGCCTCGACATCGGGCCGGACGGGACCGCCTACCTGACGAACTACCGCCCGGCCGGTCCGCGGCTGCTCGCCGTCGACCCGTCGGCGCGGATCAGGACCGGCTGGCCGATCGACCTGGACAAGCAGGACTGGTCGGACCTCCATGCCGGACCGGACGGAGTGGTCTATCTGGTTCGCCGGCCCGTCGGAACGCCGACCTTCGATCCGGTCCGCGGCGTGATCGACGAAGACGCCCAGCTGTGGGCGTTCGGCCCGAACGGATCGGTTCGTCCGGGGTGGCCGGTGGCCATGCCGAACATTCGCCGCTTCCAGGTCGATCCGCGGGGCAACGTCGTGGTCTATTCGCTGATCGACGACGTCGGCGAGCTGTGCCCGTTCCCCGCTCGGACCCTCTTCTCGATCCTCGGTCCGGATGGGCGGTCCCTGCCGGGCTGGCCGCGCGGGTCGAAGGGGTTCGCGTCGTTCCCGGTGGTCACGGCCGACGGGACGGCCTACTACGTCTCGGCCACGAGCAAGCTGTACGCGCACGACGCCGCCGGTGAGGTCAAGGCCGGTTGGCCGGTAGCCGTGCCCGGGGCGGGCTCCGGGTGCGGCCCGGAGAGTCCCGCCCTGGCGCCCGATGGAACGGTCCACGTCATCGGCGACGAGATCACGGCTCGATCCCCGGATGGGAGCGTGCCATCAGGATGGCCGTATCGCCCCTCGGGCACGACGACCGGTCCGTGCCTGGACTCGGAGTGCTTCGGCGGCCACGGCGCCCCCGCCATCGGGCCCGATGGGACCGTCTACCTCATCGTCTATCACGCGGAGCCTTCAGGGACCCGGGCCGAGATCGTCGCCGTCGATCGAGCCGGTCAGCTCAGGCCCGGCTGGCCGTACCGCCTCCCGTTCGACGCGAAGACCGTCGGGTTCGGCCCGCTCACGGTGTCGCCCGACGGCCGGCTGATCGTCCGGGTCGGGTCCACGCCGAACGTGCTCCTGGCCCTCGATCCCGACAGCACGCTCGCCGCCTGACTCACGCCGAAACCGGAACGCCCGCCTCGTCGTACCTCCAGGTTGACCCCGCGGTCCTGACCGCCCACGTGTCCCCGGGCCGCCGACCGCCGAGCAGGAGGAACGACGATGGCACGACGCGTGCTCACCCTGATCGCCAGCGCCGGGCTGGTGCTCGCGATCGCGCTGCCCGCCGCGGCGCGGAACATCAACGCCGACAACCTCTACGCCGTCCACCACCTCTGGTCGGACGTTGCCGGTGCGGCAGCCGGTCAGGACCCGGATCTCGTCAACGGCTGGGGCATCGTCGCCAGCCCCACCTCACCCTGGTGGGTGTCCGACAACGGCACGAGCAAATCGACCCTGTACAACGGCACGACCGGCGCCAAGCTCGGTCTGACCGTGACCGTCCCCGGCGCTCCGACCGGGATCGTCTTCAACGGCTCCGCGGCCGACTTCAAGGTGAAGGTCGGGGCGGCCGATCCCGCCGCGGCGCGTTTCATCTTCGCCACCGACGATGGCCAGATCGCGGGCTGGAACGGGCAGGGAACCGCGGCGATCAACGCGGTGACGACGCCGGACGCGGTGTATCTCGGCCTCGCAATCGGCAGCACCGGCGGCCACAACTACCTGTACGCGGCGAACTTCAGCGGCGCGCGGGTCGACGTCTTCGACGGCGCCTGGGCATCCGCCAGCCTGACCGGCGATTTCACCGATCCGGGCCTGCCCGCCGGCTATTCGCCGTTCGGGATCCAGAACATCGGCGGCGAGATCTTCATCGCCTACGCCAAGCAGAATGCGGACGGCGACGAGGAGCTCCATGGCGAGGGTCTCGGAGTCGTCAGCGTGTTCGGCACCGACGGGACGTTCCACGGCCGCGTCGCGACCTTTGGCGACCTCAACGCCCCGTGGGGTCTGGCCAAGGCACCCGCGACGTTCGGCAAGTTCAGCGGCGACCTCCTCGTCGGCAACTTCGGCGACGGCCGGATCCACGCGTTCAGGTGGACCGCGGACGACGGGTGGGAGGAGCACGGCGTGATCAAGGGCGCCGACCACCGGCCGATCTCGATCGACGGCCTGTGGGGCATCGGCTTCGGCAATGGCGCCGGGTCGGGCCCCGTCAGCACGCTGTTCTTCGCGGCCGGTCCCGACGACGAGACGCACGGCCTGTTCGGATCCATCACGGCGCCGTAGCCGGGCGGCCCTCCGGGCCCGACTCCGCGAATCCGACGAGCCCCGACCGAGTGCGGGGCTCGTCGTCGTTTCCGCCTGGAACACTCGTGGGCCCGTAAAGGCTCCCGGGCCGCCTCCGGGCGCCGCCTTGCTATCCTCGGCATCACCGTTCCCCGCTCCTGGGACCCGATGCGCCAGAGCCCGACCCTCGTCCTCCGCGCCCCGCTCCTCGGGATCGTTGCCGCAGCCGTGATCGCGATCACGCTGGGTGGCTGCGATCTGATGATCGCCACGACCACGCCGCGCCCATCGCGGATCGTGTCAACGCCCGAGCCGACCGACACGCCCGGCGCGACCGAGGACGACGAGGTCCCGACCCTGCGCCCGGATCCATCGGGCTCGGGGCCGAGCCTCCTCGACTCGGCCAACGCCCTCGCCGACCTCAAGTCCTATCGCGTTGCCGTGGCCAGTCGCGGCCTGGTCCCGGCCCTGCCGTCGACGGGTCCGGTGACGATGAGCTCGACCCTGATCCAGGGCGCCAATCCGGCCGCCGAGTTCAGCATGGCCGGCGTCGACGGATTCGCCGACGGGCGGCTCCAGGCGATCGTGATCGACGACCAGGCCTGGCTCCGCGAGGGCTCCGGCGGCTGGGTGAAGAGTCCCGGCGGCGCCGCTGATTTCGACGCGGCGTTCACGACCCTCTCACCGATCGACCTGGTCGAGGGCTTCGACGGCCTGTCGCCGGCCCTCCAGCGGGTCGGCTCCGAGCGACGCAATGGCCGCGCGACGATCCGCTACCACGCGGGGTCCGACGATGCGGATGCCGCCGCGGCGGGGCTGACGAAGGGGACCGTGGATGCCTGGCTTGCGACGAGCGACCGGTTCCTCGTCGCGCTCGTCCTCGACGGCACCTGGGATCTCGACGGAACGCCGACGCGCGTCGTCCTGAAGATCGACGTGACCCACGTCAACGATCGAGCCAACAAGGTCGTCCCGCCGGCCTGAGGACGCCCGGGCGGTGGAACGCCGCCGGACCAGGTCATCGAGGCGCCGGCCGCGGCGGATTGACCGGTCATCGACATGCCGGCCCCCGCGGTGGCGATGCCGGCGCGCCCGCCGCCCGACGATTCTTCGACCATGGCACGCGTCGATCCGCCGACGTCCCCTCCCCCTGCGCATCCGGCCGCACAGCTTCCGAGCAGCGCGACCCTGGACGAGGCGCGCCGAACCGCCGCGACCTGCACGGCCTGCCCCCTCTACGCCCATGCGACGCAGACCGTGTTCGGCGAGGGCGCCGCGCGCGCCGCCCTGATGCTCATCGGCGAGCAGCCCGGCGACCGCGAGGATCGGGTCGGGCGGCCGTTCGTCGGGCCGGCCGGTGCCCTCCTGGATCGCGCGCTCGACGATGCCGGCATCGATCGGGAGCGCATCTTCGTGACGAACGTCGTCAAGCACTTCAAGTGGCGACCGAGCGGCAAGCGGCGTCTCCACGAACGACCGAACGCCGCCGAGGTCCGGGCCTGTCGGCCGTGGCTGGACATCGAGCTCGAGATCGTCCGTCCGGACCTGGTCGTCGCCCTCGGAGCGACCGCGGCACAGTCCATCCTCGGCAGCGACTTCCGCATCACCGAGCGACGCGGCGAGATCATTCCGGCCATCGCCCCGTTGCCGCGGGTCATCGCGACGTTCCATCCATCGGCGATCCTGAGAGCGCGGACGCCTGACGACCGGGAGTTGATGCAGGCAGCCCTCGTCGGCGACCTGGCGACTGCTGCGTCCCTCGTGAAGGTCGGCTGACCGTTTCCCGGCGGGCGAACGGCTCGCGAGCCGTCCCCTGCTATCGTGCGGAGGTGGACCAGACCACCCGCCGCGACTCGTTCCGCCCGATCGATTCTCCGGAGACGGGCCCGCTCGAAGCCGCCTGGCTGGGTCGAGCCGACTACCGTTCCGTGTGGGCGCTCCAGAAGGATCTCGCGATCGCCCGAGCGGACGGGACCATCGGTGACCGGCTCCTCCTCGTCGAACACGAGGCGGTCCTGACCCTCGGCCGCCACGCCGACGAGGCGCACGTCCGGGCGACGCCCGCCGACCTTGCCGCACGGGGGATCGAGCTGATCCGGATCGAACGCGGCGGAGAGGTGACGTGGCACGGGCCGGGCCAGCTCGTCGCGTACCCGATCATCGCCCTGACGCGACGCGGATTGCTCGTCCGGCCGCTCGTCCGGGCGCTCGAGGCCGCGATGATCGAGACGTGCGCGGCGTTCGGGGTCGCCGCCGACCGGCGCGACGGCCATCCCGGCTGCTGGATCGATCCGACCGGCTCCGCCCCGCGCAAGATCGGCGCCCTCGGAATCCGCATCGAGCGCGGCGTGAGCTACCACGGCATCGCCCTGAACATCGACCCCGATCTCGACGACTTCGAGCTCATCGACGCCTGCGGGATGCCCGGCGTCGTGTCGACCTCGATCGCCGTCGAGTCGGGCTGGCCGGGCGGGGCACCCTCGACCGAGCTCGTTGCCGAGGCGGCGGCCGTCTTCGCCAGAGCGTTCGCCGCCCGGGTCGGCGCCGAGCTCGGCGGCTTCGGAGTCGTCGCCCCGGACGTCGACTCGGGCCGGTCGCGAGCACCGGACGCACCCGACGTCCTGGCCGCGGTCCGCTGAGGTGGCTGCCGGTCTCTTCGAGCTTCGCAAGGACGCGATCACCGGCTGGTGGGTCGCGACGATGGTCGATCGCGCCTTCCATCGCGACCGGTTCGCCCGGCCGGCCGACCCGGTCGACGACGGTGGCGACTGCCAGAACTGCCGCCTCCCGTCGGGCGACGGGGTCCGTCTGCGGACCCTCAAGGACTTCGCGTTCCACATGGTCGGCACGGACGAGCAGGCCCGCGACCGCGATGCGAGCGTCGCCCAGGTGTCGCTCCAGGACGCACGGGCGAGCGGCAGCTGGCGGACGATCGTCGCTCCGCCCGGCGAGCACCGGCCTCTGCATGCGGTCGGGAGCGGGACGATCGTGGCGATGCTGGGCGCGGCTCGGATGGCCCTCACCGATGCCCGCCGGACCGGCCTGACCGACCATCTCCAGGTCGTCCAGAACTGGGGCGGACAGGCCGGCGCCCGGACGAATCATCTGTGCCTCGACCTGTACGACCTGCCGCAGATCCCGCACCGGATCGCCGAGGAGCTGGGCGGCGCCGCCCGGTTCGTGATCCGCGAGAGCGAGTGCCCGTGGTGCCGCCTCGTCCGCGACGAGCCGAACCGGCCCGAGCGCCTGGTCTGGCAGGACAATGACACGGTCGCGTTTGCGCCGTTCGCGTCGCGTTCGCCGTTCGAGGTCTGGGTCGTCCCGCGCCGCCACGACGCCGACTTCGGCCGCGCCACCGACGCCGACGTGGCCGCGACCGGCGAGGCCCTCCGCCAGGTGCTCGGGTCGCTGGCCGCCACCCTCGACGGACCGCCGTACAACCTGGTGCTGCACACGGCGCCGCTGCGCGAGCAGGTCGACGCGACGTACCACTGGCACTGGGAGATCCACCCTCGTCTGCGCGAGATCGCCGGCCTCGAGCTCGGTACCGGGCTCCCGGTGAACCCCGTCTCGCCCGAGGACGCCGTCGAGGAGCTCCTGACGCGGACGCGACGGCTCGGAGCGTCCCGAGCGGAGGCATCGGGCTGATGTCGGTAACGCCGAGGGGAGGACGGCGTCACACAACCATGAACCGCCTCGTCTCTGGGCCACGAAGCGCATGGCCACGGTCATCCGCCTCGACCCCGTCACGATCGGACTCGGAGGTTGCATGGTCGGCGCGCTCGACAACCGAATCGGCGTCAGCCGTGTCTTCGGTGGGGGAGCGTCCGTGAGCGGCGCCTGGGAGCAGGATGCCGCCGCCGGGTTCGTCGAGGACCTGTTCGCAGCGCATCACGGCGAGATCTACGCCTACCTGATCCGGATGCTCCGCGACCCGGAGCTTGCCGCCGATCTCACGCAGGACGCGTTCATCAAGGCCTACCGCAACTACAACGTCCTGGAGAAGCCGGAAAACGCGCGGGCGTGGCTGTACCAGATCGCTCACCGTGTCGCCCTTGACCACATCCGTCGCCAGAAGATCGTCCGCTTCCTGCCATGGACCGGTGAGAGCCACGGCTCCGCTCCCTCGACGGAGCGCCTGTTCATGGACGCCCATCTGTCGGGCGACCTCCAGAGAGCCCTTGCGAAGATCCCGGAGCGACAGCGCGCAGCCCTGCTCCTGGCCGAGATCCACGACCTCACGGGTCTCGAGCTGGCCGCGGCCCTCGGCGTCAGCCACGTCGCGGCGCGAGCCCTCCTGACCCGCGCCCGGGAGAGCCTTCGCCAGGCTCTCGCCGCCGAGCGCCAGGCCGACGCGGTCGCCGACGCCGAGGCCGACGCCGCCTCATCCGCCGGCACGGACCGCCGCTCGGGGACCGCCCGATGACGCTCGGCCGCGGGCGAGCTCGCCGTCCCGACGACTGGCCGTCGAGCCATGTCCGCGCCCGTGCCGACCTGTCCGATCGCCTCGACGGACCGCTCGAGCCGGCCGAGGCGGTCTGGCTGGAGGCCCATCTCGAGGCGTGCCCCGACTGCCGGGTCATCGCCGAGGCCTACGCCGCCCAGCGTCTCGAGCTGCGCAGCCTGCGCGACCGGATGCCGCCGCCCCCGCGCGACCTGTGGGCCCGGACCGCGGCCGCGATCGAATCCGAATCCCGCTTCCGCGATGGTCGTGCACGCTCGATTGGCTGGCGCGGCCGTCGCATCCTCGCTCCCTCTGCTGTCATCGCGGCGGCTCTCGTCGTCGCCGTCGCCGTCGGAATGCTGACCTCCTCCCGGCGTCCCGACGGCGGCGGCGGCGGGCCGTCGAACCAGGTCGCCCTGGGATCGCGGGCGGCGTCGGCGGGTCCGTCGAGCATCCGGCCGGGCGCCACCCCGATCTCGGTCGCGAAGAAGGTCGAGGTTCTCGCGCGCGATTCGACCGGGAAGTATTCGATCACCGTGAAGAAGGTCGACCAGGTCTGCCCCGACACGTCGACGGAGCCATGCGCCGCCACGGCCTCGACGGAAGAGCATGCGGTCCCCCTCGATCAGACCGCCTCGTCCGTGTACGGATCGACCCATGACGAGCGCCTGATCGTCGTCAACGACCCGTCGTCCGCCAACAGCGGGACGGTCTCGGTCGTGCCGCTCGGCAGCGAGAATCCCGGCCCGACCCCCACGCCCACGGCGACGCCGTCGGTCGCGCCGCCGCCGGAGACACCCGGGGCCCCATCGCCGCCAGGCCGCTCGACACCTCCCACCCCGGCGCCGTCGAGCCCGACGCTGCCGCCGACCGCCACGCCCACCCCGCCGATCGACGGGTCTCCGTCGCCGTCGGTCGCCGTCACGCCATCGCCGAGCGGGGCCATCGAGATCGCCCACGACGTCGCACTCGTCGGCGAGTCCGCTGCGTATTCCCGGACCGGCCAGTGGTTCGCGTTCACCGCCCGCCCGATCGACAACACCGCAGGCCCGGACATCTTCGTCTGGAAGGTCGGCGATGCCGTGGCCAAGCCCGTCACGACCGATCATCGCTCGGTGTTCGGCTCGTGGTCGGGCGACGTGATGGTGGCGAGCACCGTCGTCGAGACGACGAAGGGCGCCGCCGCATCGTCCGGCACGACGTACGAGCCGGTGTCGTTCCTGCTCGATCCAGCGACGGGCGCCATCACCCCGCTGCCCCAGACCGGCCAGGCGTGGCGACCCGCGGTCGATCCGACCGGCCGCCTCGCTGTCTACTGGGCGGGCACCGTCCGGGCCACCTCCGGTTCCGGGTTCGCCCCGGACTCCGGTCGGCTCGTCCTCGGCAACTGGGGCACGGGCACCGCCGCGCCGACGGAGGGCCCCCTCCCGACGACGCTGAAGGGCGACCAGGCCGCGGCCCGCCACGAGACCACGATCTTCGCCGGCCGGATGGACGATTGGGATGCTCGATGGGACAGCACCGGGACGCACGTGGCGATCTGGATCGCCGACCCGCAGGACCCCGGCGTCGGCGACCTGAGCCTGTACGCGGTCGATTCGTTCGACGGCAAGATCGATCTCAAGAGCCCGCTCCTCGACAACGCGCGAGCGAACGCCGGCTACGCGATCTCCGACGGTCAGCTGGTCTGGGCCGAGCCCTCCGCCCAGGGCTCGACGGCCGGCGGCAGGGTCCAGCTGATGGCCTGGACCGACGAGGGCGTCGGGATGACCAGCACCGGCACAGGACCCGCCATCGTCATCCGCTGAGGGCACGCGCCGGCAAGCCGCCGGGGGATCTCCCGGGCGACAGCCGCTGAACGCTGTATTGTTCCCTGCCTAGTGCGACCTTCCCGTGTGGTCGCGGGCGCGGCGCTCACCGCCGCCCTCGCCCTGGGTGCGTTGCCGGGTATCGCCGGATCGGCCGGGCCCACGCCCGCCTCGGCCGTCGACCCGTCAGCGTTCCAGTCGGTCCGGATCCCGGCGTTCGCGTCGACCGATCTCGCGGTCGAGCCGCTCGACGACGCCTTCCGCGCCGCTGGCGCGATCGACGCGACGACGCAGCTGACCGAGCCCGGCAAGGAGCCGAAGCGGATCGTGCCCGATCGGCCGTCCGTCACGGTCCCGGCCGCCCACGCCGGATCGGCGCTCAAGCCACCGCGCTACCGGTTGACCGGCTACGCGACCTTCTACGCGAACGGGACGACCGCGATGCGCCTGCCCCGGGGCACGACGGTCATCGTCTGTGGCGCAGGCGGCTGCCTCGAGCGGGTGGTCAGCGACTACGGCCCGATCGCCTCGTATCGCAACCGGGTCATCGATCTGTACACGCCCGACTTCTTCGCGATCTGCGGCTGCCCGTCCTGGGCAGGCACGACCTGGGTGACGGTCTCCGTCTACTGAACCTCGGGCCGATGGAGTCGCGGAGCTCCTCCTCGGACCTCGGTGGGCCGGCCGCAGGCGAATCGAACCCGGGCTCTCCATCCTGTGATCATCGCGCGCGACGGCCGTCGGGTTATGCTTGCGCCCAACCTTCAGGACGGTCCCGAGAGGCCGCTTGAGAGCCCCGAGAGGCCCGGGAAGGAGCCATGAGCGGCCGGCAGATCATGACGGCGGACGAGATCCGTCGGGCGACGATCCGGATCTCGCACGAGATCGTCGAGAAGCAGGCGGGCACGGCCGGCCTGGCGCTCGTCGGCATCCAGCGGCGCGGCGTCCCGCTGGCCCGTCGAATCGCCGACGCGATCGCCGAGCACGAGGGCGTCGCCGTTCCGGTCGGCGCCCTCGACATCACCTTCTACCGCGACGACCTCTCGCTGATCGCCCAGCAGCCGGTCGTGAAGGGCACCGACCTCCCGTTCGACCTGAACGGGTCCACGGTCGTCCTCGTCGACGACGTCCTGTACACGGGGCGGACGATCCGGGCCGCGATGGACGCCCTCGTCGACTTCGGCCGGCCCCAGGCGATCCGCCTCGCCGTCCTCGTCGATCGGGGTCACCGCGAGCTCCCGATCCGGGCCGACCACGTCGGCAAGAACGTCCCGACCTCGCGCGAGGAGGTCGTGAAGGTCCAGCTCGAGGAGATCGACGGCGAGGACGGTGTCAACATCGAGCGGGCGGTCGAGGCCGCGACGGCGGCGCCGGTCGGATGACCGTGATCGATCGGGAGGCGCACGGGGAACGCCAGGCCCTCGAGGTCCCGGTCGTCGATTCGCCACCGCACGCGCAGCCGGTCGGCTGGCATCATCGCCATCTCCTCGACGTCGACACGCTGTCGTGGGCCGACATCGAGCTCGTGATGCGCACGACCGACGCGATGCGCGAGGTCCTCGCCCGGCCGATCGCCAAGGTGCCAGCCCTGCGCGGCCGGAACGTGACGATCCTCTTCTACGAGGCGTCGACCCGGACCCGGGTGTCGTTCGAGGTCGCGGCCAAGAACCTGTCGGCCGACGTCGTGAACATCGCCGCGGCGACCTCGTCGGTGACGAAGGGCGAATCGCTCGTCGACACGGTCCGGACGGTCGAAGCGCTCGGCGCCCAGATGCTCGTCATTCGCCACGCCGTGTCCGGAGCGCCGTATCTCGCCGCGGAGATCTTCTCGGGCTCGGTGATCAACGGCGGCGACGGCTGGCATGCCCACCCCACCCAGGCGTTGCTCGACCTGTACACCTTGCGGTCGCGGTTCCCGGACGGGTCGCTCGAGGGCCGCAAGGTCGTCATCCTCGGCGACGTGCTCCATTCGCGGGTGGCCCGCTCGAACATCTGGACGTTGACCGCCGCGGGCGCCGATCTCTGGCTGTGCGGGCCGGCGACGCTGCTCCGCGGCTTCG
>Ga0105249_10004963_pt1 | contig 11474 bp, 13 predicted proteins | sample KBSS44metaG_FD_81522 | JGI IMG/M metagenome (GOLD analysis project Ga0105249, IMG submission 81522) | Switchgrass rhizosphere microbial communities from Kellogg Biological Station, Michigan, USA - KBS S4-4 metaG | ecosystem: Host-associated > Plants > Roots > Rhizosphere > Soil | place...
ACCATAGAGGTTCGCACCAGAGAGGTCCGCACCAGAGAGGTCCGCACCAGAGAGGTCCGCACGATAGAGGTCCGCACCAGAGAGGTCCGCACCAGAGAGGTCCGCACGATAGAGGTCCGCACGACAGAGGTTCGCACCAGAGAGGTCCGCACCAGAGAGGTCCGCAGAGCGGAGGGATTTTTTCGCCGCAAGGGCGGATTTAATAAGGACAGCGAGGCACGAGAAATCGCCCTCGAAAATGAGTTCACCGAAAACGGTTTTGAGTTGCATATTCATGGAGTCGAATTGGTTTGATGAGGGTTAGACGTGATACATCAGGACACGATAAGTTTAAGACCGGCGAGAATTTCAGGAAACTTTGTCTCAGCAACTTCTAGCTCGGTTTCACTGAGTTCGTCGAGGTAGGCATCCCCGAAAGAGTCTTCGAGGTCATATGACCAGACTCCGCCGGGCCAGTTGTTGAAATCGACGTGCTGGCAGGCGTAAAGCTCGAAAGCGCGGGCCACGCGCATGCACTGGCGTTGGAATTCATCCCCCCCGCCGTAGGCGTCTGAAAGGTTGTTGCCGTTTTCATCCGCACGCTTTTGAAGCGCAAGGTAAAGGGAAGTAGCCGCGCCGAAAATCGCGGCGTCGTCGGGAAGATAAACAGGTTTTGTGTTCATGAGAAAATTGATTTGAAAGTTTGCGAGCTGTTACCACTCGAATTTAGTGCAGACAACTCCGCGAGCGGTCTGAGCGGCACACTCGGCGGAGGAAAACCATGCTTTGATTGCGGCGCACTGAGCAGCCTCGGCCTGCTTCTTGGCGTGTCCCCAGCCTCGGCGTGGAACCGCACCGGCATTCAGCTCGGCGCAACGCGGGCAACCGGCTTCGCGTTTTCCGAAGCAAACCGGGTGGTTGTGTTTGGTGGTGACTGATGTGTTTTTGTTCCAGCTCATTTGAATGTCCCGACAATGCACTTTCATTTATTCGCCGTCAAGCAAATCGACAAAAGAAAATTCTGGGGATTCCTAAATGCCTGGCGCTGCAATGACTTACCGGCTGTTTATTTTTCGGTAGTTTTGTTGCGGATACTAGAAAATTGACTGGAAAACATGCGTTCGGAGTCGCGGCGCAAAGGCTGGAAGCCTGAACGTCGGACAGCCTGTGAGCTGGGAAGCCAAACAGCCATGACGGCGGACCGGCACAAAGGCTGTTTGTCGTTTCGCCTCCCAGCCTTTAAGGCGTGCAGCCAAACAGGCGTTGAGGGTTTCCCCTACAGGTATTAGCCTAGCCTAAGATTCCTCGGTATGCCTAGCATTCATAGCCGATCCTGGAAACTCAAAAGGCCAAGCGAGTTTCCAAGCGCCTACCTCGCCGTTATGTCCAATATTGTTGACTGTTTGGTCAACTACTTCACGTCTTGCAAACTGCACGGCTCAACGCCAGTACGCCGATCAGGCTCAACGTTTCTATTATAGAGACCCGCCAACCGTTAGAAACCTAGAAAAGAAAAACACGGATTTACTATCCAACGTAGAATGACTTTGAGGAAAACGAGGGACCGCCGAGCTGTCTTAAAGGCAATAAGGTTGCAAGTAGGTGAACAGTTGGGCCGCCGGAGGGCGTTCTGACTGTAAGAACGATGATTCTGTCCCTAGTGAAAAGCTGGCTAATCACTTCCTACTTTTAATCTAAAATTCATATAAAGATAGAAAGGGAGTTGATTGTTGATTGGCTGTTTTAGATTAAGGCTAGGAAGTGTTTTGTCAGCTTTTCAACTGGGACAGAAACGACGCTTTTCGCTGCGCCTGCACGCTTCATGGCGGTCCGCCTGTTCGGCGTGACGGCTTTGAGCCGGGCTGGCTGTTGGTGATACTGAGTCTGAGATTCAGTCTCAAAAGAGGGTCGATGGGGGTGAGAGGGGGGTCCGGTTCTGGCTAGGGCATCCCCGCGAGAAATAAAATTTTCTCACACGCGACCTTTTTGTGTTGACAGCACGCCTTCCAGGCTTCAAGCCGGTACCCGTTATGGTAAAAACCAAATCTGAAAACGTCGTTAACGCGGCCGAGGGCGCCGCTATCGAGTCGGCACTGCACGACTACGGTGTTCGATTCATGAAGTACATGCGCCGGGTGGCCCGCCAGGAGGTCATCGTCGATACCCTCAAGGTAACCATCACCATCGAGCGCGCCTACTCGTCCGAGTGCCACTCTTTTGAATCCGAAGTAAACCCTGAGAAAAAGCCTTGACCGCCACGCGTACTAATATCATAAAACCCTTTTTCCTATGAAACAACAAAATGATTCCTCCGTCAAATACTTCGGCGTCTGCGAGAGCAACGAGAAGTTCAAGGCTCAGATCAACCGCCGCGGAAAGGTTTTCTACCTCGGTACTTATGAGACTTCTGAGGAGGCTGCCGCGGTCGTGGATTCAGCCCTGAATCAGACGCTTGCCTGGTCTACCCGAGCGAAGGAGAGCTACAATTTCGGCAGCGAGGGCCGCGACCCCAGCGTCGGCGGCGCCAATGCCGAGAAGTACGTAACCGCCATGAAGGAGTGGCTTAAAGCGCACTACCCGACCGACAACGAGGCTTTGGAGAAGATCGACCAGACCAAGCTGGAAGGCCCCTCAGACACGATTGCGCGGGCAGTCAACCTGGCGGCGCAGGTGAAGGGCAAGACTGACCTTTTCCTGTCGGTTATCGAGGACCTGCGGAAGGGCTTTTTCCAGCTGCAAGGCGAAATGGCTACACGCGAAAAGGAGGTAGCCTTTTACAAGCAAAGGGTTTCCGAGTTGGAGGCTCAAGTCATTGAGCTTTCCGACGAGAAGAAACGCATCTCGGTCGAACGCAAGTGGACCTTCAAACCCGTTGGTGCTGACGTGCCGAAGGACGCCGCCCCGGAAGTCGTCGTTTTCCCCGCGGGTAGCATCGTGCCGATCGTTTTTGAGCCATCCGTCATTGAGCCGGCAGCCGAAACGGAGTCCGAGGATGCGGAAATCAGCATTCCAGGCGAACAGCAGTAAAACCGTGAGATCAGTTACAGCCAACCCATCAGTTCGAATCGCCCTTCCGGGCAGGTCTTTTTCCACATGAAATCGTCAGACACCTTGAAAACCTTCGAAGCCGCGGGGGCGTTTCGGGGCGACACCCCGTGGTATCGTATGACATATCGGGCGTACCTCGACCAGTCTCTGGTAGCCGAATCGCCGTCCCTACCAGAGCTTTTTTACAAATTCAGCCTCGCCCAACTGGCGGTTTTCCCACGTCGGCATTCCTTCTCCTGGGTCTGGTTTGATGGGTTTTCTGAAAAAGTCTTGACGCTGAACGGAAAGCCTGTTGGGGTGTTGGCATGAGTTCTTCCCACACCCCCTCGAAGACGTCACGGCTGCTTTGCCTGGCGTCTTTTCTGCTTGGCGCAGTCGTTATCGTTCCAGGTTTTCTGGCGCTTGCTTTCATTGCTACGCTGACCTCTGTCTCCGACGCCGCGACAACGGTTTATTCGGCGGCCTTTGATCGGGACGGCTATTTCATGAATATCATCCGGATTTGGCGTGGAGAGGATGTAGCGTAAGTTTTAGTCTGATGTCTCAAGTCATTGTTCAGCTGGGGCGCTTCGGCGATATCCTCAGTCTGCTTCCCCTGCTGTACGAGAACTGCCGAAACGGGCGCCGCCAGAGGCTCATGCTGGCGAAGCAATTTGAGGGGCTGCTCGACGGGGTGTCGTACGTGGACAAGATCGTGTTCGACGGCGACTGTTCACGCATCGACCAAGCCGAGCCGCTCGCCCGAAGAGCAGACAGGAATGCGAAGGTCGCCCAGGTGTTCGGTCGCGGTTTGAATGTCAAACGGACGGGGAACAATTTTCAACGGGATGGCTGGACCAAGCTTGGCGGCGACAGACGGTGGGAGCAGTGCGAGTTGATCATCGATCGTCGCGATGTGAAGCGGGAGCTGGAGCTTGCTTGCCGGTTCGACTGGTCGCTTCCCGTCGTGTTGGTGAACGCCTCTGGGATTTCTTCCCCATTTCCTGGCCGCGAAACACTGTGCGAGGATTTGCAGGTCAGGTTGGCCGGCGAATTCAACGTGGCGGATATCTCCTCACTGAAAGCCACCCGAATTTATGACGTCCTTGGACTTCTCGACCGCGCTCACTGCCTTGTTTCTACTGATTCCGCGTACTTGCATCTGGCGCCAGCGTCAAGCGTGTTGGTTGCAGCACTTGTCAATGATACGCAGTGGCTTGCTTCCGCCAGACGGGCGAACCACATCTACCACAAAAAGTATTCCCAGTACGACGCCGAACAGCTCGCCGCAGTCATCCGGAAATCTCGGAGAACTACACCCGACGGAAAGAAACCGGGCGGCACGCTGATTCACGTCTACGCCGAGTGGAACATGTCGGCGGATGATCGGCAACGGTGGTCTTTCGCCAGAAAGAGCTGGATGCTGGAGTATGCGACGGACAACTGGCTGGAACGGCCGGTGAATTGTGAGACGGAACCTGGTCAGCGCAACTCGAAGACGCTGCTCAAAGACCCGCGGGCTGTGAACTACGTGCGCGACATGGTCGAGACCGGGTTTCGTTCCGGCAGCTCTGGCGAAGACATCGTTGTTTTGACCAATAGCGATATCAGTTTTTCGCCAGGTATAGCTGAGAAAATCCGCAGGATAGTTGATGCCAAGGGCTGCCTGTACGGGTACCGCTGGGACTACGATGGGAATCCAGATGAGCCGCTGACGTACCACGAGACGGTCAGCTGCCGGCAGTTCGGTGGTCTGGACATTTTTGCTTTCCGCCGGGATTGGTGGGAGAAGAATGGGCACCATTTTCCAGACATGTGCCTGGGCCGCAGCCACTGGGATTTAGTTTGGAGGGATTGCGTGAAATGGCTTGGCGGCGGCTGTGGGTACGGCTTGATCAGTCACAAGACGCACGCGAGTTTCTGGCAGCAGGACCGCAACAAGATGCCCGGCAACGCGTATAATCTGGGCAAGGCTCATGAGTTTTGGAAACATGTTGACAGCTCGCGTCCTTTCAAGAATCTGACCTGATGACAGACTTAGAAGTTAACGCGTGGCTGGAAAAACGCGACCAGGAAGTTTTCAAACTCCACGACCCGCGTAACCGCATGGTGTATGAACTTTCTAAATACATCCATCTGGAAGAGTGGATAAAGGCTGGCAAAGTCTACGAGACTTGGGTCCGCGAAACAAAGGACAACTCGTACAGGGCGCCGGGAAAAAAAGACGAGATCACGTTGATTCTCAGCCAACTTTTGGTGTGGTGTCTGAACAACGATCGATACGAGCTTGGCGCGCGTATGCTGTGGACGGAGGCCCAATTCGACCCCCGCCCGCACTTCTGTCAGCTGATTTGGAACAGCCTTCGCAAGAATTCCATGACGATGATGATGGGTTCTGCCAGTGCCGGAAAGTCCTTCTCTACCGGGGTTTATATGCTTCTCGACTGGATTCGCGACCCGGAATATACCGCCATACGCTTGGTCGGGCCGAGCGAGGACCACCTCAACGCCAACCTTTTCAGTCACATGGTGAATCTACACCGGTCTGCCGCACTGCCTATCCCGGGAGAGTGTGGTGATCGTTTTATTGGGCTCGACCGTCGCGACCTCAGCTCCGCGGTATTAGGTGTGGTTATACCCCTAGGGCAGAAGGCCGCGGGCCGTTTACAGGGAGCGAAGGCCGGTAATAAGAAAAGGAAGACTCCGCACCCGCAGTTTGGAACTCTCGCAAGATTAAAGATCCTAATAGATGAAAGCGAACGGGTGCCCCCAGGCATTTGGAAGGACGTCAGCAATTTGATGGCCAACGTGACGAGCACAGGAAATTTTTCATTGGCCGCGTCGTATAATCCCGAGGACCAGAACGGACCGTCTGGCGTGCGCTCAGAACCTCCTGGCGGTTGGGACTCTTTCGACATCGACAAGCACGAGACGTGGGTTTCCCGCCGCGGATGGAACGTCGTCCGACTCGACGGCCTGAAAGGCGAGAATGTTCGTTTCCAGCGAACGATCTTTCAAGGGCTGCAAACGTACGAAGGTATCCAAAGTATCCTTACCGAGTCGGGTGGTTACGATTCTCCGGGCTGGTCAACCATGGCCCGTGCCGCCTTCCCGCGTTCCCTCGCGAAACTGTCTGTCATACCGCAGGGGCTGCTCGATCAGGCCAAGGCCCAGTTTATTTTTCTTCGTCCGCCGTCCCCCGTAGCGGGTTGTGACCTCGCGGGCGAGGGCGGGGACAGCATTCCGTTCTACTGGGGAGAACTCGGTCTTGCGGTTGGGTATCGCACGATGCCTACGATTAAGGACCCGCACGGTAAGCAGATCGATTTCAAAGACGAGTTCGGCCGCAGCGTGGCCCGGCCGGCGCTCCAAGTGACAGGCAAGGTGCAGCTCGAAGCGGGCAGCAGCCCCAAGCTTGCGGCACAGATTCGTGACCTGTGCCAGAAACTCGCCATCAATGGCGACTCGCTCTGCGTGGATCGAACCGGCTTCGGACAAGGCACCTTCGACATCCTGAAAGAAATGTTTTCGGAGCAGGTGGTTGGCATCAACTACTCGGAGTCTGCGTCGGAGGAGAAGATCATCGCCGAAGATTCCCGGACGCCGAAGGAGCAGTACGGGCGTGTTGACTCGGAACTTTGGTTCGCGCTGAGGAAATTTCTGGACAACAAGCTGATCATGTTTTCCCCGAACGTGGATTTTTCCAAACTCGGCGGTCAGCTGACCGGGCGCATGTTTTCTCCCGGGAAAATCGACAAAGTCGAGTCGAAGAAAGAGTACAAAGCGCGAAACGCAGGGCATTCCCCCGACGAAGCGGATGCCTGCACTCTCTTGCTCCACGCTGCGCGTAAGAAGATGGGAGTTCCGCCATCCATGCACCTCTCCAAGGGCGCACCCGGCGCCAACGTCGAGGCCCAGGAACGCGAGGACGGTCACGGATACACTGACACCGCCAACCGGCTGGATGACTTGGACGGTCCTGGTGATCGGGATAGCTTTTAACATGAAAATCCCCACAATTCGCGGGTCGAATTCTGTAGCCGGCCGGAACTGGGAAACCAGTGAGCCGGTTTGGAGCGGAAAATGTCGAAAAGTTTCGGACGAGTATCGGAATAACTTTGACAACATCGCAGGTTTCGGCAAAAAGACCGGCAAGATGCACACGCGAGTCAAATTTGTGGACGGTAAAAGAGTCGAGGAGAGCCGGTAACCAGTTTCCATGAGCGATTTTGTTCCAAACCCGCATGTCCTCCCCCCGGATGGCTTTTACTTCGTCGACGCCGACAACGTGAAGCACACCGGCAGCACCTGGTCTGAGCTTTACAAGCGGGTGAAAGAGTACCGGCTCCAGAACGGCAAACCGCCAGGGGACCCGATGACCGAGGTGAACGACTTCACCTGCAAGCGCTATCCCCAAGGCTGTAAAGAGTTGCGGAAAGTCTACCCGACGCGGGTCGGTGGTACCACACGGATCGCCGCCCCGTCTCCGACGCCACGGGTTGTCGCGATGGCGAATAAAGTGGTGCAGTGGTTCTACAAGGTCATCCGCGGTTCCGCTGGTCAGACGAATTTCCTGGCGAGCCCGCAGGAAGCGCAGCGCCGGGCTGAGATTTGCCGTCGATGCCCACGGCAGACTCCCTGGACACTCGATTGTGGCACCTGCGCGGGCTCCGCATTCCGGCTGGCGACGGCCATACGTCAGAACCGTGACGTAAAGAATGGTGACGGTCTCATGGCCTGTCGCGTATTGGGCGAGGACACAAGGACTTCTATACATCTTGAACGGTTGAAGCCGGTCGATTCGGACGATCTTCCGCCGGAGTGTTGGCGTAAGGCGATCTCGAAATGATTTTCACCCGCCACACGATCCCGAATTTCGCCGCTGCCGTTTTCCGCTCAATAAAGCAACTGTTGCGGGGCAAGTCGTTTCTGTCAACTGGCGATGTTATAGACAAACGAGTGGCGACGTGTTTGAAGTGCCCTTTTTACGATTCCGACAGTGGCCAATGCACGGCCTGCGATTGCTTTGTGAGAATTAAAGCGCTGATGTTAACTGAGAGTTGCCCACACGAGTTCTGGGATGCGGTAAGTCTTGACTCTATCCCATTTCGTAAATAATTTAACCCGTCCACTATGGCAACCGATCTGTCCCCCGCTCCTGTAAAATTTGGCGAACCGGGGGACGAAAACTTTCCAGCCTCCCCCGACTTGAGTTCGAATCTCAAGCCGCGGGCTCGCGCGGTCAAAAACCCGGAGCAGCTGGCAGAGGTGATCAAGACGTTGGAGTACGACAACCGGGAGCGTAACCAGAAGAACGCCCGCATCATGAGCAAGTACAACGCGGAAAGGCCGCGTTCACAGGCTCAGCTCGACGCGGAAGGGGTGGGCTGGAAATCGAATTTTGCATCCCAGCCGCTGGCAACGCTGATCGATCGCATTTCCCCCCGGCTGGCGCGAACGCTCGACGCGGCCCGTTACCTGACCAACGCGACTTTTCCGACGAACACGCCCGGCTCTGCGCAGAAGGTGGAAGTTTTCCGCACCGAGTTCACCTCGATGGTCCGTAACCATCCGGAGTGGAAGGACCTGATTCAGGCGATTTCCCAGGAGGATTCACTTTTCGGCTACACGTCGGCGTCCTACACGAACGAAGACGATTGGTTTCCCAAGCATTTTCGTCAGGACGAATTCTTCGTTCCGGCGGCGACCAAGCAGAATTCCAAGCATTGCCCGCTGTATGTGGCAAAGGAAACCTTTCTACCGCACGAGCTGTTCGAGCTGATCGATGACAAAGACTCGGCGGAGACGGCCGGCTGGGACATCAAGAACACCGCGGCCGCTATTAACGACGCGATGCCGGAAGACGTCACGCGCACTTTCGATAACGCTCGCCTCTGGGAGGATTTGCGCCGCGAGTCCAATCTCTGTACGTCTCTCGCCAAAGGTTCGAAGGTCATCATCGCCTACCATGCTTTCGCGGTCGAGGTTACCGGAAAAGTTTCGCATTACATCATCGACGGCCGGACTTGGAAAGAACTGTTCGTTCGCGAGGACCAGTTCGACAGCATGGACCAGGTCACCACCTTTTTCTCGTTCCAGCAGGCCAACGGAAACCTTCAGGGTTCGAAAGGCGTTGGGCGCACTGTCTACACTCTTGCTGGCATTGTTGATCGTTCGCGCAATGAGGTTGTCGACCGTCTTCAGCTTTCCGGCAAGCTCATTTTGCAGGGTGAAGATGCGAAGATTCGCCAGTTCAAGATGTCCGTGGTCGGCTCGGCGATCGTCATTTCGAAGAACTACACTCTCTCGCAGCACAAGATCGACTCAGGCGTCGATGCGTTTCTGACGCTGGACAACTGGGTGGTCCGTCTGATGGACGAGATCGCGGGCAACGTCTCGCCTGGCAGCGCGGCGAACCAGATTCAAGGCGAGCGCCCAACGAACGGCCAGATCAATTGGCTGGCCGACCTCAACAACGAGGTCAAGGACATCAAGATCGAGCGATTCCTGATGCAGGCCGCTCAGATGCTCTGGCAGATGCAGAAGCGTGCGGTCAAGAAGGGTGCGTCTGACGAACTGGCCAAGAATTTTCGTGCTAAGTGTCTGCTCATCATGTCTGAGGAAGAGCTTGAGGCTCTAGCCAAACATCCCGCGGCAGGTAACGTCGAGGATTTCACGGAGCAGGAGCGCCAGCAGGAAATTTTGGTGGCGACGGAAATCTTGAACGACCCCATGGTCAATCGCAAGGAGGTGTTGCGTCGAAAGATTTCTGCCGCAGTATCGCCTGATTTTGCGGATGCAGTGCTGTTGCCGGACGAGGACCCGACCGTTCTCGCGGAGCAGACCCGGCTCGCCGAGATGGAAAATCTCCTTTTTGAGATGGGCAAGGGCGCGAACCTGCAACCCTCTCCTCGCGACAATCATCAGATACATCTGGACATTTTGCTTGGCGCCGCGGAGGCGTTGGCGCCGCAGGCTGCGGAGAATCCGCAGGGGGTGGCTACAGTCATGAAAGCGTTGGCTCAGCACGGGTTGAATCATGTTCAGCTCGGGCAGAGTTCGGGGCAGCTGCAAAATCCTCAGAATTATGTTGACAAGCTGACGATGATGCAGCAGGGTGCCGATCAACTTCTTCAACAGGCTGAAGCCGCGCAAGCGGCTTTGCCAGCTGAGGCAGCTGCACCCACTGTTTAATGGCAATCAAGCTCCCTCGATTTACCTGGTTCGGTCTTGCACCGGATGCGAAGCCAGCGGCGACTCCTGTAGTTGCCGCCGCCCCGATCGTTCGTGACACGTCGCCGTTCAAGCTTGCTTCGGCAGTCATAAAAGACGCCGAACTAGACCCATTTGCTCGGGAGCAGGCCGACGCGTTTTTTCGCTCTGTGTCGGGGGTGGATTTTTTGAATGCCATTGCCGCTATGCGGCCGGACATTCTCGAATCTCCGAAAGTAGCCGCGGGCTACGAAAGATGTCTCACAAACATCTTGACACTGCTTCGCCCACTCCCCAAGGAGGAGGTTGCTGAATCTTCAAACTATCCAGACCTGGACGATCCCACCAAATGGTCTGAGGCAGAAACCAAATAAATTTTATGGCTGACGATATTACTGACCAGACTCTCGGTGCGCCTGAATTGGCGGCACGCGACATTCCTTTCACCGGCGCCCGTGATGACGATACTCCTTTGGAGGATCGTAGTTCCAGCGTGCTGGACGATCTGCTGAAGACCAAGACCGCGGAGAAAGCTCCGGTCGACGAGCCCGAGACAGTGGACGTCGAGAAAGAGGCTGCCGCGAAGAAAGCATCTGAAGAGGCTGAGAAAGCCAAGGCCGATGAAGCGGCTAAGAAAGCTACGAAAGCTGACCCCGCCGCAGAGGCGAAAAAAGTCGCTGATGACAAAGCCGCGGCGGACAAGTCGGCAGCTGAAAAGAAAGCCAGCGAGCCGAAGGATGCCCTCTCCGGAATCACGCTCGGGCCGCACGCCAAGCCTGCCACCGTCGAGTCTTTCAACAAGGTTAAGGATATCGCCCGCGGCGAGATTAACAAGCTGAAGGCAGAGCTTGAGGAGACGAAGAAAAAGGTTCCGACGGGTCCCTCGAAAATCGATCCGGCCGTTGAGAAAGAACTGAAGGACCTGCGTGAGTTCAAAGCCACGTTTGCCTACGAGAAGTCAGAAGAATTTCTGGGCAAATATGCGAAGCCGCTCGAAGAAACCGAGAAGGGTATTTTCGATCGCCTCGCGAAGCTTGGGTTGACTGCGGAGCAGGTTGCGGACGTCAAAAAGCTCGGCCTGGACACGCTCGATTGGGGCAACCTTTTCGAGAAGATCAAGAACCCAGTGGCTCAGCGATCGATCGAAGCTCTCTTGCTCAAGAGAGAGCAGCTGGTTGAAGGCAAGGCCAAGGAACTTGAAGATGCTTCGAAGCGTCCGGCCGAATACGCCGCGAAACAGAAGCAGGCCGAGGAAG
>Ga0105249_10004964_pt1 | contig 11473 bp, 9 predicted proteins | sample KBSS44metaG_FD_81522 | JGI IMG/M metagenome (GOLD analysis project Ga0105249, IMG submission 81522) | Switchgrass rhizosphere microbial communities from Kellogg Biological Station, Michigan, USA - KBS S4-4 metaG | ecosystem: Host-associated > Plants > Roots > Rhizosphere > Soil | place...
ATCGAATCCGGATATTCCCATTATCATGATTTCCGGCCACGGGAATATCGACACGGCGGTGGAAGCCGTGAAGAAGGGCGCCTATGATTATATCTCCAAGCCACCGGATCTAAACCGGCTGCTCATCACCATCCGGAACGCCATGGACAAGACCAACCTGGTGGCCGACGTAAAAGTGCTGAAACGGAAGGTGGGGAAAGTAGATGAGATGATTGGCGACTCTTCACCCATCAAAAAGATCAAAGACACCATCGATAAAGTTGCGCCTACCGATGCGCGCATCCTGATTACAGGTGAAAACGGCGTGGGTAAGGAACTCGTGGCCCGATGGGTACACGAAAAAAGCAATCGCGCGGCTGGTCCCCTGATTGAAGTAAACTGCGCGGCCATCCCCAGCGAACTGATCGAAAGCGAATTGTTCGGTCATGAGAAGGGATCATTTACATCCGCACTCAAACAACGCATCGGCAAATTTGAGCAGGCCACCGGGGGCACTTTATTCCTGGATGAAATTGGCGATATGAGCCTGAATGCACAGGCCAAAGTGCTGCGCGCTTTGCAGGAAGGAAAGATAACAAGGGTTGGCGGAGACAAAGACATCAATGTTGATGTGCGCGTTGTAGCCGCGACGAACAAAGACTTATTAAAAGAAGTGGACGAAAAAGCCTTCCGGCTTGACTTATACCACCGGCTCAGTGTAATTCTCATTCACGTTCCTTCACTCAATGATCGCAAGGATGATATTCCACTGCTCGTTGATAAATTTCTCGGTGATGTGTGTTCGGAATACGGCATCGCTAAAAAAGGAATCGATCCACAGGCCATTGAAGCCCTGAAGGAGCACGATTGGACGGGCAATATCCGCGAACTGCGAAATGTGGTGGAGCGCCTGGTGATTCTTTCCGGCAAGAATATTACAGTGGAAGATGTATCGGCTTATGTATTGCCGAAGCGTTGAGCTCACTTCATGTCTTCTGCCGTAAACGACAATGGCAATAGCAATCCCGCCTTGGGTATTACAAAAACTTTTCCCTCCATTCCGCCCAGAATCAACCGGATGGGATGGTTGAATTTTCTTTCAAACTCTACAAGCGATTGCCGGCAAATGCCACAGGGAGAAACCGGGTGGGCACTTTCACCGTTGGGATTGGTATAACTGATGGCAATGGAAACAATGGGAATCTGTGGGTAGAGAGAAGAAGCAGATGCCAGCAACACGCGTTCTGCGCATAGTCCTACCGGAAAGGAAGCATTCTCCTGGTTTGCGCCAGCTACAATCTCACCGTTGGCCAACTTGGCCACTGCACCCACCTGGAAGCGCGAATAGGGCGCATAGGCCTGTTGGGTTACTTCCCTGGCTTCGTTTAGTAACCAGGCGTCTTCCTGCTTAAGTTCCTGAATGGAATCGAATACCTCGTACTGGAATTGTTCGGTCGCTTTTTTCATGGTTTGTGCAGACTAAAAAGTCTTCCGTTATTGACTGCAACAACGAAAGACTGGTCTAACAATTTACGAATTAATTAGTGGATGGTGCGGAATATCCTGTTCCAGCGCGGTCCCTTGTCCCAGCTAAACCAGATCAGGGCTGCTTTTCCCACAATATGATCTTCTGGTACAAAGCCCCAGTAGCGGGAGTCCTGAGAGTTGTGCCGGTTATCGCCCATCATCCAGTAATAGTTCATCTTAAAAGTATAGGTGGTTGCGGGCTGTCCATTGATGACGTACTGGCCATTCCTTTCTTCGAAAGTATTGCCTTCATACACTTCAATGATGCGGCGATAGATGGCAATGTTGGCAGGAGAAAGTGTAACAGTGGCGCCTTTTTTCGGAATCCAGAGCGTTCCAAAATTGTCGGCGTCCCACTTAAAATGTTCGGGATCGTTGGGGAAAATATAAAGGGGATTGTCCCGGTTATTCGGCGATTCGCGAAGTTCAATGGGTTTCGCTTCAAAGCCCAGTGATTTCAGTTTGTCAACGGTAGCAATGGTAAGTGTTTCGCAGAAATAACTCTTTCGTGTTGTGTCCATGATCGGCGAAACATCGCCTTCGCCCAACTCGGATAATAAGTCTTCCGTGAGGGCTTTGCCTGTAGGTGAAGAAATCCAGTAAGAGGTTTGTGATTGCGGCGGCCTGAATGCCGGTTGTCCGTTTACATACAAAACCGTATTCACGATTTTCACCGAATCGCCGGCGATGGCCACACAACGTTTGATGAAGTTCTCCCTCTTGTCAACCGGTCTCACCATAATATCGTCTCTATCCATGATCATGGCGCGGTTTCCGCCCGCATCGCGAAGCAGGTCGTAGTAATTTCTTTCGCTCTGGAATTCGCCCACCACGGTATCACCCACCGGGTAATTGAAAACGGTGACATCATTGCGTTCCACCGGACTTGCAAAAACCCTTTTGTAAGGAATTTTGATCCAGGTTAAATAGGATTTCGTTCCAGCTATGGGCAGGGTGTGGTGAACAAAAGGAAATGCCAGCGGCGTGTTTGGCAAACGGGGTCCATAGCTCAGTTTGCTCACAAACAAAAAGTCGTTAATAAGCAGGGTCTTTTCCATGGAGCCGGTGGGAATGGTATAGGCTTCAAAAACGAATGTTCGAATGATGGTAGCGGCTACCACGGCAAACACACCCGCGTCGATCCATTCCCTTGTGGTTGATTTGCGATAATTTTTAACTACTGCCGGACCAGCCCAGCGTTCGTTTTTTGAATAACCGAGATAAGGGAAATACAGAAAGGGGAGGAACACGGCGGCCGCGTGATGAAGAACTGAAAACCGGCCGAAATGTTCTACAAAAATGATAAAGATCCAGATGGTGATAAACTGTCCGACGATGGGAATGAATTGCAGGTAAAACCAGTGTTTTTTCATCTGCATTTTTTCCACCATCAGCCAGGTATTGTAATAGGGAATCAACGCTTTCCAGGGTTCAATCCCGGCCTTTTTGAACATACCATACAGCCCAATGTGAAACCCAATGGTAGCCAAGATAAAGATCCATAAACCAGCACTCATGTATAGAATTTAGGATGGCAAAAATAGGGTAAACTACTCATTAGTAGTCCTCATTGGCAAAATGTTACAGTTTGGTTGGCGGTTGGCGGTTGACCAGTTGACCAGTTGATCAGTTGATCAGTTGGCGGTTGGCGGTCACGAAAGGTTTTTAGGCAAATTATTTTAAATTACAAACGCGAACTGCTGCTGTCAACTGGTCAACTGGTCAACTGGTCAACTGATCAACTGGTCAACCGCCAACTATTTGCTTTCCGGCGGAATTGCCAATTCCCCCGCCAATAATTTAATGGATATTTCGGCCAGTTTGGCGCGGAATAACGCATTGATCAACTTATCCTGTGCGTCAATCAAACTTAGTTGCGCCGTTCTTAATTCGATGGAATTGCTTTGTAATTTCCGAAACCGCTCGGTTGAGATGAAGTTATTTTCTTTTGCCAGCAACGTATTCCTGCGCTCTATATCGGCTGTTTGAGTGGCGTTGTCGTATTCAGTGAATGCATTCACCAAATCGCGGGTTACCTGGGTACTCATAGTTTCAATTTGCAATTGCTGCGTTTCCTGTGCAACCTTGTTTACCCGCGCCTGCGTTCTGTAAATATTGCTGTTGTAAATCGGGATACCAAGACCCAATCCGATATTCGGTCCATAGCTCTGGTTAATCAGGAAGAAGCCTGCAGATGCTTTTGTCCTGGAATAGGTAGTTGCGCTGTTCAGGGTGAGGGTGGGTAAGCGCTGACTGTTGATTTGCCGGCCCTCCTGCATCAGCACGGCGAGCTGATGCCGCGCAATCAGGATGTCGTAGTTGTTGGTCTGCACTTTCTGTGCATAGGCGCCAAGGTCCAGTTTGCTAATTTCAAAAACGCTATCCACGTCAAGCGGCGTGGAAGTTTCTCTTCTCAGTATTGTATTTAAGATAACCTTGGTCTTCAGGATTTGACTTTCTATTGAGATCAAATTGATCTTTTGTTCATTTAAGTCAATACCCGCCTGCAACATATCCGTCTTTGCCGCGCTACCCACGTTAAAACGGGTTTCTGCAATGGTGTAGCGTTCCTGCGAAAGATCGATGATGGCGCGATAAGCTTTTACCTGTTCTTTCAGCCGAAGAATATTATAGTAGCTGGTTAATACATCAAATATGACGGAATTGACCTGGCTTTGCAATGCAATTTCGCCGATGGCCTGCAGTTCGTTCAACCTCGCCTTGGTAGCCACGACAAGACTGCCATTGTAAATTCTCCAGGTGCCCGTGATATTGGCATTGAGTGAATTCTGGGTGGCACCATTTTTCTTGGTGGTTTGTCCGGATGAGGTTTGTTGCAAAATGTTGGTCGAATATTCCACATCCGAAGCACCCGCCGTAACAGTCGGCCAGCGTCCCGCAAAGCCCCAGTTGTTGCTGAGGGTGGCGGCTTCAACGTCGTTGCGTGCAATTTGAATCTGTAAATTATTTTGCAGCGCTAATTTAATTGCGTCAGATTCGGTTAGCAATGAATCCTGCGCCCTTAAACAAAATGGGGCGAGGACGAGCCAACCTAATATTTTATGCCTCATCATGCTGAATCCTTTTTTTCCTGGATAGATAAGTGTAAAGGGAAGGAACGACGTAAAGTGTAAGTATCAGGGAGAATAACAATCCACCTACAATCACGATTCCCAGCGGTATTCGACTCTTGCCGGCGCTACCAATGGCCAGTGCGATAGGAAGCGCACCCAGCGTGGTTGCCAGCGTGGTCATAAGAATGGGCCTCAACCTGGCAACAGCTGCTTCGGTTGCGCCGTGGAATTTATCCATTCCCTGGTCTCTTTTCTGGTTCGCGAATTCCACGATCAGGATACCGTTCTTGGTTACCAACCCAATTAACATGATGATTCCGATCTGTGAGAAGATATTCAATGTCTGGTTAAATATCCAAAGGCTTAATACCGTACCAGCCAGGGCCAATGGCACCGTGATCATGATGATAAAGGGATCGACGAAGCTTTCAAACTGTGCCGACAATACCAGGTAAATCAATACAAGTGCCAGCACAAAGGCGAACAAGGTATTTGAAGAACTTTCTGCAAAGTCTCTGGAGGGTCCTGACAATGATGTGGTGAAGGTATCATCCAGCACTTTTGCTGAGATGCGTCGCATTTCCTCAATGCCCTGTCCGAGTGTATTGCCCGGCGCCAATCCCGCTGAAATGGTTGCACTCTTAAATCGGTTAAAGTGGTAGATGGTGGGCGGACTCGCCGTTTCAGTGATAGTAACCAGGTTGTCCAATTGAATCAATTCACCCGACCTGCTTCGCACATAAAATGATTTCAAATCCATCGGCGCATCCCGGTCTTCGCGATCTACCTGTCCAATCACTTCATATTGCTTTCCATTCATGATGAAATAGCCGAAGCGTTTTCCACTCAACGCCAGTTGCAGCGTATTGGAAATATCCAGGATAGAAATGCCCAGTTCTGTTGCCTTCAATCGATTGATCGTAACCTGCAATTCGGGCTTGTTGAATTTCAGGTTCACGTCGTATCCCTGGAATACTTTGCTCTTGGAAACTTCGTCCATGAACTGCGGCACTTTTTCTTTGAGCTTATCGAAGTTCAAATTTTGCAGCACGAACTGGCAGGGGAGTGAGCCTCGCGACCCGCTGCCTATAGATATGGTTTGCTCCTGCAGGGTCAAAACTTTTACGTAGGTATTGCGGCCGTACATTCGCTGCATTTGCGCAGCAATTTGCGCCTGCGTGCGTTTGCGTTCTCCCGCATCCTGCAATCCCATGCTGATGATACCCGAGTTAACACCACCCGTACCACTGAAGGACGGCGCGAAAGTGAGTACGACGGCTCTTTCCGGAACCGAGTCGAGCAGCGTTTGTGCCACATCGTAAGTCACTTTTTCCATGTAATCGAAATCGGTGCCCTCCGGCGCCAATACGGTTGTGCGCAAACGGTTCCGGTCTTCCAGCGGAGCCAGTTCAGATGGCAACAGTCCGCCAATAAAATAGATGATGGCCACACAGGCCGCAATGACAACAAAGGCCAGCCAGCGCGCTCGCATAAAACTACCTAACGTGCGTCGATATAAATTCTCCATGCCCACAAAGAAGGGCTCGGTCTTTTTATAAAACCAGGAATGGTCGGCACCCGATTTGGTTAAGAAGATATTCAATACCGGTGTCAGACTCAGCGAAACAAATGCAGAGATGAGTACGGCACCTGCTACCACGATTCCGAATTCACGGAACAATCGTCCCACAAATCCCTGCAGAAATATGATGGGTAGAAATACAATCGCCAGCGTGATGGATGTGGCAATAACGGCAAAGTAAATTTCTTTCGAACCTTCCCTGGCCGCTTTCCATTTGTCCATTCCCGCCTCCATCTTCTTATAAATATTCTCGGTTACCACAATACCATCGTCCACCACCAGTCCCGTTGCCAGTACCAGCGACAACATGGTGAGCACGTTAATCGAGAATCCGGCGATATACATAATGAAGAAGGCGCCGATGAGTGAAACGGGAATGTCTATCAAAGGCCGGAAGGCGATAGAAGCGGAACGGAAAAACAGGAAGATGATCACGACCACCAGGATGATGGCAATGACCAGCGTTTCTTTTACTTCTTTAATGGCTTTGCGAATAAATGCGGTGCGGTCGTAACCAACTTCCAGCACCACATCTTTGGGAAGATCTTTTTTAATACTTTCCAGGCGCTTGTATAATTCGTCGGCAATGGCCACCTGGTTGGAACCGGGCTGCGCAATCACACCCATGCTTACGCAGGGGATATTGTTTTTCCTGGAAACGCTTTCCTCTACGTCGGGTCCCAGTACGGCATAACCGAGGTCTTTGAAACGAATTGCCTTGCCTGCGTCCTGGGTAATGATCAGGTTATTGAAATCGTCTTCTGAAATCAGTTTGCCATAGGCTTTCACGGTCAGCTCGGTGGCGTTGCCGCGCACTTTTCCGCCGGGCAATTCGATATTTTCGCGATCCAATGCGCTCTTGATATCCTGGATGGTGAGTTTGTACGCGGCAAGTCTGGAAGGGTCGATCCACAGGCGCATGGAATAGCGCTTTCCAAATACATTGATGGAACTAATGCCTTCAATGGTTTGCAGTCTTTCCTGCACCACGTTCTCACCGAAATCGGTTAACTCCAGGATATTCCTGCTCTGGCTTTGTATCTGAAGAAATAAAATGGGATCAGAGTCGGCGTCTGCTTTGATAACGATTGGCGGTGCATCGATATCCTGCGGCAGATTGATGAGTGCCTGCGAAACTTTTTCGCGAACGTCGTTGGCTGCTTTTTCCAGGTCAACATTCAATTCAAATTCAACCGAAATGCTGCTGCTGCCCAGTGCACTGGATGAAGTGATATTCCGGATACCCTGTACGCCATTGATGGATTTTTCCAGGGGCTCGGTGATCTGTTGTTCAATGATATCGGCATTGGCGCCGGTGTAGGAAGTCCTTACGTTAATAACAGCCGGATCTACGGCGGGGTATTCCCTTACTCCCAGGAAAGTATAACCGATGATCCCGAAAATGATGATTACAATGGAGCAAACGATGGCAAGAACAGGTCGCTTTAAACTAAGTTCTGATAAATTCATCCGGAATCTTTTTGGTTCTTATCACTGAATTTTGCTGAGCTGCACCGGTGATTCGGGTTTCAGGAACAATAGCCCGGTGGTGATCACCGTATCGCCCGGATTCAATCCCGTCACCACCTGTATCAAACTGGAGTCACGAACCCCCGTTGTAACCGTTGAGAAAAGCGCCTTCCCGCCCCGGTACACAATCACCTGCTTGTTCCTGGCTTGTGGAATAATGGCCTGTGTGGGTACCATCAGGGCCTGTGTATTTCTTCCTAAAATAAATTTCACTTTTGCGAACGTGCCCGGCACCAGGAATTTATCTACTGCCTTTACGACGGCCCTTACGCGCAAACTTCTGGAGTTTTCTTCAACCTTCGATTCTGTCGCCACCACTGTAGCGGAATAAGTTTTGGCCGTTCCGTCAATATTGAAATTGAGTGTAGCGCCGTTGTTTATTTGTGAACTGTATTTCTCGGGTATGCTGAATTCAATCTTTAACTGGTTCACCTGGCTGATGGTGGTGAGCAGGGTAAGCGGAGAAACATAGGCACCCGCACTCACATTTCTCAAACCAAGCCGGCCGTCGAAAGGCGCATGAATTTCAGTCTTGCCGATGTTAACCCTGGTCAACTCGATATCGGCTTTCAGGTTGTTTACTTCCAGTAGACTCAGGTCATAATCCTGCTGACTGATGCCATTGATCTTGAGCAATTCTTTCTGCCGCTCTTCTGTTTTGTCGGCAATTTGTAATTGCACCTGTAATTTATTTAGACTGGCCTGGAGATCGGCATCGAATAGTTTGACCAGCAAAAAGCCCTTCCTTACAAACTCGCCTTCATTAATATGCAATCCCACAATTCGGCCAGTCACCTCGGGCCGGATTTCAGTACTTTCAAAAGGGAGAATGGTGCCGGAAACTTCAACTTCATCATCGATGCTGGTGGGTTTTATAATAACGGCTTCCACTGTCAGCGGGCCGGCAGCGGGAGCGGCACTGGCACCGGCTTTTGGTGTGTTGTCAGCTTTCTTGTCCTTGCAGGAATAAAAACAGCATAAGGTGGCAATCACCACCAGTAATTTTCTCAATGTCATAGAGGCCGCAATTTACTCATTATGCCTATAAATTTGAATGCCATTTATGGAAAAGAGACGACTGCATGGAAAATAGCGTCCATTCTCTGTTATTTACAGGTAAACAACAAAATAGGAGCGTTGAACAGCGAAAGAATGGGCGGTTTTCAGAACAGGATTTGAACGCCATGTGCCCATTTGGCTTCGTGTGCCAACAGCCACTTTTTGCGCCACAATTCGCCGCCATAACCAACCAAACTTCCGTTGGAGCCAATTACGCGGTGACAGGGTACAACAATTGCCAACTGGTTTTTGCCATTGGCGGTTCCTACTGCCCTGATGGCTTTTGGATTGCCCAGGCGCTTCGACAGTTCCAAATACGAAATGGATTGACCATAGGGAATTTTCACCAACTCATTCCAAACCGACTGTTGAAAATCGGTTCCTGCCTGGTGAAACGGGAAGTCGAATATTTTGCGTTTGCCTTCAAAGTATTCATCGAGCTGCTTCATGCATTGCTGCACAGCTCCGGTGGCATGGGCAGCCGGTTCAAAACTGCCTCGCCTGACTTCGTCGTCTGCTTTTAAAAAGAGAATGCTTTCCACACTCTCTTCGTTTCCTGAAATGAGCAGTGAACCCAATTCGTATTCGTAAAGAAACACGCGGCTATTGATTGCCTGCATCGGGCCATTCATTGATAAATGGGTTTTTTTGGAGGAAGAATATATAAGATGTTGAGGAAGATGATGAGTGCGAGGCTCGCGCCGGGATAGTAAAATGAAAGCAAAATCGCAACCAGGTACAACAGGTTAGACAAAATGAATTGCCTTGTTAGTAACCTGATGAAATCGTCGCTAAGCCGGTGATCGATTAACCGCTTATTGTGAGATGCGTACAGCCAGGACGCCAGCCATACCACTGCGGGCATGGCGATGCCCAACGCATAAAATCTTACAGAGGTTCCAAATTGTTCAGGCTCGTGAATGTATTCTCCCAATATGGCAGAAGGAAAAGGCAGGAAGGCAATGGTCATTAGGAACAATACATTCAGCATATTGAACCAATGATCGGTACGGCGATAAAGTTTGTACAGGTAATGGTGATTGGTCCAGTAAATTCCGAGCACCCCAAAACTGAAAATATAGGCGAAGTATTTGGGCCACTGGTGCAGGAGGTAGGAGCCCAGCTTTTCGTTTTTTAGTTCTTCGGCACCCGGCACTTTTATTTCAAGGATCAACAAGGTGATGGCGATGGCAAAAACCCCGTCGCTAAAAGCTTCCAGCCGCTGCGTTTGTTTCTCCTCGGAATTCATAACGGGGTCCATAACTTTCTGTTTATCCAATTTTAGCACCATTTTCAACGCCACGGTCGGGTTGCAGCAGGATCACTTCCTTTTTATCTGTATATACTCCCAAAACGAGGCATTCGCTAATGAAGGTAGCGATTTGCTTGGGCGGAAAATTAACGACGGCCACCACCTGTCTGCCTACCAGGGCCGCGGCTTCATAAAAATCAGTGATTTGAGCCGAAGATCGCTTCACGCCCAATTCGCCAAAATCAATTTGCAGTTTGTAGGCCGGTTTACGCGCCTGGGGAAAGGGTTCTGCGCTAATAATGGTGCCTGCGCGGATATCAATTTTTTCAAAATCATTCCAGTTGATCATTCCGAATTAAATTTACGGTGTCAAACTAAAATTAAGCAAATGTCGATTGAGATCGTCAGGGCTACCATAAACGATGTGCAGGTACTGGCACCTCTTTTCAATTCGTACCGGACTTTTTATAAACAACCCGCAGATCTAAAATCTGCCGCAGGGTTTTTGCAGGAAAGATTGGAAAAGGAAGAATCTGTTGTTTTTCTGGCTATGGCCGATGGACTTCCGGCGGGGTTCACCCAATTGTATCCCATTTTTTCGTCGGTGAGTTTAAAACGGGCATGGATTCTGAATGATCTTTTTGTGGATCCCGCATACCGGAAAAGGGGCGTGGGGAAAGCCCTGTTGCAAAGGGCACGGGAATGGGGACGCGAAACAAATTCGAAATGGCTGATGTTGCAAACCCAGGTTCGCAATTTCAACGCCCAGCACCTGTATGAATCGGATGGATGGGAAAAAGAATCCGATCTTTTTTACCGCCTGGATTTATGAGGGTTTCACGCCAAGGTGCGAAGTCTTTGTGGCTTTGCGTGAAATAATCTAACTTAAAAAAAATTTCAACATGCCACGCCATCGGAAAACATCTCCTTCGCGCAGAAATTTTCTAAAAAATTCTTCTTTGGCAGCGGCGGGTTTTTTCATCGTTCCGCGGCATGTATTGGGCAGGGGTTTTGTACCGCCCTCCGATAAACTGAACATCGCCGGCATTGGCGTTGGCGGCAAGGCCGAAGTGAATTTGCCTTACGCCTATAATAATGGATCAGATAATATTGTAGCTCTTTGCGATGTTGACGACAGGATGGCCGTAAAGGCGCGCAGTATGTGGCCGAAAGCGCCCTACTACAGGGATTTCAGGACCATGCTGGAAAAAGAGAAGAACAATATCGATGCCGTAATAGTTACCACCCCCGATCATACACACGCAGTAGCCGCTCTGGCCGCCATGCAACTCGGTAAGCACGTGTACTGTGAAAAGCCGCTCACACACGATATTTACGAAGCGCGCATACTTACCCGCGCAGCCGCGAAATACAAAGTGGTTACCCAAATGGGAAACCAGGGCAGCAGTGGTGACGATACCCGCAATATTGAAACGTGGGTACAGGGCGGCCTGCTGGGCGATGTACATA
>Ga0105249_10004965_pt1 | contig 11472 bp, 7 predicted proteins | sample KBSS44metaG_FD_81522 | JGI IMG/M metagenome (GOLD analysis project Ga0105249, IMG submission 81522) | Switchgrass rhizosphere microbial communities from Kellogg Biological Station, Michigan, USA - KBS S4-4 metaG | ecosystem: Host-associated > Plants > Roots > Rhizosphere > Soil | place...
TGGCATCAAAGCTGATAAAGTGAACAGGGAAAGGAATAACATAGTATACTTTTATTTGAATATGATCAATACGTGCTACAGGAAGGACGGCTATGATGTCGATTAGGCCGTGAATTTGGGCAGAAAAAGCAAGACCAAAATTTGACGTATTAATATCGGAAGGGGTCCAGGTCGTGCCCCAAAGATCAGTAGGGCCACCATAAGTAAAATAAGATTCGGATGTTGACCAGTCAGAAGAAGTCGCATAATTATTTCCAACAATTGAACCAGCTTTTATAAGTCGCACCACATTATCATTTACTGTGGCAAGCAAGCTGGTATTCGAAGCGCTTTTTTCTATTTGTACCTCGATGCCACAAATATTAGCAGCACCGGGTATTGAAAATCCAAATGAAGTTGCTTTAAGATAATGTGTATTCCCGCTGAATAAACCAATTACTGCAGCAGCAGTTGCCCTATTGTTATCAGATGCTGCAGCATTTGACGGCGTATTAAAAGTATAGACACCAGTAGCGTTATCATCAGAAAAAATCGAACCGCTAAATGCGCCCTGGCTACTGCATTGTGCCTTTGATAACTGAAAAGAGAACATTAACAGTAATGAAAAAATGAAAATAGAACATACTTTATATGTACTGGAGTGGTTTCGCAAGGACGTTGGTTTGTGAAATAAAAGTAAGCGGATAACCAAAAAATATCAATAGTATTTACGCTTAGCTTTATCTGACTAATTACAACCTGGGGGTATTAAATTGAATGGATACGGGTATAGGACGGCTTATATGTTCCTTCGTATTCTAAAAAACCACAGGGTAAATAGTAGTAAACCCTTACTGCTTTCTTTAAAACAAAAGGAGCCACAGAAGTGACTCCTTGATAAAAATCTAAACCGACTATTTATTGAACTAAGAGCTTTAGTGTTTTGATAGTATTGTTTTTACCGGAAATATTCAACCAGTAAACACCGCTGCCAACTCTTTTATCCAGTTGCAAACTTTCATATTGTTCAAACTGGGTAATATTAATAGTTTTAGTTTGGATCAATTGGCCATTCGTGTTGAACAGTTCCATTTTGTAAATGCCTTTATTTAAACCTGTAAATTTTACGTTTGCTTCTGATTGAACCGGGTTAGGCGCAATGATAATGTCTTCGTCAATTGATTCTTCAAATTTTACAAAGACTGTACTTGAGTAAGAATAGTGACCGTCATTATCATTGATCTTTAAACGATAATAATTAACGCCCTGCGCCGGATGCTCATCTTTAAAATTATAATCGGACCGGCTTGGGCTGTTGCGTGCAAAAACAAGTGCGATCATACTGAAATTATTGCCATCAGTACTTTTTTCTAATTCATATCCTTTCAGATTTGCTTCTTCGTATGATGTCCAGTTCAGTAGTACATCCTTTTGTTGCTTTTGAGCTGCAAAATTTGTTAGGGTTACCGGTAATGGACTATTATCCAAACATACTGCCGATCTGAATAGATAGGCTTTACCAAGACCATTGTTGCCAAGTGTAAAATCGAATAATAAGCCAATTGTACTTCCCAGGTTCAATATACTATTATCAAAATCCAAAGCGCCTGTCGGGGCACCCACCAGGATACGCGGCGCTGACAAAGGACCTTTTACTCCTTTGACGCCGGCTACACTAAAGCCAAATAATGCTGTTGTGTTCACACTTAAAAAATCCGGGCCATAGGTAGCAGATACATCATAACCAGGAGTTGGCGAATAACCACCTGTTGCATTACCATAATAGATATAGGCAGCACCACCAATTGCATTTACCTGTAATTGTAAAAGACCGGTACCCGATGATAACGGTTCTCCTGCTACAAGATCAGGAAAACCATCACAGTTAATATCATAAGCATTATCTAAAGAAGCACCTAACATTACATTCAGGTCAAGGGTTCCAAGCAATTGCAAACTACTTGTCGAACGCGGCGACTCTACTACCTGGTCCGCAATTACTATTCCTGCGGGTGAACTTATTTTCTTTTTGAATACCTGTATGTTCCCCGTTTGTATTGTAAGACCCAGCGCATTTGGTATCGTGCCACCAAGCGGTGCGCCGATAACGATATTGCCATTTCGCTGGCCATTTATTCCTCTCACACCTTTTACATCAAAGCCAAAAAGATTTGCAAGATTACCTAATAAGCCACCCGGTTGAGCTTGCAGTTTAGCACCGATATTGGTATTGACACCCGTATTATTGGATGTACCATAATAGATATATGCCTGTCCGCCTAAAACCTGGCCCGAAAGAATACTGGTAAGACCTGAAATGTCTACACCTGCAGGTGAGCCTACTACAATATCTGAACGGCCATCATTATTATAATCACCAAGTCCGTCCACACTATATCCAAAAAGAAGTCCATTGATGCTAGTGATAATTGGAACAGAAATGCCAAGCAAACTGAAATCAGGCACGTCCATACTTTGTATTGTTGGAAAACTATTATTGGCTCCGCTTAAAAATAAAAAGGCAGCGCCTGTTTTTACAAGTGTAATATTTGCAGATGCAAATGTTGGAGAACCCACGAGTATATCTTTTTTTCCATCGGCATTCAGGTCTTCGGTAACAGCAACTGAGAAACCAAAAAGTGCATTGTTTGAAATATTCAACAGGTTGATGTGCGCCGTTGTCAAATGCAATGAAAGAAAATTGGAAGGATTGGGGCTACTGAGATTTCCACCCGGATAAACATACACTTTTCCCGCAGTTCCATTAATTGGAATAATACCTACTACCAGGTTGATCCTATCGGCAGGTGCGCCAATAACAATATCGTTAATGCCATCCCCCGTTACATCTCCACCATCAATACTTGTTCCGAATAAAGCGCCGGCAACACAAGTATTGGGCTGTAATGTTTTTGCGGGAATAGTTGACAAACCATTTGGGGAACCATAAAAAACAAATACGGCGCCAACGGCGGCTAATGTACCGGAGCCGCTGAAAATATCAACCATTGACGGAGCTCCAACAGCGATATCTCCATAACTATCTCCATTTACATCACCAATGCCGGCTACGCTGAAGCCATATAACGAAGCTTCCAATTGTCCCTGGTTAAGCAAACCAGCAACCACACCATCTGCTGAAGTGCTCCATTCAGGTGTGCGGTTTAAAGGATCGACAGTAACCGGGTATTTTGCATCGCTGTCATCCACAATCAAATCGAGCAAGCTGCCTGCGTTAGTGAGCGACATATAAGCGTTTAGTTTTTTTCCTTCGGCATCCCAAACATTCAGGTCTTCATATACCAGCTTGATATTTTTTGGATTGCCCGGTTCATGAAAAACCAATTTATTTTCAGCAATTAGTTTGGCTTTCAAACCCGATTCAATACGCATTCTTATTTTTAAACGCCCGGTTCCTCCAGGTCGCTCGTGTAAAATAAAATTTTGACGAAGACCACTTTCATTGTTGACATACTGGAGGGTCAATTTTTCGTACTGATAGTTCAATGATTGAAGTTGACGAACGATAACAAATGCATTATCTGTATTACGGCTAATTGTTGTACGACCAATGCCTGTTAGATGAAATAAGATCTCCCAATTCCTGTGTTGATCACTGGTCCGGATATTATGAACTGCATAACCGTCCGGTCTTATTATAAATCCAATTTTTTGGGTTGTGTTGGCAGCACGGAAATTATTGCCTGCCTGCGGATAAAAGTCATTAGCCTGCCGGTTAATGTTTTCAATAGCACTGGCGTACCAGTCTTCTGAAATGTCATTCGGCAAGCTCTTCTTAACGGGAATATTTTGCATTGTTTTTTGTGAGAAGCAATGAAAAGATAAAAGCAGAAGCAGCACGAAAATCGAATTGTGTAATTTTTGTTTCATAGATCAGGGTTTAGATTATTAAAGTGAATACAGAGTCATTGGGTGCATAACACCACAGTTATATTGTAATTAGTTCAATAAAATAGAGTGCTGAAAACAGAAAGAAATACCTGTTACCAACTTGCAGGGGTAACACTATTTAGAAGGGGTACCAGATAAACTCTGTTTTCAAAGGATGGATACTGGGGGATATTGGAAAAGAACAGCAAAATGATACAGGTTTGTTTGCGTTCTTAACTATCATAAAAGTACATCGGTAATCTTCGTAGTTGTTACCCGTGTTATTTCAAAGTTATACCTGCATAAAGTCATTTAAGTAAAATCAACATTTTCGAATAGCGTAAATACTACTAGTGCTGAAGATCGGGACAGAAAAATAATTGCATTAACAAATAAATTGTTCTAACTTACTATTACTCTTCTTTATACCACTGAGCAATTTTCGGATCATCCAGGTTAAGAGCCATGATATAGTAGCTGTTTGAAATGAGCTATTATAAGCCAACTATAGATATGAAAACCATTAATCTCCATTATGCGGAAGTAGATTCCGATGAGGGGTTCAGGAAATTTGCTATTGAAACAGAAGGGAAAATCAACGGAAATACAATTCTATTTACAAAAGATATAGAAAAAGGTAAACTTGTAAAGCTAACCATTGAGAATGAAGTAAGCTTGAAAGCATGGAGTTTTTCGTCCGTCTCCAGGGATATTGATTTCGACAAGGAGCCTTATAACTCCATCGATGAAAAGGTTTTCACACTTTTTATTTTATTAGGAGCGAATCAAATTGTATTAAGAAGCCCACGCATTAAAAAAGACATCATCATCGCAGGGCGGGAAAATATCCCGTTGCTGTCCAACAACACATTTTTTACCATTCATGTTTTACCAGGCCAGGAATTTAAAGCAATTGAGATCAGTATTAGTTCGGAATGGCTAAAAACACAATTGCACGACAGCAAACCAGCGGTTTTGAATTTTGTAAATGAAATAACACAAAACGATGAGCCGGTAATTTTTTTGGGCACCTGTTCGCCGGAAATACTCACCAACCTGAATGATCTTCATCAGCAGGTAACAGAAGCAACAAAGGGATTGTTGTATTTCCGTTCCAAAACCCTGCAGCTTGTTTCAGATTTTTTTGAAAGCTCGATAGCCAGCAAGGAACTGGCGACAAATGATACTCATCCTTTGCATCACCAGCAAATTATCAGGGCCGCAGGTTTGCTTACTGCATCATTGGATAAAACCCTGCCTCCGCTGGGATTTATTGCAAAAGAAGTGGCTATGAGTGAATCTACGCTCAGGCGTCATTTTAAGCTCGTATTTGGCCAAAACATCTATTCTTATTATCTGCAAAAGAAAATGGATCATGCAAAACGGATGTTGTTAAATGAATCGACAACAGTGAATGAAGTGGCAGCAAAACTTGGCTATGAGAAGGTGAGTAATTTTATAAGCTCTTTTAAGAAATTTCATGGATACTCTCCCGGCAGCATGCGCAAGAAATGACCTTCCAAAATAAATTTTTGTCAGCAATAAGGGCTGCCTGTTATGGCAGCCCTTGCGCATCTCCAATTAGATCCAGGTTTAACGGTACTGTTATGAATTTTTCAATACTGAATCTAAAAACTTAAAAACCTAGGCAATACCCAGGCGGGTCATAACCCTTTGCACAAATTCTCTTCTTTCTTTTTGCCCGTTGCTGCAACAGGACTCGATCGCTTCCAATATTTTTATCTCGGCAATAAACGGGAATTCCCGGTGTATTTTATTCTTTAAATAAAAAATTTCCCAGGCTTCATCACAGCAAAAAAGATCGATATTGTCACTATTCTTATTTTTTTTAGCATCATAATCTTTCCAGTCTTTTAAAATAGTTTCGATCATAAAAGTTTTCATCTTTCAAAACTGATTCATTGTTCGACATCGGGCAAGGTAGCAACTACCTGAACTTTTTTCGGGAAATACCTGTAGAATTACCGTAGTACTACCCTAACTTATTTGTCAATCATTTGGCATCTTTCCAACGTCAACCATTTTCTTTCATCAAAAAAACAATCTCGTATGAGCGACGCATCTTCAGCGGGAGACTTTATTACGCTTGCACAAGCCGTAGAAATGACTACCCGTTTCCGACAAAACAAAAATTCAGTAATCAGTTCTTCATTTTCGGGTCAGGAAATTATTGCTATTTGTGATAAGTTTGACCGGACTATTTTTGACAAATTATTAGGGAAAGCCGACTGCGCAGCTATCCGAATCTATTATGGTATGGATGAAAGTTTAAGAATTCATCCTATTCTTGTTGCTGTCGATTCGAACGACGCGGATATTTTGCCAGGCAGCAATGTAGAAGAAGGAGATGATATAGGAGAAGAATCTTTGCGATGTCCTCCGTTTTGCCCGATGCCATCGCCTTTAAATGAATAGCTATGCTATCTTACCATGTTGCAGTAATACTTGGATATAGCGTCCTGATTCCTGCGATCATAGGGTTGATACGGTTTTCGCAAATCAATACGGCGTATCAACCCTTTATTCTATTTTGCGTGCTTGATGTTTTTAATCATACGTTGAGTGTGGTCTTATAAATGTGTATCATGCGAACACGATCAATTCCAATATTTTTATTTTGATTGAAGCAGTTCTTTTTGTCATACTCTTCAGGAACTGGGGTGTTTTTAAAAGAAGATCGGTAGTTTTCTATTTAATGCTCGCTGTGCTAGCACTATTTTGGATCATTGATAATCTTATATGGCATCAGCTCAACACAATTAATTCGCTTTTCCGGATCTTTTATTCTTTTATACTGATATTCTTAAGCATCGAGCAAATGAATGTGCTTATTTCATCGGCGAAGAAAAATTTGCTTTACAATTCCTGTTTTTTAATTTGCTGCGGTATTGTTATTTTTTATTCCTATAAGGCAACGATCGAGGTTTTCTTTTTGATCAAGTTGAAGGCCAGTATCAGTTTTTATTCGAGTATTTTTATAATCCTGATTTTTGTCAACTTATTTGTGAATCTCATTTTTGCCTGGGCCGTATTATGGATACCCAAGAAACCAAAGTTTATATCGCCGCATTGATAGCCGCAGGAGTATTAGGTGTTATATTGATTTATTTTATTATCACCATGATCCGGCAGCAACGAAAAACGCAACGATTGAACCTGGAAAAGATCGAAGCAGAGATTCGTACACTTGAAAAGGAGAGAAAACGAATTGCGTCAGATCTTCATGATGACCTGGGGCCGCTCTTATCTGCAATCAAGTTTAAAATTAATTCAGTTGATCTTACTCATGAAGATGACAAAATGATGATTGAACACGCAAGTCAGCATATTGATGATACACTTAACAAGGTGCGGGAAATCTCTTTTGACCTGATGCCGAATACGCTTATCCGGAAAGGATTGGTGCAAACGCTGGAAGAGTTTATTCCCAAAATGGAAAAATTAGTTCCGCTTAAAATTCATTTTACACATGAAGACATCAATGGACTGCCTACCGAAATGACGATCAATCTTTATCGCATCATCCTGGAGATCATTAACAATACTGTAAAACATTCCCAGGCTGAAAACCTGGTGATCCAATTAACAAGACCGGGTAAAAAAATTGTTTTACTTACATCAGACGACGGGATCGGGTTTGATTATGAAAAAAAGAAAGAAGAAAATCCCGGGCTCGGATTAAAAAACCTTCAGAGCAGGGCAGAGATCATGCACGGGGAATTATTGATCCATACACAACGGGGAAAAGGTGTAAAATATTCCATTGAGATACCACTTCTTTAAATTTGCTTCATGGATAATGCTTATTCACCGATCTCTCTTGTAATTGCAGATGACCATGAGATATTCCGGGACGGTTTCCGCGCCATGGCAAAGAAATTTCCTGAAGTAAAACTGATCGGTGAAGCTGAGAACGGGAAAGAATTAGTTCACCTGGCTGAACGCCTGAGACCGGATGTTGTACTGACTGATATTAAAATGCCCGGTATGGATGGCATCGAAGCAACACGAGAGCTTCTGAAACTTAAACCCTTAATCCCTGTCATTGCATTATCCATGTTTGATGAAGACAATCTCATCATTGATATGCTGGAGGCCGGCGCCAAAGGATATCTCCTGAAGAATGCCCATAAAGATGAGATCATCGAGGCTATTAAGGCCGTGAGCCAGGGTAAGACTTATTACTGCAAGCATACTTCAGCAAAGTTGCTGCAGATGATCGCCAAGAGCGAATTCAACCCGTATAAAAAAACACCTAAACCACAATTCAACGAACGTGAAATAGAAGTGATCCGGCTGATTTGTGACCAGTTTTCCAACAAAGAGATCGCTGAAAAATTAAGCCTGAGCATCCGGACGATTGAAGGATACCGTGAAAAGATTTTAGAAAAAATGGAAGTGCATAATACAGCAGGTATTGTCGTCTTTGCCATTAAAACCTCGATCTACAAGATCAGGTGATCCCGGGGTTAAAAATACCGTAGTACTACGGTTGTCCCGAGTCTTGCCATCCAATAGCTTTGACATCAGAAAAGTTTTCTCATTAAGCATTATAAAAAAAGCTGGTTGATACCAGCTTTACAGAAAATAGCTACTTATCAGAGCCTTAATCTGAGTCCCGGTGTTTTTACAGCGGGGCTTTTTTATTATGGGCAAAAGGTAACTCATAAAATCTTTTGAGTAATATTTTATTACCGCCAATTCTATAGCAGCGATATTTTTTTGATCTCCATCAGAAAATTGGCCGTCGGTTATAATGCCCAAGGCGAATTGCTCAATATCCCTGCTTTCAATTTCAAAAATAACAAGCAGGCTTACGCATCTCCGATCGGATCCGGCTCGTTTATCAAACATCAATGGAAATGAACAGGAACGATCGGCTTCTTTGCCTTTTATCGGACGCATTTTATATAGCAAAAGAATCTGTGTAAATTAGGTGACAATTTGATCCAAAAGCCGACTTACAGGATCACGATTCGCCTGTGATTTTTCCGGTTTAAATTCTATCCCATGAACATTCAGACTATTAATTAAGGCTCAATCTGACTTCATTGAAAACACTTGGTATTTTATTTTGTTTCTTATTATTGGCGACTGTAATTTTTTCACAGCCCGCCAATGATAACTGCACTGGTGCCACTCCCATTACACCGAACGGTAGCTGCGCATCAGGAACTACAATCGGAGCTAATGATAGTTGGACCGGATCGGTTGGCTGTCAGGGAGGAGGAAATCATCCCGATGTCTGGTATACATTTACTTCAACCGGTTCTCAGGCCCAGTTTACAATTACTACGTCAGCGCCATGGTCAGGTACTGTAGAAATAATTCTTTACCAGGGAAGTTGCAGCGGAGTGCTTACAGTGATTGGCAGCCAGTGCGGCGCTTCTCCACTTAATGCAACTTTTAATGGATTGCAGAACGGAACAAATTATTATTATTCAATTTCTAACTCAAATGGAGGAACACAAGGCCCGTTTCAGGCATGCTTGACAACTTTGACATCTGCTCCATCACCTGGTCAGGATTGCGGAACCAGTGCAATTCTTTGTAATGCTAATTCATTTCCGCAGGGAACTTATACGGGTATCGGCTCTCCGGAAAATATTTCAACAAATTCTTGTTTCGGCGGAAATGAACGCCAATCAAAATGGTACAAGTTCACTATTGGATGTCCGGGTACTCTGGGATTTGTTATTAATCCGAGTAATTCATCAGACGATTATGATTGGGCAATATGGAATACTAGTGTTTCTCCCTGCGCAGCAACTATGCCGACACCGGTTGCCTGCAACTGGAGTGGCTGTCCGGGTGCTACGGGGTTAAGCTCAAATCCCGCTGGCGAACCCAACGTTGTGAACTGTGTGGGACCAGGTGCCTGCGGAGGTGGTGCGGGACCTAAGGCTTTTTGTAATGAATCTGCCGGTAATACAAATCTTCTTAACGTGACTGCAGGCACTATCTACACGATCCTGATTGATAATTTTACTGCTAATGGAAATGGATTTAATTTTTCTTTTCGCGGAACAGCTGTGATTGGCCCTGACGCCCATTTTAGTTATTCAGCCGGCACGTGCGGAACTTATAATTTTACAAAAACCTGCGCTACCACAAATTCAACTTTCCTCTGGCAATTCGGCGATGGCACTACTGCAACTACACAAAATGCATCTCATACCTATTCCACTTTTGGAAATTTCATCATCACACTCCAGGTAACAGACGCATTGGGTTGCGTAGCTACTTATTCTCAAACAATAAATATTACTGCCAGCATAACACCCAGCTTCAATGCAGTTGGTCCTATATGTTCAGGAGCAACTTTATCACCATTGCCAACCACGTCAACTAATGGAATAACGGGAACATGGTCGCCTGCAATAAACAATACAACAACGACAACCTATACATTCACACCAGCAGTAGGACAATGTGCTTCAACAACAACCCTAACGATTACGGTTAATCCGGCTGTGACACCCAGCTTCAATGCAGTTGGTCCTGTTTGTTCAGGAGCAACTTTATCACCATTGCCAACCACGTCAACTAATGGAATAACGGGAACATGGTCGCCTGCAATAAACAATACAACAACGACAACTTATACATTTACACCAGGAGTTGGCCAATGTGCGACAACAACAACACTAACAATCACGGTTAATCCAAGTGTGACACCCGGCTTCAATGCAGTTGGTCCTGTTTGTTCAGGAGCAACATTATCACCATTGCCCACCACATCAACTAATGGAATAACGGGAACATGGTCACCTGCATTAAACAATACGACAACGACAACTTATACATTTACACCAGGAGTTGGCCAATGTGCGACAACAACAACACTAACAATCACGGTTAATCCAAGTGTAACACCCGGCTTCAATGGAGTTGGCCCTGTTTGTTCAGGAGCAACCTTATCACCACTTCCAACCACATCAACCAATGGGATTAATGGAACATGGTCGCCTGCACTAAATAATACAACGACGACAACCTATACATTCACACCGGCAGTAGGACAATGTGCCACAACTACAACCTTAACGATCACGGTTAATCCGAGTGTGACACCAGGTTTTAATGCAGTTGGTCCTATATGTTCAGGAGCAACTTTATCACCATTGCCAACCACATCAACTAATGGAATAACGGGAACATGGTCGCCTGCATTAAACAATACAACAACGACAACTTATACATTTACACCAGGAGTAGGCCAATGTGCGACAACAACAACCCTAACGATCACGGTTAATCCAAGCGTAACACCCAGTTTCAATGCAGTAGGTCCTGTTTGTTCAGGAGCAACTTTATCACCATTACCTACTACATCAACTAATGGAATAACGGGAACATGGTCGCCTGCATTAAACAATACAACAACGACAACCTATACATTTACACCAGGAGTTGGCCAATGTGCGACAACGACAACCCTAACGATCACGATTAACCCAGCTGTGTCACCCGGCTTCAATGCAGTTGGTCCTATATGTTCAGGAGCAACTTTATCACCATTGCCAACCACATCAACTAATGGAATAACGGGAACATGGTCGCCTGCATTAAACAATACAA
>Ga0105249_10004967_pt1 | contig 11471 bp, 14 predicted proteins | sample KBSS44metaG_FD_81522 | JGI IMG/M metagenome (GOLD analysis project Ga0105249, IMG submission 81522) | Switchgrass rhizosphere microbial communities from Kellogg Biological Station, Michigan, USA - KBS S4-4 metaG | ecosystem: Host-associated > Plants > Roots > Rhizosphere > Soil | place...
GGGTCACCTGGCGGCTCTGTCATCATCCAGTTCGTCGTGAAAACCCTTGTCGGAATGATTGATTGGGGCCTGGATCCGCAGCAGGCGGTATCGGCCGTCGACTTCGGCGCGGCCAATTCACCGAAGACCAATGTCGGCGGCGAGCATCCGGCGATCGACACATCCGACAACGGCGACCACGATCCACTGGTGCAAGGCCTGCGCCAGCTTGGCCATCAAGTCGACATCGCCGACCAATCCAGCGGGCTGTCGGCGATCGTCCGCGACAGCGGGGGCTGGGGCGGTGGCGCAGACCCGCGTCGCGAGGGTCTCGTCATGGGCGACACTCAGTGACCGCAGCGACCTCCCGCGTCGCCCGGCTGACAGAGTCGGACTGGCGGTCATTCGCCGCAGTTCGGTTGCGCGCGTTGGCCGATTCGCTCGGCGAGAACGACCCGCAGTACCAGCAGGAAGCGGCGTTCACCGCTGCGAAGTGGCGCCGCCGGTTACGGGATCACGCGCAGTTCGCCCTGCTCATCGATGACCGGGCCGCCGGCCTGATCGGGGCGCAGCTGGAAAACCCCGAAACCGTGTATCTGTATTCGCTATGGCTCGACCCGATGGCCCGTGGGCGGGGGCTGGCGCGGCCGCTGGTCGCCGCCGCGGTGGACTGGGCCCGCCAGCGTCACGCACGCACCGTCACGCTGCGGGTGGCCGCCGAGAATGCTGTGGCCCGCGGTGTGTACGAGAGCCTTGGCTTCACGCTGAATCCCGCCGAGAGTCCAAGCGACCGCGGCGAGGTCGCGATGACACTCAGCGTGAGTTGATGTCGGGCCGGTAGCGCACCAGCAGGCCACGCACCCGGTCCATCGCGTCGACGGCGCGCTCCTTGTCGACTGCCTGGATCGCCATCACCGGAATGTACTCGTCGTCGGGGAGGTCAACCCGCGCCCACCTCGCCCCACTCGGGAACGACACGTTCACGACGTCCGGCCACAGAATCAGCTTGTAACCGAACAGGTTTCGCACTGCGATGCCCGCGGCGCCGACCCGGAGCCGCGGTCGGGCGAACAGCAGGACAGCGCATGCGATGACAACACCGAGCAGCGCGATCGCCACCTGATCGGCGGTCTGAAAGATCACACCCGTGGACGAGATCTTCAGCAGCACACCGACAGCAATGTGGGCCGCCAGAATCAACGCAGCTGCCGCGTACGCGAAATACGGTGTCAGATGCGGCCGTATCTCCACATCCCAGTCGCTCATGACCTCAGATCGCGCAGCGTCAGCGCCGTCGACAACGCTGCCGCGGCGGCTTGCGCGCCCTTGTCCTCGGCCGAGTCCGGAAGCCCCGCCCGATCCAGCGCCTGCTGCTCGTTGTTCGTCGTCAGCACGCCGTTGGCCACGGGAGTAGATGCGTCCAGCGATACCCGTGTCAAACCTTGGGTGACCGCGTCACACACGTAGTCGAAATGCGGTGTCTCACCGCGGATCACCACGCCTAGCGCCACCACGGCATCGTGATTGGCGGCCAATGCCTGTGCCACGACTGGGATCTCGATGGCGCCCAATACCCGGACGATGGTTGGGTTGTGAATACCCGCGTCCGCTGCGACCTTTCGGGCACCCTCGAGCAAGGCGTCGCAGATCTTCTCGTGCCACGTGCTCGCGACGATGCCCAGCGTCACACCCTTCGCGTCCAGATCCGGAAGATCCGGGACGCCAGCGCCTCCGCTCAATTCACGGCTCCGCTACTCACAGGGCTCCGCCGAACTCGCCCGGCACCGCTTCGTCGTAGTCGTCGAGGCCGACAAGGTCGTGGCCCATCCGGTCACGCTTGGTCATCAGATAGCGGATGTTCTCCGCATTGGCCCGCACCGGCAGCGGCACGCGCTCGATGATGTGCAACCCGTAGCCGTCCAGACCCACGCGCTTGGCCGGGTTGTTGGTCAGCAATCGCATCGACCGCACACCGAGATCCACCAGGATCTGCGCGCCGATACCGTAATCGCGCGCATCGGCGGGCAGGCCGAGCTTGAGATTCGCGTCGACGGTGTCGTCACCCGCATCCTGAAGCTGGTAGGCCTGCAGCTTGTGCATCAGGCCGATGCCGCGGCCTTCATGGCCACGCATGTACAGGACCACGCCACGGCCCTCACGGGCCACCATCGCCATGGCGGCGTCCAGCTGGGGGCCGCAATCACAACGGCGGGAGCCGAACACGTCGCCGGTCAGGCATTCCGAGTGCACGCGCACCAACACGTCGTGTCCGTCACCGTGGGGTCCCGCGATGTCGCCGCGGACCAGCGCCACATGCTCGACGTCGTCGTAGATGCTGGTGTAGCCCACCGCCCGGAACTCACCGTGCCGGGTGGGGATGCGAGCTTCGGCGATGCGCTCGATGTGCTTTTCGTGCTTGCGACGCCATTCGATCAGGTCGGCGATGGAGATCAGCGCCAAATCATGCTCGTCCGCGAAAACGCGCAGCTCATCGGTCTGCGCCATCGCGCCTTCGTCCTTCTGGCTGACGATCTCGCAGATCGCGCCTGCCGGCTGCAAACCGGCGAGCCGGGCCAGATCGACAGCGGCCTCGGTGTGGCCGGGGCGGCGCAGCACTCCGCCGTCCTTCGCACGCAGCGGCACCACATGCCCCGGTTTGGTGAAATCCTCAGCGACGCTTGACGGGTCGGCGAGCAGACGCATGGTGGTGGCGCGGTCCGAGGCCGAAATACCGGTTCCGACACCGTTTTTCGCGTCGACGGTAACGGTATATGCGGTGCCGTGCTTGTCCTGATTGACCGCGTACATCGGCAACAGACCAAGCCGGTCGCAAACGTCACCATCCAGTGGCACACACAGATAGCCCGAGGTGTAGCGGACCATGAATGCGACGAGCTCGGGAGTGGCCTTCTCGGCGGCGAAGATGAGGTCGCCCTCGTTCTCGCGGTCCTCATCGTCGATGACGACGACGGCCTTACCGGCGGCGATATCGGCAACCGCGCGCTCCACGGAGTCCAGCCTCGTCATCACATCAGTATGAACCACGCCGACTAAATAGTTATTGCCACTCCCCTGACCTGGGCATTGACCTAGATGGTCAGGGTGATCGCCACGTTGCCCCCGTGGCCGTCGGGCTGTCAGGAGTTGCTGGTGCCCGGCTCATCGTCGGAGCCAAGCAGTCGTTCCACGTACTTGGCGATGATGTCGACTTCGAGGTTCACCCGAGTGCCGACCTCTGCCCTGCCGAGCGTGGTGAGGTCCAGCGTCGTCGGAATCAACGAGACCTCGAACCAGTCGTGGCCGAGACCGGAAACCGTAAGGGACACACCGTCGACGGTGATCGAACCCTTCTCGACGACATACCGGGACAGCGCGGTCGGCAACGCGATCCGGACGACCTCCCAGTGTTCGGACGGCGTTCGCGCGACCACATGCCCGGTGCCGTCGACGTGACCCTGCACGATGTGCCCGCCGAGGCGGCTGTTGACCGCGGCGGCGCGCTCCAGGTTCACGTGGCTGCCCACGCCGACGCCGCGCAGGCTCGAGCGGTTCAAGGTCTCGCCCATCACGTCGGCGCTGAACGCGCCGTCGGGCAGCACCTCGACCACGGTGAGGCAGACCCCGTTCACCGCGATCGAGTCGCCGTGCCCGGCGTCGGAGGTGACGACGGGCCCGCGGATGACCAGGCGGGCCGAGTCGCCGAGCTCTTCCTTGCCGACGATCTCGCCTAGTTCTTCGACGATTCCGGTGAACACGCTGACGAGCCTAGCCAGCTAGCTTCTTCTCACCGAAGAACGTGGCCACTGGGTTGCCGTTGAAATTCTCGATCGGCACGTAGCCTTCGGATTCATATAGTCCGCGGGCCTGCGGCTGCCGGGGTCCGGTGTCCAGCCGCGCGACGTGGTAACCCAGGCCACGGGCCGCATTCTCGAGCGCGCGGAGCAGCGCCCGCGCCACACCCTGCCTCCGCACGGCGGGGATGACATACATGCGTTTGATCTCACATTCGCCGTCCGCCAAGCGTTTGATCCCACCCCCGCACACCGGCGTGCCCTCGCGATACCCGACCAGAAACGTACCGCCCGGCGGCCCCAGGTCAGCCGCACCCGCGGTGGGCATGTCCGGGGCATTCAGGTCGAGTCCTCCGTAGAGCTCGCGGATCTCCTCAACCATCGCGGCAATAATTGCGGCGCCGTCGCCGTCGGCCGCCGATACGTGCCGAAAGTCCAGTTCGGAAGCCACGATTCCACTTCTACCGGGAGTACGCACAACGCGTCCACACAGGCGCACCCTCTACGATGCACTCATGCAGACGCGCCTCTTGGCCATCTTCGCCGCCCTTTTCGCCGCCATCGCCCTCGTCGTGGGGTGCTCCTCGAAATCGGAGGACTCGTCAAGTCTCCCTGACGCCGCCACCCTGCTCAAAGAGTCGAGCGCGACCACCAAGGCGCAGACGAGCGTGCACCTGAAGCTGAGCGTTCAGGGTGAGATCAAGGAACTGCCGATCGAGACACTCGAAGGCGAGCTGACCAACAAGCCCGCGGTCGCCGCCCAGGGCACGGCCAACATCATCTTTCTGGGTCAGCGCCTCGAGGGTGTTGACTTCGTGGTCGCCGACGGCAACCTGTTCGGTGCCATCACCAAGGGCAGCTTCCAGGACTTCGGACCCGCCGCCGACATCTACGACGTGTCGGCGCTGCTGAACCCCGACACCGGCCTGGGCAATATCCTGGCCAACTTCTCGAACGCCAAGTCTGACGGGCGCGAGTCCATCGCCGGCATCGGCACAATCCGTGTCAAGGGGGACGTGAGCGCCGACGCCGTCAACAAGATCGCACCGCAGATCGGCGCGACCGGACCGGTTCCTGGCACCGCGTGGATCCGCGAGGACGGCAACCACGAGCTCGTGCAGGCCAAGCTGGAGGCCTCGCCGGGCAACAGCATCACGATGACATGCACCGACTGGGGCAAGTCCGTCACCGTCACGAAGCCCACGGTCTGATCTGATGCCCGCTTCGCCCGGACCTGCTCGGCCGGCGACATCCGGCCGGCGTGTCGCGATCAGCGCCGGCAGCCTCGCAGTGCTGCTGGGTGCGCTCGACACCTATGTCGTGGTCACGATCATGACCGACATCATGAAAGACGTCGGGATCGGGATCAATCAGATCCAGCGGGTCACCCCGATCGTCACCTGGTATCTGCTTGGCTACATCGCGGCCATGCCGCTGCTGGGCCGGGCCTCGGACCGGTTCGGCCGCAAGCTGGTGTTGCAGGTGAGTCTGGCCGGGTTCGCGGTCGGCTCGGTCGTCACCGCACTGTCGAATGATCTGCTGCAGCTCATCATCGGCCGCGCCATCCAGGGCACGGCCAGCGGCGCGCTGTTGCCGGTCACGCTGGCGCTCGCTGCCGACCTGTGGTCCGCGCGCAACCGCGCGGCCGTGCTCGGCGGTATCGGCGCCGCGCAGGAGCTGGGCAGCGTGCTCGGTCCGCTGTACGGAATCGCGGTGGTCTGGGCGCTGAACACGTGGCGCGATGTGTTCTGGATCAACGTGCCGCTCACCGCGGTCGCGATGGTGATGATTCACTTCAGCCTGCCGTCTCGGGAGAACACGGAGGAACCGCAGAAGGTCGACGTGGTCGGCGGCGTGCTGCTCGCGATCACGCTCGGCCTCGCCACCTGGGGTCTGTACAACCCGGCGCCGGATGGCAAACAGGTGCTGCCGAGCTACGGCCTGCCCCTGCTCATCGGCGCAGCAGTCGCCTGCGTGGCGTTCTTCGTGTGGGAGAAAATCGCCCGCACGCGGTTGATCGAACCGGTCGGCGTGCACTTCCGGCCGTTCCTGGCGGCACTCGGCGCCTCCCTGACAGCAGGCGCTGCGCTGATGGTCACGCTCGTCAACGTCGAGCTGTTCGGCCAAGGCGTGCTCGGGCTCGACAAGAACGGAGCCGCCGCGCTGCTGGTGCGGTTTCTGATCGCGCTGCCCATCGGCGCCCTGCTGGGAGGCTGGATCGCGACCAAGGTCGGCGACCGGATCGTGGCGTTCGTTGGCCTGATCATCGCCGCGGGCGGTTACTGGCTGATCTCCAAGTGGCCGGTCGACCTGCTCGCCGCCCGCCACGACCTCGGCTTCATCAGCCTGCCGACGCTCGACACCGATCTCGCGATCGCGGGCCTGGGCCTCGGCCTAGTGATCGGCCCGCTGACATCGGCGACGCTGCGGGTGGTCCCCGCCGCCCAGCACGGCATCGCCTCAGCGGCCGTGGTGGTGTCCCGGATGATCGGCATGTTGATCGGCATCGCCGCACTTAGCGCGTGGGGCCTGTACCGCTTCAATCAGCACCTGGCCAGCCTGCCCGCCGGCACCGGCAACAACCTCGTCGAACGGCTCGCCGCGCAGGCGGCCCGCGTCCGCACGGCCTACGTCATGCAGTACGGCGAGATCTTCGGCATCACTGCGCTCGTCTGCGTGATCGGCGCCCTACTGGGGCTGCTCATCGCCGGCAGGCATGAACACGCCGAGGAGACCGCTGCCCTGCCCGAAGCCGCGCCGACGGTGCCCGCCGAAGAAGAGGTCGCGCGGCCGGGCCGACACCGGCAGGATTAGGCGCTCAGCAGCGCTCGAGCCCCCGGCGCAGCAACTGCGGCTCTTCGGCCTTTGCCGGCTCATCGGTGGTCAGGCTCCGCAACGCGTCGCGGATTACGGCCTTGAGGCTTCTTGGGTCTACCGGTCGAATACTGAGCCAGTCCTGCAGTGCAGTCACGCTCGTTTTCCTTTGTTAGTGCTCACCAGGCGGCAACTCTCGTCGGTGAAAGCGCTTTGGGACGAGTGTACCGATGACAGCGCCCTGATTGGTTGCTCGCCGCGCCGGGTACGCGTGCGATAGCCAACATTTTGACGGGAGGAAATTCATGCCAAGTTCACTGAAAGGCAAGACCATTGCGTTCCTCGTCGCGCCCGAAGGTGCCGAACAGGCCGAGTTGACCGAACCGTGGAAGGCTGTGGAACACGCAGAGGGCACACCTGAGTTGGTCTCGACGGAGGTGGGCAAGGTCCAGGCGTTCAACCACCTGACACCCGCCGACACATTCGAAGCAGACAAATCTGCCGACAGTGTCTCCTCGTCCGATTACGACGGGCTGGTGTTGCCCGGCGGGGTGGCCAACCCAGACTTCCTGCGCACCAACGACGCGGCCGTTGCGTTCGTCAAGAGTTTCTTCGATGCGGGCAAGCCGGTCGCGGTGATCTGCCATGGGCCTTGGACACTCATCGAGGCTGACGTTGTCCGCGGCCGGACGATGACGTCGTGGCCGAGTGTGGCGACCGATCTTCGCAATGCCGGAGCCAATTGGGTCGACGACGAAGTTGTCGAATGCTCGCGCGGGCCAAACACGTTGGTGTCGAGTCGCAAGCCCGACGACCTGCCCGCGTTCTGCAGCACACTCGTCGGGGCGTTCGCCAAGGAGAAGTCATAACCCCAACTCGGCCCGCAATTGTTAAGGCGTCGGTAATCTCGCGGACATGCTGATCGCCGCGCTGCGCGACATGCAGTGGCGGAAACGGCGCTTCGTCATCGCGATCCTTTCGACGTCCATCATATTCGCGATGACGCTCGCGCTCACCGGCCTCGCGAACGGCTTTCGGGTTGAGGCCGAGAAGACCGTCGACGCGCTCGGCGTCGATCTCTTCCTCGTCAAGGCCGGGGCGTCCGGCCCCTTCGTCGGCGCAACGCCGTTCGCGCCTGTCGACCTGCAACGGATCGCCGCCAGCCCCGGGGTCGTCGCGGCGGCGCCACTAGCCTATGCCGGTGGCACCGCCACGCTCGGCGACATCACGCGCAACGTCGACATCTTCGGTGCACCCGAGCGTGGACCCGGAATGCCCGCCGTGTCCGAAGGCCGGCCGCCGACGACACCCGACGAGGTCGTGGTGTCGACAACGCTGGGCCGCGAAATTGGCGACGACGTCGAAATCGCTTCGCGCAGACTGCACATCGTCGGCCGCGTCGAGAACTCGACTGCGCTTGCCAACTTGCCCAACGTATTCCTCACCACCCAGGGGGCGCAGCAATTGGTGTACGGCGGTCAACCGCTCGTCGCCTCCATCGGCATCCGCGGAACTCTCGCGCAGGTACCCCCGGGTTATCGCGCCATCGACAGGGCGGGCGCCGTGGCCGACCTGCTTCGGCCGTTGAAGGTGGCGGTGAATTCGATCACGATCGTGGCGATTCTGCTCTGGGTGGTCGCTGCGCTCGTCGTCGGATCAGTGATCTATTTGTCGGCGCTGGAACGCCTGCGAGACTTCGCAGTGTTCAAGGCGATTGGCGTTCCCACCCGCAGCATCGCCGCCGGACTCGCGATGCAGTCGGTCATTGTGGCCTTGCTCGCGGCGCTCGTCGGCGCCGGACTCTCCATGCTGCTGGGACCGTTGTTCCCGATGCAAGTGATCGTGCCGGCCTATGCGTTCGTGCTGCTTCCCGTGGTCGCGGTCGTCATCGGCCTGATAGCCAGCGCGACAGGACTGAGCCGCGCGGTGTCCGTCGACCCCGCGCTGGCGTTCGGGGGCCCTTGAGCCATGGGCGATCTCAGCATTCAGGACCTGGTCGTCGAGTATGCCAGCGGAGCCGATACCGTTCGCCCGATCGACGGCTTCAACCTCGACGTGGCCGCCGGTTCGCTGGTGATCCTGTTGGGCCCCAGCGGCTGCGGTAAGACGACGCTGCTGTCCTGCCTCGGCGGCATTCTGAAACCCACAGCGGGCGCCATCAAGTTCGGTGACGTCGATGTCACCGCCCTCGACGCCCGCGGGCTGTCGACCTACCGACGCGAGACGGTCGGCATCGTGTTTCAGGCCTTCAATCTCGTTCCGAGCCTCACTGCCCTTGAGAACGTGATGGTGCCGCTGCTCGCCTCGGGCATGTCGCGCCGCGCCGCATTCAAGAAGGCCGAACAGCTGTTGTCTCGGGTGGGTCTGCAGGATCGGATGTCGCATCGGCCCGGTGATCTCAGTGGGGGCCAGCAGCAGCGCGTCGCGGTCGCCCGCGCGATCGCGCTCGATCCGCCGCTGATATTGGCCGACGAGCCCACCGCTCACCTGGATTTCATTCAAGTCGAGGAGATACTGCGGCTGATCCGCGAGCTCGCCTCCGGCGACCGGATGGTGGTCGTGGCAACCCACGACAGCCGAATTCTGCCATTGGCCGATCGCGTCGTCGAACTCGTACCGGACTTCGCGTCGACCGACCGACCACCCGAGACCGTCCAGTTGCAGGCCGGTGAGGTGTTGTTCGAACAGGGCACGATGGGCGAGCTGATCTACATCGTGGCCGAGGGCGACCTCGAGGTTGTGCGTGAATTGCCCAGCGGCGCTGAGGAAATCCTGAAGGTCGTCAAACGCGGAGACTACTTCGGGGAGATCGGCCCGGTGTTTCACCTGCCGCGCAACGCCACGGTGCGGGCCTGCACCGATGCCAAGGTGGTCGGCTACACCGTACGAGCCTTCCGCGAGCGCCTCGGCGTCGGCGGCATACGCGACCTGATCGAACATCGCCCGCTCGAACTCGAGTGAACCAAACGGATCACTGGCCCGTTGCGGGGTTGTGCAAACCACTAACGAGTCACTTGTCGACGGCGTATTCACCGCGATGAACTCCAGGCAGTTGGAGCGAATCCGCGACCTGGTCACCGACGATTTCGTCGACCATGGTTCACCCGTTCCCCTGCCACCCGGCCCCGACGGCTACATCGCGATCCTGACGTTCGTCACGACCGTGCTGCAGGTCCGCTACGAGGTCCATCACGTCGTCTCCGCGGGCGACACGATAGCGATTCGGGCGACCGCGCATGGCGTGAATGCGGTCTCACCCCGTGGCGTCGACGTGACAGGCAGACCTTTCGCGATGAAGACCGCGCACTTCTTCCGGATCCGGGACGGCCGCCTCTGCGAGCACTGGGGCATCCGTGACGAGCTCGACGTGCTCTATCAGGTCGGCGCGCTAGCACCGCCCGCGATACCTATGCCGGAATGAGGCTGAGCAGCAGGTCCGGCCCGATCGGTGCGATGCCGTCGAAGCGCCAGCGTTGGGCATGGGCGATGGACAGCACGCCGACGTCGTCGACCGCGGTGATGGGTCCGCCCAACAAGATTGGTGCCACGTACGCGAGGATCCGGTCGATGGCGCCCGCCCGGAGAAACGCCCCCGCCAGCGTCGGCCCGCCCTCGAGGATCACATCGATGCGGTCCGCCAATGCCTTGATCACCTCGTGCGGATCACGGGTACGGATCACCATGGTGCGCGAGTCATCGTTGAGAACCTTTGCCTCAGAAGATATTTCGCGTTCTCCAACGACGACGCGCAGCGGCTGACGCTCGGCGAGGGTGCCGTCGGGCAGCCGCGCGGTCAGCGTTGGATCGTCGACGAACACCGTTCCGGTGCCGACGATGATCGCGTCGGCCGTCGCGCGCCGGCGGTGCACGTCGGCCCTGGCCGCCTCACTCGTAATCCACTGACTGGTGCCGTCGGCGGCGGCGCTGCGGCCGTCGACGCTGGTGGCATATTTCCACGTGATATGCGGTAACCCGGTGCGCTGCTTGTGCAACCACTCCCGAAGCGGACCGCCCGCGACGACGTCGGTCAGCACCCCGGCTTCGACGTTGATGCCTGATTCAGCGAGCCGCGACGCACCGCCCGCAGCTTCCGGATTGGGGTCGGCGACGGCGTAGGCGACGCGCGAAATCCCCGCGGCGACAAGCGCATCAACGCATGGTGGGGTTCTGCCGTAGTGGTTGCACGGCTCAAGTGTCACCACCGCGGTGCCGCCTACCGCGCGCTGCCCCGCCCGGCGCAACGCAACGATTTCGGCGTGCGGGCCACCGGGCGGTTCCGTCGCACCGGCGCCCGCGATCTCCCCGTCACGGTCCAAAATAACCGCGCCCACAGGTGGATTCGGATACGTGCTGCCCTTGACCCGGTCGGCGTGCTCGACGGCCAACCGCATCGCGGCGTCGAGATTCATAGCCGCAGATGTTTGGAGGCCGCGGCGGCTTGTCGGCGCAAAGACTCCACTGCGGCGGCTGGATCCTCGGCGCTGTACACGGCCGAACCCGCGACGAAGCAGTCCACTCCGGCCAGGGCGGCCTCTTCGATGGTGTCCGCGTTGATGCCGCCGTCGATCTCCACCACGATCGTCAGCTCACCGGAGTCGACGAGTCTGCGCACGAGGCCGACCTTCGGCAACACCTCGGAGATGAACTTCTGTCCGCCGAAACCCGGTTCGACGGACATGATCAGCACCGTGTCGAACTCGGGCAGGATCTCAAGGTAGGGGTCGATCGGCGTGCCGGGTTTGACGGACAGCCCCGCCTTGGCGCCTGCGGCCCGGATATCGCGCGCGACGCCGACGGGGTTGTCCGTGGCCTCGGCGTGAAACGTGACGTTGTACGCGCCTGCCTCGGCGTAGGGCGGTGCCCACTTGTCGGGGTTGTCGATCATCA
>Ga0105249_10004968_pt1 | contig 11468 bp, 10 predicted proteins | sample KBSS44metaG_FD_81522 | JGI IMG/M metagenome (GOLD analysis project Ga0105249, IMG submission 81522) | Switchgrass rhizosphere microbial communities from Kellogg Biological Station, Michigan, USA - KBS S4-4 metaG | ecosystem: Host-associated > Plants > Roots > Rhizosphere > Soil | place...
CCATACCGGATTAAATTCAAACTCCAGGATAAATTTCCCACGATGAAACTTGTCATTGCCGCCACAGGCGCAAGCGGAACGGTCTATCTGCAAAGGCTACTCGAGCAGGTTGATTATGCCGCGCACGAGGTGCACCTGATCATGAGCGGGTACGCCAAACAAGTGGCAAAGCAGGAGCTCGGCATTCTCAAAATACCCAAAGCAATCGCCCAGCATTCTGAGAACGATCTCAACGTTCCATTCGTCAGCGGCTCGGCACGGTTCGATGCAATGGTCATTGTCCCCTGCTCAATGGCTACGCTTGGCCGGATCGCGTCCGGCTCGAGCGATAGCGCTTTGCTGCGCGCCGCAGACGTGTTTCTGAAGGAACGCCGGAAATTAATTCTCGTCCCGCGGGAGACGCCTTGGAACTTAATTCACGCGCGCAATGTCGTGGCCCTGCTTGAAGCAGGCGCGATTGTTTTGCCTGCGATCCCATCTTTTTACAGCCGGCCAGATTCCGCCACCGCCGTGGTTGACACAGTTGTCTGGCGCATCCTCGATCAAATCGGACTGCCCAGCCCGAGCGCATACCGCTGGGGCGATGACGCGGCGAAACCATCCCGCAGACATTGAAGATCGAGGGTTGGCGCGCGCGATGGTTGATCGCGTTTGGATTCAGGCTGCTCGACTCGTGGGCACGGACGCTGCGTTACGATATCGATGATCGCTCGAACTTAACGAGCGCGCCGGTGACGGAAAATTATATCGGCGGCCTCTGGCACAATCGGCTTCTGCTTATTTCCTATGTCTTGAAAAGATTTGCACCGCACCGGCCCGGTGCAGGATTGATTAGCGCGAGCCGTGACGGAGATTTGATTGCGCCGCTGGTAGAGCGCTTCGGATTTCAGGTCGTGCGCGGATCCAGTTCGCGCCTGGGTGCAACCGGGATGCTCGAGCTGGTTGGAGTCCTTGCAGCGGGGCGCGATGTCTTGTTAACACCTGATGGCCCGCGCGGGCCCGTCTATGAACTTGGACCCGGAATTATTCTGCTTGCCCAAAAATCGGGCTCGCCAATCCAACCGATCAACATGGAGTTCTCCAGTTGCTGGCGCGTCAAAAGTTGGGACCGATTCATCTTACCACGCCCGTTTTCGAGAGTGCGCGTCATCTTCGGCCCGTTGCACCGTGTGAAATCGACAATCACTCCCGAAGAATTCGAAGCTGAACGCGTGCGTCTGCAAGATGCGATGATGGCGCTGGTTGAAATGCGCTGACTCATTTACGGTTCGGCGCATGGCAAAGCTCATCGATGGACGCGCAATCGCGGAAAATGTGTACGTCGATCTTCGCCGCGAGATCGCAGAATTAAAATCGAAAGGCACCACTCCAGGTCTCGCTGTCGTTCTGGTTGGTGACAATCCGGCCTCGCGGACTTATGTGCGCTCGAAGGACAAGATGTGTCGCGCTCTCGGCTTACATTCCGTGAAGCTCGAGCTGCCGGTATCGACTACCCAACCTGAACTGCTCGCTCGCGTCGAGGAATTGAATCGCGATCCCAGCATTCACGGTATTCTTGTGCAATCGCCGGCACCAAAGCAGATAGATGAAGAGGCGATTGTCCGCGCGCTCGACCCAAGCAAGGATGTCGATGGTTTCCACTGGGAGAACGTGGCGAAGCTCGTAATCGGTGATCCAAGCGGATTTGTTCCATGCACCCCACTCGGTATCCAGCGCTTGCTGACTGAAAGTAAGATCGACATCGACGGCGCGCACGTCGTAATCGTTGGCCGCAGCATGATCGTGGGCAAACCGCTGGCCCTGCTTCTCATGCGGAAAAACAAAGACGCGAACGCGACAGTCACGGTCGTGCACTCGCGCAGCCGCGATCTCGAAAAAATTACACGGTCAGCTGACATTTTAATCGCGGCGATCGGTCAAGCGAACTTCGTGAAAGCGGCGCACGTAGGCGACGGCGCCAGCGTTATCGATGTCGGCATCAATCGTGTGGAAGACGCGGCGAGCGAACGTGGTTATCGGCTTGTCGGCGATGTCGCGTTTGACGAAGTCGCCAAAAAGGCGGCGGCGATCACGCCGGTGCCCGGCGGCGTCGGGCCGATGACGATCGCAATGTTGATGTCGAACACGGTGAAAGCGGCCCGGCAATCACTGTAGAGATGTGCCTGTGGCACGTTGACCGCCCACAAACAGAGACGGCTACAATTGCGGCCTGACGATTTTGGCCGTGAGCAAGCGCATGATCGGTTGAACTCGCGCAACGTGAATAAAAGATGAGGCGATTCGCGGCGACAAGACTGCAGCGCGCGCCAGTCGGTTAACCCATAATCTGCCGCGATACATCGCCGCGTGCGCCTGCGCGTACTCATTCAGTGGATCGACATCGTAATTTCCTCGGACAGTCTTTACAATGGCTTGCGCCGCCAGCTCGCCGGAGCGAAGCGCATAATAAATGCCTTCGCCGGTAAACGGCTCAACCACGCGCGCCGCGTCGCCGACCATGAACAACTTGTCGTGCGCGGGCGAAAGCGCGACCCGGGTGAGCGGAGTGATTGTATGCCAGGAATGATCTTGTGGCAGGCCAAAGCACCGCTCCGCCCAACGGCGGAGGGCAGAGATGCTGGAGGGTTTGCTCACGAGACACAGATTCAATTCATCGTCATTGACCGGCGCCTGGCCGGAATAGCCCTCGCGTAGAAATTGCAGCACGACGCGACTGCCGAAACCCGCTGGCAACGGAATGTGCGATTCCAGGGCTACGCGTTCACGCGCAGGCCGTGGGAGTAAATTGCAAAGGCGAGCCACTGTCGAATTGCGACCGTCCGCCCCCACCAGCGTTCTCGCCGCAAAAGTTGGGCCCTGGGCGGTTTGAATTTGCCAACCAGCGCCACTCGCTGCTGCAGTCAACGTCGCTACGGTTGTCTCTTCATGAATCTGCGCACCGAGGTCCCGCGCTCGCGACATCAGTAGCGCGTCAAACAAGCTACGTTTGATCGCCCGCAGACTCTCTTCGCCGGACGCCAGATCGACAGTGACTTTTTGTCCGCCGATGGCGATGAATTCGACGGTATTAAGGATTCCATGCGGCAGTTGCCGGGCACGGTCCGCAATTCCGAGTCGTTGCAGTACTCCCCAGCAGGATGGATTCAAACAATCGCCGCAAACTTTTTCGCGGGGAAATTTCTCGCGTTCAAGAACGAGCGCTCTCAAACCAGCAAGCGCGCAAAACGCCGCGCAGCTCGATCCGGCCGGACCGCCGCCGACGATTGCAACATCGAAATCTTCCATCGCCATCAAATGCAATCTGTCATGTCAGCGGAGTCGAGACATCTCTCCCCATTCGCGTCGTTAAGATAACTGGCGCACGATCTAGTACCAACGCACATTGGGCCAAATGGGGTGGTCTCTCCCAATCTTCCGCGTGGCCGGTATTCAGTTGCGGATTCATATTACGTTTCTGCTGCTGATCGGCTGGCTTGCTTTCGGCTACTATGCGGAAGGCGGTTCCGCTGCCGCATTGAGCCGCGTAATATTTATTCTCCTGCTTTTTGTCTGCGTCGTGCTGCATGAATTCGGGCACGCATTCGCAGCCAAGGCTTTCGGGATTAACACGCCCGACATCACGTTGCTCCCCATCGGTGGAGTCGCGCGGCTGGAACGGATGCCGGAAGAACCAGTCCAGGAACTGATCATCGCGGTGGCGGGGCCAATGGTGAATGTAGTGATCGCGCTCGGTTTGTTCGTAGCGGGCGGGGCGCAAGCGCTAGTTAATCCATCAGCAGTCGAAGGCGGTGGGCTCATCGCGCAGCTGATGACGATTAACATTATGTTGGTTCTTTTTAATTTGCTGCCGGCGTTTCCAATGGACGGTGGGCGTGTCTTGCGTGCGTTGCTCGCCACACGACTGAGTTATGCGCGTGCCACGCAGGTCGCTGCCACGGTCGGCCAGGGGTTTGCGTTCGTCTTTGGATTCCTCGGACTAATCTGGAACCCATTCCTGATCTTTATCGCGCTATTCGTTTACATCGGCGCATCACAGGAGGCGGCCCTGGCGCAGATGAGAGATGTCTCCCGCAGATTTCCTGTCTCAAGCGCGATGGTGCGCGAATTTCGCACGCTTTCAGAAAATGCCACCCTGCAGGAAGCAGTGGATGCGTTGCTGGCAACGTCGCAGCATGATTTTCCGGTCGTGAATGAAACGGGGGATGTCGCTGGCATACTCACACGTCACGATCTGATCGCGGCGCTGCGGAAAAATGATCCCACGCTTCGGGTGGGTGACGTGATGCGGCGCGACATTCCCACAGTCACGACGGGAACTCGGTTCGAAGACGCGTTTCGCATCATGCAGGAATGCAACTGCCCGGCTGTGCCAGTGCTCGACAGCATGAAACGCCTGGTCGGTCTGCTTACACCCGAGAACGTCACCGAATTGATGATGATTCAATCAGCGATGCCACGTCGACGCGTAACGTAAGATTCTGCGGTTTGTCGGGCAGGCGCTCTGCCTGCCAACCCCCGAGCTGGCAAGCGAGGCGCTTGCCCTACAATTCTCACGGCACGATTGTCGATCTTCTCCAGAGGCGATGCCATCAACAACTGAGAAACCCGATCTGCAAAAGAAGGTGCACGAAGTGCCGCACAAGCCCGGTGTGTACTTGATGCGGGACCGATTCAATCGCGTGATTTACGTCGGTAAAGCGCGCGATCTGCGCAAGCGGGTGAGCTCCTACTTTCTTCCCTCGAAAATTGCACAGGCTGATTTGAAAACGCAGGCGATGCTCGATGCGGTTTGGAATTTCGAGACGCATACCGTGCGCAGTGATGCGGAATCGGTTTTGCTCGAAGGCAAGTTGATCAAGGAATACCGGCCGCGTTACAACGTTTCCTTCCGCGACGATAAACGGTTTCTCCTTGTCAAGGTTGATATGTCGGAGGAATGGCCGCGTTTCCGGCTGGCGCGATTTAAAAAGGACGATGGCGCGCGTTACTTCGGGCCGTATGCGCATTCGGGCGCGCTGCGGCAAACATTGAATTTCATGCGCAAAAAATTCGGCGTGCTCACTTTTGGACGGGGCTCGCCGACGGAACGCGAATTGAAATCGGCCACTTATCAGGTGCCGGTGCGCTTGAGCGAAATCAATGCCGGGCAATATCGCGAGCGCATTGTTCAGGCGTGCGAGTTCCTCGAGGGACATTCGCGAGAAATGATCGCCACGTTGGAAGAGGAGATGCGCAAAGCCGCGGAGAAAATGGACTTTGAGAAAGCAGCCGAGCTTCGCAATATGATCGAGGATGTGCGCAGCACGACAAGGCCGATGCGCCGCTTCACGCGCGGCAGTTTGCCAAGCGCGATCGATCCGATGGCGGACGTTCAGGCGCTGGCGGATGCGTTGCAACTTCCGCGCCCGCCACGCGTCATGGAATGCTTCGATATCTCAAATATTTCCACGACCCACGTCGTTGCCTCGATGGTCTGTTTCCGGAACGGCGTACCGGACAAGGACAATTACCGGCGTTATCGAGTGCGCACAGTGGAAGGACAGGATGATTTTGCAAGCATGGCCGAGGTCGTTCGGCGGCGTTATTCGCGGATTTTGCTGGAAGCACGTGAAGCGAATCCGGACGCGGCAGATTACTCTCAGGAAAATCCGGCCGAAGCCATCTCGCGGCCATCAACTATTAACCATCAACTATCAACTAGCTTCGTTCGCCTGCCGGACTTGATCATTGTCGATGGAGGGAAGGGCCAACTTTCGGCCGCGTGCCGAGAACTTCAGCGATTAGGGCTGCATGATCTCCCAATCATCGGTCTGGCGAAGGAACACGAGGAGATTTACCGGCCGGGCCGGGCGCTGCCGCTGCAACTTCCGATGGACTCCGGCGCTTTGCGCCTGCTTCAGCGCATCCGTGACGAAGCCCATCGATTTGCCAACGCGTATCATCAACTCCTCATGAAAAAGCGCATCGGCGAGAGCATTCTTGATGATTGCCCGGGTGTGAGTCAGAACCGGAAGAATTTGCTACTGCGAAGGTTTGGCTCCGTGAAGCGTCTGCGCAAAGCGACCGTGGCGGAAATTGCTGCCACGGAAGGCATTGGCCGGAAGCTGGCGGAAGAAGTGCATCGCTTTCTCCAAAGACATTGATTTGTCCGCAGATTACGCAGATTAACGCAGATTCTTTCGAATGAGGTCAATCTGGGGAAATCTGCGGAATCTGTGGATCGCCTTGTCAATCCTGGCAACGCAAGGCGGCTTGCTGGCTCAAACGTTCGCGCCGAAATCTGCGTCGAGCCCGACGCCGTCGCTTTCGGCCAGCCCGACTCCGCCCGAGGAAACAATCATCCCAACCTTTGAGACGCAAAAACTTGCGCGCACCTACATCCTCGACGTTCCAGGTCCGCGTGGTCAGATCACAGATCGCAATGGCGTGCCCCTTGCCCAAAATCGACTCAGCTATAACCTCGCAATCAATTTTCCAACGCCCCTTGAGTTTTCCGACGCGAAAGCGCTTGGCTTTGTCCGGGAAAAAATCGACAAGGCCGAGAAGCTACTCGGCCGCCGGCTCAAAATCTCCGACGAGGCAATCCTTCGCCATTATCGGAATCGCGGGGTCATGCCACTGGAAATCGCGCAGAACCTCAGCCCGTCGGAGTACGAAGAAATCAAAGACAACTTACCGGCGGAAGTAGTCGTGCGGCCTGTTTACGTGCGGATTTATCCAAGGGGCAGGCTTGCCGGCCAAATCATCGGGTACACCGGAAAGACCGGTCGAAATCCCGACGGCATCGTCGATAACCACGAAACTCTCTGGCCAGAAACGGAGGGCCGCGAGGGACTCGAGCAAACATTTAACCAGATGCTTACGGGCAAGCACGGCGAGTACAAACTGACCTTCGATAAAGATGGGCGAAAGACCTCCGAACGATTGGTCACCCCGCCGGAGCCTGGTTACAACGTCGTCACGACGATTGACGTTCGTCTCCAGGAACTCGCGGAAAAGACGTTGGAAGCAAAGGCAAAACGCGGCGCGATCGTGATTCTCGATCCAAACACTGGCGATGTCCTGGCGCTCGCCTCATGGCCGACCTACAATCCGAATCTTTTTGTTCCCTCCATCTCACCCGAACAATTACAATCCTTGCAGAATGATCCTGACATTCCGCTGTTGCCACGGGCGTATCGTTCGGCTTATCCGCCAGGATCGACGTTTAAAGTCGCGGTCGGCATCGCCGCGCTCGAAAGCAGCGCAATCCGTTCGGATGATCAATTTAACTGCGTTCCGGCAATCCAGATTGGCAATGTCACTTTCCACAATTGGAAAAAGGGCGATCGCGGGTCTTTGAATTTCGTTCAGGCGCTGACCGAATCGTGCGACACGTGGTTTTATCAGGTTGGAATCAAGACGGGCGCCCAACCGATCATTGATTGGGCATTAAAGCTGGGCTTTGGCGCGAAATGTGGCATCCCGTTGCGCGGTGAGGCGGAAGGCCGCGTTCCGAATGACCAATACATGAAGGCGACGCACGGCCGCAAATTGCTTAATGGCGACATCGCGAACCTGTCGATTGGCCAGGGGGACCTTCTGGTCACTCCATTGCAGATGGCGCAAGCCATGACGATCGTTGCGAATGGGGGGACATTTTATCAAACCCGGCTCGTCCAACAGGTACAGACATTCGATAACAGTATCGTGACCGCATATCAGGTCCGCGCGAAGAGAACGCTCGATTTGTTATCCGAGACGCGGGATCAATTGCGCATCGGGATGATTGACGCCGTAAATGGCGCTCGCGGCACCGGACATCAGGCCAGTCTCGATAATGTGGAAGTCGCTGGAAAGACCGGCACCGCGCAATGGGGACCGAAAGACAAAGAGCGCACGGCGGCGTGGTTCACGGGATTTCTGCCGGCCGACCAGCCGCAATATGCGTTCGCCGCCGTCTACGAAGGCGATGTGGGCAGCAAAGTGCACGGCGGCTCTAGTGCAGCGCCGATGATCGGCGATGTGTTCAAGGAAATTTACAAGGGACAGCAGGTGGCCGGAAGCCAGCGACACGAACGCGAACCAGAAGTCCGGCGCGCTGAGCCGGTCGAGGAAGAAGACGCTTCGGATTGATTCTTCTCCGGGGAGCGCACGCGCCCTCGCGTGCTGGCAATGGCGCCCTTTGCCATCGCGAATTTTTCTTCTGAGATTTGGGTGGCGTAGGAAGTCCCTTGCGGCGATGGTGCCGCAACCAGCACGCGAGGCGCCTGCGGTCCCCAATCACGCAGCGGCCGTTTCTTTCGGCAGCTCCATTGTGCCCTTAAACTTTGGTTGTTCCGGCTCGAGACCGAAGTTGTCGGCGAAGAGATCCTCGATCTTCGCCATGTCGTCGCTCGTCAGCGGCGGACAGTCGGGAGCTTTCGCAAACTCAAGAAGTTGCTCTTCGTCGTAAATATTCGGCAACGTCGAAGCGACGCGAACGTCTGCAAGCAGCCATTGCAGCGCCGCTTGCCCAAGTGTGCGCTCGGAATTTTCGAGAAACCGCAGCTTGTCGATTTTTTTTATCCCATTGAGCAGCCAACTGCGCGGTCGATGGCTGCGGTGATCAGTGGGCGGAAAAATTGTTTCCGCAGTGTATTTCCCTTCCAGCATTCCGGACGAATGCGTCACGCGAATAAGAAACATTGTGTCCTTCGCCGCCTCGGTCGCGGCGTCGTGAAAGGCACGCCCTGGATGTTGTTCGAGCATGTTGTAGATGTGTTGCACGCTCGTGATGTCCCGCTCGTGAATGCAATTCAGCCCTTCGTACAGCCAGCCAATCGCCGGACCAAGTGCAATTCCGTAATACCGAACTTTCCCTTCGGTCTTTAATTTCTCGAGCGTCTTCCAGAGCGCATCGTCATAGACCTGTTCCATCCGGATGTTGTGCAGTTGAAGAAGATCGATCCGATCCGTCTTCAAACGCTTGAGCGCCGCGTCCGTCGCGCGCGCAATTGCTTCCGGTGAAAAATCCTGCGGAATTTCGCGCTGGCCGCGTCCGCGCGCCTCACCATAACTAACAAAATCGTATCCGACCTTGGTTGCGATCACGATTTCATCCCGCTGGTTTGGGAACGCCTTGGCGATCAGTTCTTCGCTCAAGCCATTTCCGTATGTATCTGCGGCGTCGAACAGCGTAATGCCCAGATCGAATGCCTTATGCATCAGCGCAATCGCTTCGCCCTCGGTGAAATTGCCCCACCAGCCGGTGGAAACCGTCCACAGTCCAAAGCCGACTTCGCTTACCGTAAGGTCGGCGTTTTTGTAAATGCGAAAGCGCATGGCTCGTCAATTTAACAAATCGAGAACCAAACGTCCAACTCTCAACGCCGCATCCTTCTTAATATTAAAGCCATGTCATCCGAGCGGAGTCGCCCGCCGAGCCATAGCGTTAATGCAAAAATCGCCTGCCAAGCCGTAGCTTTATGCGAACGCCCGACGATAGCGCGCTCCTTATCGTCGCGCGCGGCTCGACCGTGAATCCGAATTCGAGCGCGCCGACGCTGGCCCATGCTGCGGAGAGAGAGAAAAAATTGATCATGCAAGCGCTCGCCCCAACGAAGGGCAACGTCACCGCCGCGGCCAAAAAGCTTCGCATATTAGCCGGCGAACCCTGCATCGAAGACTCAACGAAAATGAATCTGGCCAAAGCCGCAGACATTTAGTGAGGAAGCCACGGACGCAACGTAGCAGCGCCGCGCCGCCCCGAAACCTCTGCGGGGACAGCGCAGCGCGCGATTTCTGCCGCCTGTCGAAGACTTAGCGTCAAGGCTTAATCGTCATTTTGGCTGACTTGGGTTCGCCTAGCGCGTATCCCAAGCCATGTTCCAGGGTTACGACAACGTCGTATCCTCGACGGAAGGATGATCCTCTGCGATCAGGTAAGGTTTCGATCAGGATTACTCCGTAGCCAGAGGATCCCACGTAGATCGGGGAGACAAGGGGAACGTAATCAACTCCTGGGACAGCGGTGCCGCTGACAGAGAAGTTTACGTAAACCCCACCGAAGACTGGAGGCTTCATCTCCAGGACGAATGAACCGATTTTCCCCCGGGTGACGTCCCCAGTGCTATTGATAGTGACAATCGAGATTGCCGGGCTATCGCCATGCACCTGCGTGATCGCGCCCACCAGCACGAACATCAAGCCGAGGCCAAGGAGGATTTTGCCGATGATTTTTGTTTTCATTTTCTTGTCTTTCTTTCTTGTTTTGACCTTCCGTGAGCCTTCTTTCCGGAGAACTCATTTCTGGCCGACCTAACTATTTCTTTCCCTTTACAAAGGGATTCCGGAGCGCGTGCTGCACCGAATCGTTACTTTTTTGGGGCTTGCCTTTCTTCTGCGGTCCTGATAGACCGTTGACGTGAAGGCCCTTGTGCAGACCAGGAGTGGCCGGAGCGATTTCTTTCCTGAAACCCATTGGAGCGTCGTGGTTTCGGCGGGCGAGAGCCAGATCGATCCGCAAATTGCGCAGGCGGCGCTCGCCGAGCTTTGCCAAACTTATTGGACGCCGCTTTACAGTTTCGTGCGCAGCCGCGGATACAGCGTGGAAGATGCGCAAGATCTTACGCAGAGCTTTTTCGCACACCTGATCGAGCACAAAATCTACGCCCGCACTGAGCGGCAGAAAGGCAGGTTCCGTTCATTTCTGCTCGCCTCGCTGAAGAATTTTCTCGCCGACGCTTCGGACCGCGAACGGACGCTAAAGCGTGGCGGCGGACTAAATCTTCTGCCTTTGGACGAAGAGCGGGCAAAAGAGGCGGAGTCGCTTTTTCACACGCATAGCGCCGCTAGCAGTGAAGATTGGATCTTCGATCGCAGTTGGGCAGAGGCGTTGGTCGCCGCTGGATTGGAGCGGCTGTCGACAGATTACAAACGTGAATCCAGGGAAAAGCTCTTCAAGGAATTGAAGATTTTTCTCGGTGGCGGCACTGACCCGCCGCCGACTTACGCTGAGCTGGCCGTTAGGCTGGGCATGGCGGAGTCAACTCTTCGCAGCGATGTCACTCGCCTCCGGGCACGTTATCGGGAAGCGTTGCGCGCCGAGGTGCGCCGAACAGTGGACACAGAAGCGCAGGTGGACGAAGAGCTGCATGAATTGCTTCGTGTCTTAACGGGAAGCTAAAGAAGGGACACCGTGGCTACACCACTGCCATCTGCTGTTGCGATCTGCTCGGTATGCGGTCAGCCACTGAGCGTGAAGGGCGAGTGCCTGGCTTGTCTGCTCCGTGCTGGCCTTGACGAGCCAGTCCTGAAAACTGAGTCATCGGCCTCGCCAATCTTCGGTGACTTCGAGGTCGAGCAGCGCGCGGACGGGTTTTATTGGGAACTCGGTCACGGCGCCATGGGCGTAACCTATCTTGCCATGGACAAGGTATTGCGTCGCAGGGTAGCCCTAAAAGTGATCGACGTACCCGACACAGCGCGCGGCTCGCAGACGGTGCGCG
>Ga0105249_10004970_pt1 | contig 11467 bp, 11 predicted proteins | sample KBSS44metaG_FD_81522 | JGI IMG/M metagenome (GOLD analysis project Ga0105249, IMG submission 81522) | Switchgrass rhizosphere microbial communities from Kellogg Biological Station, Michigan, USA - KBS S4-4 metaG | ecosystem: Host-associated > Plants > Roots > Rhizosphere > Soil | place...
CGATGACAGGATTATGGCTAGGTGGAGATATGTGTTCTGCTCATGGATCTATTACTCAAGTAGAAAGGATCACGGGCTGGGTTCAGGGCCCATCAAAAATTCATGTTACTGCGTATTTATGGAACTCTCTTAGCAATTACCTTAACGGCATCTATTGCTTCCCGGGTCCACATGATGGTTATGCAGAAGGTACAGTAGGATGGAGGGGTATTTGTACAGTAACATTACAGGTTGGTTCTGATATGAGTCTCAAGCTTGGCATGCTTCCTACTCCTGTCTCAGAAAGTAAATACTTTATGAAAGTTATTATTAAGAGCGATCCAGATGATCATGATGTTTTTGTAGAAGAAGAATATGCATTTGCTGGTCCTCGTGAGCTTTTTGCAGTCGATGCAGAAATTCCTGTAGATACTTTTGTTGATACCTTAGCAATCACCGTTTCGGTAGATATTCTTTGTCTAAGAGCAGGTGTCGATGATCCAAAAGGTGGAATGGTTGGATGTGCATTTCAGGATGCAACAAAAACTCACAAAATGATGTCAGATCCATGGTATTTACATCCACGACCTTTTGAGGTACCCTGGATAAAAATTTGTACGCAACTGTAAATATCCTTCCCCTTTTCGTGTGTCATGAATAAAAATTAACGTTATGGCTTTTTATAAAATTTATCCTCTTAAAGTTCCAAAAGGTAATTGGTCTTACCCTAACAAAATAAATAATAACCAATTTACGGTAGGCCGTTGTGGTACTAAAGCAATACTCTGGAAACCAAATGGGAACTTTCAACTACTGAATTTACCAGGGACATCATCTGAAGCAATCAGCCTTAATTCGTCACAAAATGTAGTAGGTACTCTCGATGACCAGGCTTTTCTTTGGCAACAAAGTACCGGTGTAACAACGTTGTTAAAAGGATTTAATGGACAAATAGCTAATGCAATTGCTAATGGCATTAACGACTTTAATCAAATTACAGGTACAATCCCTTTATTAAATACTTTTCGTTACGTTCCTGCATTATGGAATACAGCCAATGCAATTCCAATAAATCTTTTTGCTGGATTAAAACAAAGAGTTGGGGGACTAGAGGGAGGACATGGTAAAGATATAAATAATCATGGTCTTGTTGTAGGTGATAGACGTGATGCTGCTTCTCCTAGTTTTTATCAGAGCTATATCTGGGAAAATAATAAGTATACCACATTTTTAAATCAAAAAAATATTCTAGATATCCCTACTTACGGGCTTTATGCTGTAAATGATTTACAAAAACCACAGATTGTAGGTCATGCTCAATTTGTTGATCCAGGGTCATATTTTGACCTTAAACCAATCTTGTATGATGCAAAAACCACATTGCTCCAGATCTTAGCAATACCAGGAGAAGAAGGCCATGCAAATGATATTAACAATAACGGAGATGCAGTTGGGACTATCAATACAAAATTCCAGGGTATTGGCTCTGTGCCACTGTCAGCAGCACTATGGATATTCAATGGCCAGGTGAGAATCAATTTGAATCATCCAAGTGTAAGCGATGCCCATGCCAACGGATGGCAACTTGTAGGAGCAAAGAGTATTAATAATAATGGTTATATAGTTGGTAGTGGATTTTTAAACGGTGATAAGAAAACGCTACTTCCCTGGTTGTTGAAACCAATAATCCCAGTTCATAGAATCCCCATTGAATATATGCTTCCGCAAGCTTTATGGCCGGGTGAGGGTTATGATAAACCACCTCCAAGAAGATGGCCCCTGAAATTCCCTTTCCCGATACCTTCTCCTAATCCTTTTCAAATAGTTGGTAATGGCTTTACTCACCTTAATAATATTCTTATCAGCAAAAATGTAAAAGAAACTATCAATACAATGAGTGACAGCAATGCCCGAAAAAAAATTCAGGCAATTGCAGACCAAACTATCAGGGAAGAAATGAAAAAATTAAAAACAATTTTGACTAATCATTCTTCACCGGTTAAAAAAGATGAGAAAAAAGACAATATGAATTAAGGGAAAGAAACAGAATTAATATTTTTTTTGAATCATATCAGCTATTCGTATAGCATTCGGTTTGCGAGCCGACGAAGATTTCATCGTTATCCTGAAAAGAAAAAGAACGGACCAGCAATGGATGCATCGATGGTAGAGTTAAATAAATGAACACAGCCGCCTAATTAATAAACCTTGTAAATCCGCTTATCTTACAAAAAATTTTTATGAAAAAGATATTATTGATCATCCCGGTAATTTTCATCTGGCTTATTGGATGCCAAAAGCAAACACCCAATGAGCCGGAACAGGTCGACGTGTATGTGGCCGGAAAAGAATACAGCGGATCTATTGCTGTTGCCAAATACTGGAAGAACGGACAGGCTATAGTACTCGGTGATGGAGTTCATTGGTCTACTGCAAATTCGATAGTTTTATTTTTTCTGGCTACCTGCAAAAGAAACTTCTTATAAAAGCTGACCAAGTAACAAGCCACTAATCGCAGTTGTAGGGCCTGACCAGGTAATTACTTTACCAACCGATAGTGTATCACTGGATGGAAGCAGATCCGGTGATCCGGGTGGGAGCATTAGCAGTTATCTCCGGACAATCCCGCTAATGGCGGGACAGGCCCTTTTTTACTTTACTTATAAAGAAGTATTGATTGGTAAACCTGTTTGGATCGAAGTTAAATTTTTTGTGACCCTTATAGAGAGTTGTAAACAAAAAATGTTATAAGCAAGCATGACTGTCGTAAATTTATGTTTGTCTTTATGCTGCAACCAAATGAATTGAAGCTGAATTTGCCAATGCAGGTTGGTAATGGAGTCATTTCCACAACAACAAAAGTTTGGGATATTCTTGTGGCAAGCAAAAACGGCGATCTTGACGCGGTAAAGAAATTAGTTGAGGAATGTCCTGAATTAATTTATGCGCAGTACAATTATACACCACCTATTCATTTCGCGGTCCGTGAAGGACATTTGGATCTCGTAAAATTTTTACTCGGCCATGGCGCACATGATCCTGGTTATAAAATTTACCCGTTCCAGGAAAGACTGGAAATTATTGCCGAAGACAGGGGATACAATGCCATCGGATCCCTGTTAAACCAATATGCGAATGATCCTGCAGCACAAAAATATAAAGGAGATAATGGAGCGATTCACCATAACAGAACTGCAATGCAACAGGAGTTTGAAAAAAATGTATATGAAGGAAATTTAAAAGACACTGAACAAATATTAAAGCAACATCCGGAATTTGCATTGGATGAGACCTGGTTTTGGGGTGAAGGCATTTTAACCTTTGCAGCAAAAGAAAACAATCGCGAGATGATTGAACTATTGATGAGCCGTGGTGCAAAAGTTCCCCGAATTATTAAATGGGCACAGTTCTATTATTTTGAACGCTATGACGCTGCATCTTTCATGCTGGAAAAGGAATGGACCCGAACACAATGAGCTGGCATCATGTTAGCCTACTCCATGATATGGCACAAAAAGGAGATATAAAAAAAGCTGAGTTATTAATTAAGTATGGTGCAATAATAGATGCTATTGATGAAGAATATCAGTCAACTCCTTTGGGAATGGCAGCACGCTGGGGTCATCTGGAAATGGTTAAGTATCTGCTGATACAGGGGGCAGACAAAAATAAAGCCGGTGCATCATGGGCCACACCCCTGGTATGGGCTAAGAAAAAAGGACATAATGAAATTGAAAAGATCCTTTTTGATTAGATCACTATTGCCAGACCCAATCTTGCAGCCAAAACAAAATAACAAACTGAGTTTTCCCGTTTATTTAAAAATTGATTTTGTAACTATGTAAATGCGTTAACCGTTGCATCTGTCTTTTAAACCTTGGTTCATGAAAAAAATAACTTTCCTACTTATTACATCTGCGCTTGTTTCTTCAGTATTCGCCTATCCTATTGCTCCCTGCCCTTTACGAAAATTGGTTATCCAAAGCGATCTGATCGTTTGGGCAAAAGTTATTAAAACCGGATCTGCAATATCTTCAAAAGAGAATCCGGATTTCCGGGAGAGAGATTATGCTTTGTTGGTTGTAAATGAAATTTTACAAGGGAACCTCACGCAGGATACGCTAAAAGTTTTTTTTACAGCACGCATGATATGCCCGGAGCCCGGTGTCTTTTATGAAAACGAAACCGCTCTTGCTTTCCTGGACAAAATAAAAGACGGGGATGGCTATTGGATCCATGCACTTTCATATGGTGCTAAACACGGGTTAAGCCGGCAAGGATACGAGGCATACCGTTCAAGAATACTTGAGATGAAAGAAATATTGAAATTAAAAGACGATACCAATAGAGATGAAATTATTATCGATTGGCTTGTAAAATGTGCAGAACAAAGCAGCACAAGATTGGAAGGAGTCTATGAACTTTCTTATAGTAATTCCCTTTCATTTTATGGCTATGATGAATGGGCAAAGAAAACGATTTATCTCAATGCCTGCCAGCTGACCCGTCTTTTCGATGCTTTAATGAAAGTAGATACAATCAAACCTGCGGACATGGGTCTTGCAAATCTTGTGAAGGGAGTAAACGATTCCTTATTACTTTCTTTTTTGAAATCAAAAATTAGCCTAATAAATGATGAAGGACTTTGGCTTGCGGGTGATGTGATGCGACGCATTACGAAACTTACAGAAAATAAGGAACTGGAAGCTATACTGAAAACATTTGATGAAACTCGTTTTGATTTTACAGATAAATCCAGGAAAGAAAGAAAAACAATTTTTTCACAGTTTGTCCTGAAAATGAAAGACGCAGCGTTGAAAGAAAATATTCTTCCTTCAGTGCGATCAGCTACCTGAACAAAAGATACAATGGGAATTATAACTAAAGAAATAAAAGAGTTTGTAAACAAGGTAAAGCTTGGTTTTGTTGCAACTGTTTGCCCGGATGGGACACCCAATCTTTCACCCAAGGGAACGACTATTGCATGGGATGATGAGCATTTGGCATTCGCTGATATTCATTCACCCGGAACAATTGAGAATTTACAACTCAATCCTGCTGTTGAAATTAATGTAGTAGATATTTTTACAAGAAAGGGTTATCGTTTCAAAGGTGTCGGAAAAGTTTATTCGGATGGGCCTATTTTCGAAAAAGTAATTGCTTATTTTAAAGAAGCAGGATCAAAACATACAATTAAGAATATTGTATTGATAAAGATCGACCGGGCTATGCCGGTATTTTCACCGGCTTATGATACCGGCTTATCAGAATACGAAGTAAGGAACAGGTGGATCGAATACTGGAACTCGATCTATCCAAAAACTTAGATTATCTGAATAAAGAATGGAGTGGGCAGGGCCGAATTCCTTCAGCGTGCCCACTCTAAAAATTCATTGACTAAACCCGATCCTTTATCACAGTTGTTCTTGACTCTGTATTACTCGTTGATGAGTTACCTCTTAAAAGAGCTATTAATATAATAATGAATACTGCTCCCCCGGCTATCCATACCCATGGCTGACTGTACCAGACAGTTTCAGTAGTAGTTTTTGTTGTGGTGCTCGATTGAGATGAACTGCTTTGCTGCTGATCCTGTGCCCAAACTAATACCTGCATGCAACTGAATAAAAACACCAGGAAAAATTTATAGACCTGGCTGAGACTTATCTTTTTCATACAAATTCTTTTTTATTTAAAAAATAATGTCTCTGATAAGGATAAATAATCAGGCCAAACTGGTTTACTCAATTAATAACATATAAAAAGTTATTATCACGTGGAATAGTTTCTACAATACATGTGCTAACAAAAAATGGTGCAACGCAGAGTGAATGGGTTAACGTTGATAATTTCGACTACATTCAACTACCGGTACGGCGCTCACAGCCTGGTAACCGAGGGCTGAGCCTGCCTATCGGCAGACAGGCGAAGCCGAAGCCCGATACTATTCCTTTATCCCTGCTCTCTTTTTCAATTCAGCAACCGGCATCACCAGCATTCTTCCCATTGGTTTACCATTACGATAGGTAATAAGTTTTAAAGCGATCGCATCTTTGGGTGCCGTAAGTGTCTCTGTATATTTTGGATAGTGATCATCCGGAAATGAATTATCAAAACTATAATAAATATCCAGGTTATTTATTTCAGTATCCAGGTCGATCAATAACTCATTTCCTTTCCCTTTTTTTGGTTTGAAAACAGGATCGTATACAGCGGGGCTATAATTTTTATCGGCCGCATTAAACCGTGCAAAATGATTTTCAACCCGCGCTGCAAAATTGTTCCAGTTCCTTTTTTCTTTCGGACTCCATACGGCTTCTGCTGTAGCAAATGCACGCGGCCAAACCATATACTGCAGGTGTCGATAATTATAAACCTGCTCTGTCCATAGATTAGCTTGTCCGCCTTTAATGAATTTCGGATCAATACCGCTCGGCACGGGTTCAAATTCATAGGCCTTATTCAATCGCAGGGTTGCATACACCGGCGGCTCTGTTATTGCATCGCTTTGCATATAATCGATATAACAATAATCAGTCGGGCTCATTACTACTTCATGTCCTTGCTTTGCTGCTTCTATCCCACCCTTCATTCCGCGCCAGCTCATTACTGCTGCATTCGGTGCTAAACCGCCTTCCAATATTTCATCCCAGCCTATCAATTTTTTTCCTTTGGATTGTACGATCTTTTCAACGCGTTTTACAAAATAACTCTGCACCTCGTTCAGGTTTTTAAGATTCTCTCTTTTCATCAGTTGTTTAATGTCCTCGCTCTTTTCCCAAAAATTTCTTGCTGTTTCATCACCACCCATATGGATATATTCAAATGGAAACAACTGGGCAACTTCACCAAATACTTTATCCAGGAAGACATAGACATTTTCTTTTGCAGGGCACAATGAATTATCAAGTAACCCATAAAAATGCGACCCTGCCGGCCACTCCATTAATTTTTCTCCTGAGTTAACCTTATATGTCCCTGCCGGCGCTGCAGTACTTGTCAATTCAGGATAAGAAGCAATGGCTGCCATGCTATGACCCGGTACATCCACTTCAGGTAAAATGTTTACGAACCTGTCTTTGGCATATTGTACGATCTCTTTAATATCATCCTGTGTATAGAAGCCGCCAAAATTTCTTGGCTCATCGGCTGTGGGTGGTGAAAAGGTTCCAAATTTTCCTGTCCGCTTTACATTCCATGCGCCAACCGATGTAAGCTTTGGCAGCGCTTTTATTTCAATCCGCCATCCCTGGTCATCTGTCAAATGCCAATGCATCAGGTTATATTTATACTTCACCATATCATCGATAAATCTTTTTACCTCAGCTTTTGTAAAAAAATGCCTTGATACATCAAACATCAATCCCCGCCAGCCAAAACGTGGATAATCTTTTATTTCAACACACGGCGCTGTCCATGAAATATTTTTCACGACCGACCCGCTTTCAATTTCTTTTGGCAACAATTGAATGAATGATTGCATGCCATAAAAAAGTCCCGCCGCTTTATTTGCCGAAATGGAAACAGAACCATCGGTCACTTTCAATTCATAACCTTCATTACCCAGGCTTTTATCAGCAGCAGTAAGCAGGTTTAAATTGATAGTGGCAGCGATACCATTTTTTCGGATAGAAGTTTTATAACCGGTCGGCGTTTCTAACAATACTTTTAGGTATTCTGCCACCCTATTAGCATCGGCATCATTCCCGTTTATATTGATAACGATATTATCTTTTAGAGTAAACTCACCTGCTTTTAACTGAACCGATACAGGCTCAGGGATAATATTGACTTTATTCGATTGAGGAAATAAAGTGAGCGTCGGGTACAAAAAACTTATAGCGGCAATTGTTATCCATTTCATGTGCGATCTTTTTTTGAATGTAAAAACTAAACGTGCAGGCGTAAGTTACTATTAAGGGTTTTTATATTGGACCTCATTCTTTTTAAATCTTTTCCGGATTATTTCTAATTCATCGTCTTTAAGAGTTGTTATCTTTTTTAATAGTTCAATAAAATAATCCACTTCTTCCGGGGTTGCGGGGCACCCAGTGCTTTTTTCGGGTTCGCCCTGTGCGGTTGGCATTTTTGCTTCCCCGATTAAATTGCCCTTTACATCAAATATCAACCAGTAAGGCAATCCTAATTTTTCACCTTTGTACTTCGTTAATAACTCCAATGCGCCGGGTGTTTCCAAACTCTTATGTTGGGCATCTTCATATACAGTCAGGTGCCTGATCACAAAATTATCATCAAAATATTTTTTACAGCTTATATCATTCAGTGATGAATCCATTTTCCGGCACCAGGTGCACCAGGATGCATGAAACAGGATAAACAGCTTTTTATTTTCTTTTAATGCAGTTGCATAAGCCTCTTTTAAAATGGCATCAACGGATTCGGGAGTTTTCTGCGCAATTAAAATTGATACAGCGGATACCAGGAATAAAGACAAAAATATTTTTTTAAACATAATTTATCGGCTACAAGTTAAGCGATGGTGGTGAAACAGAGCGTAAATTATTTGATAAAAAAACAGCAATTCATTTTTTCTGAAATAAATTGCCGGCTTTAATTTATGTTCTCAACCAATCTTGACAAATTAGACAACCCCGCCTGGCATGCATTAAACGAAATGCACCAGCAATTTGCTATCGGCAACAATAAATTTAAGCGTTACGATGGAACGATTGCGCCCTTTGCGGCCTATGATGATCGCACAACTATTACCGGCGATGAAATGGATGAGATTATAAAGCCCGGTGATTTTTGTTTTTTTATCAACAAACTTCCTGCTTTGCCACCAAATTATTTTATTGATAAAAAAATAACCTGCCCGCAGATGGTTTATCAAAAGCCGGTCGAATCGGAGATCCCGTCTGTTCCGATCCGGCAGCTCAATGAACCGGATGATGACCAGATACTTGCCTTAATAAATGAAGTATATCCTGGTTATTACCGGCGGGGAACAAGACTGCTGGGTGATTATTTTGGAATCTTTGATAAGGAACGCCTGGCTGCTGTTTCAGGTGAACGGATACGCATGGATGGATTTACGGAAATAAGCGCTGTAGTAACACATCCTGATTATGCCGGGCGAAAATATGCGCAGCGACTGATAATGCATTTAGTAAACAAAAACCTGGAAAAAGGCATCACTCCTTTTCTGCATACAGAAGATACGAATGAAAGAGCGATCAGGCTTTATGAATATCTTGGTTTTACAATCCGGAAATTCGTAGATGTATGGAAGATCAGCAGAAAGTCATAAAACAACCGAATGTCTAAACAATATATTGCTGATAAAACTTTTGAAAAAGTCAATTTTGCAGCAGAGAAGATTGCTGATGCGGACTATGAAAGTTGTGCGTTCATAGGCTGCGATTTTTCCAACTCAGATCTATCCGGGTTAAATTTTACGGATTGCCAGTTCAACAACTGCAATTTAAGTTCAGCCAAACTTACCCAAACCACATTCAGTGATATTCAATTTAAAGATTGTAAAATGCTGGGTTTGCATTTTGAGGATTGTAACGGTTTTATTTTCTCAGCGCAGTTTGATAATTGCGTACTGAATTTTTCTTCTTTCTATAAACGGAAGCTAAAGAAAATACTCTTTAAGGATTGCACATTGCAGGAAGTTGATTTTATTGAGTCAGATCTCGGCAATGCCCTGTTCACAAATTGTGATCTGAAGGGAGCAAAATTTGAAAATACAATCCTGGAACGGGCAGATCTTAGTACAGCTTTTAATTATTCTATCGACCCGGGAATAAATCGCATCAAACGGGCAAAGTTTTCTTACCCCGGCGTTATCGGGCTATTGGATAAATATGATATCGATTTTGAATAGGCGATACTGAAATTATAATAGTTATTTACTCGTCTGAGTATTTCTTCTTTTCCTTATCTTCGGTTGCTATTTAGAACCAACTTACTTATGAAATCTGTTATTATACCCGTTGATTTTTCTGATACTTCGCTAAATGCGGCACGTTATGTTGCAAATATGCTAGCAGCTCATGCGAACACAAAGGTTATACTCTACCATAATTACGAAAATGAATCCGACCGGGATATTGCCTTAAGTTATCTCGAAAGCCTGAAACGTGAACTGGTGGAGAAAGGAGATTCAACAGTTGAATATGAATTAGAAAGAGGCGGTGACCTGGTTGAGAATATTGACCGGCTTGCACATACCATGCGTTCTACGCTGATTGCAATGGGAATAACAGGCCGCACAACAATGGGCCAGGTGCTTATCGGCAGCAATACGTTGAAATTGGTAGACAATACGATTTACCCTGTACTGATCATCCCTCCTGATGCAAAATACACGGGATTAAAGAACGTAGCATTTGCTTCTGACTTTGAAGATGTACAAGCTTCCACACCTGAAATATTTATTTCATCTGTGTTAGAGATGTTCAATCCGATGCTGCATATTGTAAATGTGAATGCCGAACATTATGTATCGCTGACTGAACATTACCAAAATGAGAAACAAAAGCTAAAAAAAATGTTCAATCAGTATAATACCGAGTTCTATTTTATTGGAATGAGTGACTTCTTTGAAGCGCTTGATAATTTTACACGGGATTATAAGATTGACATGGTCATCACGGTACCCCGTCATCATTCGAGTTCCACAACATTGTTTAAAAATACACATACAAAAAAATTGGCCTATCATAGCCATATTCCCATTTTAGCTGCTCATCAGTAATAGTCGTTTACCGGTAGTGGCCGGTATTGTCATTCCGTTTTTTGAATTACAAACTCACTTGTCTGCACGGCTTTTAATATATACCTTTGAGCTGTTCATATGTTATTTACCCGCCACATAACAAAACCGGTATTTTCGTTTGCAGTGCAACTGCTACCTGCGAATTTTTATATACCCGATTAAGCCGTTTCCGTTCGCTTACTTACTTGCTTCCCTTTTTTAAAAAACAATTGAGCCGTTAATAGCTTGCCAGTTATATGAAAAATATTAAGTTAATAGAAGTACCATCTGAAATTGGAGCCGGAACACGGGGCGCCAGCCTGGGTGTTGAAGCGATCAAAATTGCTGCCCTTGATTTTATGAGTAATTTCTTTATTCATTTCCCTTCCGAAAAAATTCCGACAGAGAATAAACTGTTATATGAGCCGATCGAATCGCCTTATGCCAAACGCATCAAAGGCATTGCTGCTATTTATGAAAGAGTGAGCAAGGCCGTCAGTGATTCGATGAAAAATAATTTCTTTCCTGTTATTCTCAGCGGCGATCATAGTACAGCGGGCGCTACGATCGCAGGAATAAAAATGGCGAGACCCAAAAGTAAACTGGGCGTGATCTGGATCGATGCGCATGCCGATATGCATACGCCCTTCACCACTCCTTCGGGAAATGTGCATGGCATGTCGCTGGCCGTTGCTATCAATGAAAACAATAAAGACTGCGCGGTGCATGATGTGGATGAAGAAACAGTGAAGTATTGGAACC
>Ga0105249_10004971_pt1 | contig 11467 bp, 6 predicted proteins | sample KBSS44metaG_FD_81522 | JGI IMG/M metagenome (GOLD analysis project Ga0105249, IMG submission 81522) | Switchgrass rhizosphere microbial communities from Kellogg Biological Station, Michigan, USA - KBS S4-4 metaG | ecosystem: Host-associated > Plants > Roots > Rhizosphere > Soil | place...
AGTGCTCGCTTCACTCATCGCTAAAGTGACGATGGGTTGAAACGTCAGCAGAGAGCTCAAAGTGAGGACCAGGCCGAAAGTGATAAGCTTCTTCATGCTTTGCTCCAGTTGAATAAAACAATTGCCTATGGGTTAGTGACACTCAGATTCAGACTTCCCGTGCTGGCAGTGTTGGGATCAACAATGACCGTGTATGTGCCGGTAACAGGAAGCGTTTGAGTGGCGAGATTAAAGGTGCTGCCGCAAGAAAAAGTGGAAGTCAAATTAGTGCCGTCCGGTTTTTTCAGCGTGACGGTCACACAGCTAAACGTACTGCTGGCAACTCTCACCGTTACCTGCTGACTCGCGGCCCCAGTGAACGTGAGACTCGAAATTTGCCCAGGTGTTGTCAGGCTCACGTTGATGGCCGGAGCATTAATTGTGAGCGTGCCGGAAGTATCGACGACGTTGTAGAGAGATACCGTCGCCGAGCCCGTCGCACTCGTGTTCGGATCGACCAGGACTGTGTAAGTACCAGCGACGGCGAGCGTTTGCGGCTCGATAAAGATGCTGCTGCCGCAACTGAACGTGCTGGCTTGCGTCGAACCATCCGGCTTGAGAATCGCGAGCGTCCAGCAACCGGTAAGAGTTGCACTTCCGTTGAGACTGACGCGCTGGCCCACCGTTCCGTTGAAGGTCAGACGCGCCGTTTGACCGGGCGTCGGCAATGAAACTGGAACACTCGAACCACTCGGCGTGATCGAGCCAGTTACATCTGTGACGTCGTAAGCAGTCACTGTCGCCGAGCCCGTCGCGCTCGTGTTCGGATCGGCCAGGACTGTGTAAGTTCCCGCCACCGGCAACGTTTGCGGATCGATGAAGATGGCGCTGCCGCAACTGAACGAGCTGGCGAGCGTCGAACCATCCGGCTTGAGAAGCGCGAGCGTCCAGCAACCCGTTAGAGTTGCACTGCCGTTGACACTGATGCGCTGGCCCACCGTTCCATCGAATGTCAGACGCGCCGTTTGACCGGGCGTCGGCAATGAAACGGGAACACTCGGACCATTCGGCGTGATCGGACCAGTTACGTCTGTGACGTCGTAAGCAGACACTGTCGCCGAGCCCGTCGCGCTCGTGTTCGGATCGACCAGGACTGTGTAAGTGCCCGCGACTGGCAGCGTTTGCGGTTCGACAAAGATGCTGCTGCCGCAACTGAACGAGCTGGCGAGCGTCGAACCATCCGGCTTGAGAATCGCGAGCGTCCAGCAACCCGTAAGAGTTGCACTGCCGTTAACACTGATGCGCTGGCCCACCGTACCGTCGAAGGTCAGACGCGCCGTTTGACCGGGCGTCGGGAATGAAAGGGGAACACTCGGACCATTCGGCGTAATCGAGCCAGTTATGTCAGTGACGTCGTAAGCAGTCACTGTCGCCGAGCCCGTCGCGCTCGTGTTCGGATCGACCAGGACTGTGTAGGTGCCCGCGACTGGCAGCGTTTGCGGTTCGATAAAGATGCTGCTGCCGCAACTGAACGAGCTGGCGAGCGTCGAACCATCTGGCTTGAGAATCGCGATTGTCCAGCAACCCGTAAGAGTTGCACTGCCGTTGACACTGATGCGCTGGCCCACCGTTCCGTCGAATGTCAGGCGCGCCGTCTGACCGGGCGTCGGTAAAGAAACCGGAACACTCGGACCATTCGGCGTGATCGGACCAGTTACGTCTGTGACGTCGTAAAGCGTCACGTTTGCGCTGCCAGTTGCCGTGGTGTTTGGATCGACCACGACTGTGTAAGCGCCATCCTCAGGTAATGCTTGTGGTTCGACAAAAATAGCGCTGCCGCAGCCAAACGTATTGGTCAGTTGTGTTCCGTCAGCCTTGAAGATTCCGAGGCTCCAGCAGCCGTTAAGACTTGCGGTGCCGTTCACGCTTACCCGCTGCCCGGCTGTACCAGTAAAGGTTAGCCTCGCGTTCTGCCCCGGAGTGTCGATAGTGACGGGAACTGTAGGACCACCGAAGTTGATGCTGCCCGTGACGTCGACAACCGTGTAGAGAGTTATTGTGGCCTGGCCCGTGATCGAGCCACTGGGATCGACGAGCACCATGTAGTTGCCCGTGACCGGCAGAGTTTGCGGCTCAATGAAGACGGTGCTGCCGCAGCTAAACGTATTCGCCACTTGAGAACCATCGGGCGCGTAGAGACCAACCGACCAACAACTGCTAAAAGCTGCGACGCCCTTGATACTGATACGCTGTCCAGCCGTACCGCTAAACGTCAGCTGCGCATTCTGACCCGGAATCGTGGTCGTTACAGTTACACCTGGTTCACCTGACGTAATCGTCCCGGTCGTGTTTGTAGCGTTGTAGAGATTCAGCGTCATGTTGCCGGTGTTCGTACTCGAGGGATCGACCAGAATGGTATAGGTTCCCGATGCGGGCAGGATTTGCGCATCGATGAAGCCGCCGCTGGTATTGGCGGTGGTCGAAGCGAGGGTAGAGCCATCCGGCTTGTAGATGATTACTGTGCTCGAGGCAATGGTCACGCTGGTCATGGTTAGACTGATGCGCTGACCAGCAGTGCCGTCAAAGAGCACCATTGCTACTTTATTGGCGGTCGCCACAGTGATGTTCTTACTTTCGCCGATCGCCATCGAACTAAAGACTTCCACATCGGCAGCGGTTAAAGGAGCCGGTGGGATGAAGAAGTAGTTGCTACTAATGCCAGTTCCGGCAGGCGTGGTGTCTGAGATCCTTCCTGAGGTGGCGCCGCTGGGGACAGTAGTAGTCATCGTTGTCGCAGTGGCAGCCGTCACAATGGAACGAGTTCCGTTGAAAGCGACGCGATTACCGGAAGTGGTGCTGTCGAAGTTCGTCCCTGAAATATTGACGGTCGTGCCGGCGGCGCCGATGGTCGGCGTGAAGCTGGTAATGGTGGGAACGTCAGAACCGATTGTAAACGGAATGCTGCTTGAGACCGTTCCGGCTGACGTGGTGACCGTGATTAGTCCGCTGGTCGCTCCAACAGGAACGGTGGTTGAAATTTGAGTAGCACTCGAGGCGGTAACCGTGGCGGTTGTGCCATTAAACTTGACGGTGTTGTTACCCGGCGTTTGGCTAAAGCCCGTGCCGTAGATGGTAACGGGGGCGCCGATCGGGCCTTTATCAGGTGTGAATTCAATGAGCGATAACTGTGAGGAGTTCGCGCGCGATATTGATAACAAGTTTCCTACTGCGTCGTACTTGTAGGTTACCGTGTCACCAGCGGGATCTATTACTGCGACTAATCGTCCCAACTCGTCATAGACATTTGTAATCGGGCCAGCATCAACCAGACTGAAGTTTACTGAAGTCGAGTTGGGCGCTGACACGACTGCGCCGTTCTGCGTTTGCGTAAAGTAGCGCGAAGCGGAAGCCCGCACGTCATAAGTGCCTGACAACAATCCAGTGATTGAGTAAGCGCCGTCAGCGCCGCTCGTAGCGGACCCCTTAACGACGCCTGATTGCAATGCTTCGACCAGAGCGCCGTTGATTGCCGCAGCATCACCCGCCCGCGAAACGGTCCCGGTAATCGCCCCTACATCGGCGACAGTAAAAGTGAATCCATTGCTCGCGTTTCCTCCGGCCGTTACGACGATCGGCCCGGTGGTGGCGCCGGCCGGGACGGTGCAGGTGATACTCGTGTTGGACCAACTGCTCGGCGTTGCGGTAACGCTGTTGAATTTCACAGTGCTGGGGCCCTGCGTCGCGCCGAAGTTTGAACCGCTGATCGTCACCCCTGTACCAACTGGTCCGGCTGCGGGCGAAACGTTCGTGATGGCTGGAAATGCGACGGGCAGCGGTACAGTGATTAGCGAATCGTAGTTACCACCAGTGACGCCTTCGACGTCGAGTTCGGCGTTTGTATTAGTTGTCGGTGCTGTCGTGAGATTCACCCCCACCCACAGATAAAACCTGTCACTGGCAGTCATTACCACATTCGAGCTGGTGGTGGTGGTGAAGGTGTACTTGGTCAGTGTGTTTGTCAGCGCGCTCGTGCTGGTTGCAACGCCGAGTGATGTTCCGGCGGCGCTGTTCAAGTTCAACTTCGCACGCGGAAACATCGTGCCTGAGGTCGTGGTCTTTCGCAGCCAAAGCTCGAAAGTGATCGTGGAACCTGCTGGAATTGTTCCCGCAGCATTAGGCACACCACTCTGAGTGTCGAACTGTTTGATGACGTATTCGCCGGCAGCGACGCTCTTGAGATTGGCGGATTGGATCGCCAGAACCGCAGCGTCGGGATTAGCCGGCTTGAGTTGAAATAGATTGGAGGTGGTTGAAGCTTCTCGATGGAGCCTGTAGGTGGCGGTCTGCGCGTTTGCGGTAACGGCAACACTCAGACTAAAGAGCAGGCAAAAGCCATACTGGAATAGATTACGCCACCGCGCGGAGCGAGCGATGAGTGCCATGCGTGGGCTCCTTATTTAGTTGAGCCTCGGCCGCTCTTGCGCTAAGATGCTTCTGCCCAGAGCGCATCTATGTCTCAAGTTGAGGCAGAGGTTGTGTTATTGAGTAGGCTCCGTTTTCACCCCTACGTGAAACGGAGCTTTTTTATTTAGCAGCTCATTTCATGAGTCTTAATTCAGTTGTTCAGTCTTCGAGTACAACAGGCTGAGGCCTGTGCATAAAAGTTTTAGCAAGGCATGCTTATCGAAATGCTTTTGAGGATCGTCGACCGGCAACAAGGAATCGTCGGGAATGTGGCAGCCGCAGAAACCGAAAAGACCTTCAAAGCACGTGGGCGGGACTCTACGCTTACTATTTTTTTCTGTCAATAATAAATTTTTTGTGTCGGCGATCGCACATTAGTAACGTGGTAATGTTTGATTTGTGACAGAGATCACACGCGATTTATAACTATGTAACCGACCGCTGTTTACGAGCAGCCGTGAGAGTTTAGTGCGATCGGTTTGTCAGTAACGTAAACATCAAGCAGTGACAAGACGTTGAGTTTTTCAAAAGTTGTTTTTGGGATGTCAGACAGCAGCCTTGTGAGCCTCTTGTAGACCACCTTTGAACTTCACGATAAGGTATTTGATTTCTCGACACCCATGCGTAGAGCGTCTTCGGTTTTACGCTCAGAAGAGAGCGCCGGCTTGAGTAACGTCAAGCAGTTGTTCCAAATCGTGGTTATGGCCCGCGGGGTTAGTCCCTCAAACTTTTCGTGCTTGTTCATCGGAAGAATAGTTCCTGACACAAAGACTCAAACATTCAATTCACAGGCAAGCTTCGCGCTGACTTTTGATACGTGGAAACGTCTACAGTGAGGACTTTGGGTTATTGGGGGAGTTCTTGAATGTGGCTGCAAAAGTCCCGCACCCGACTTTGGGGTCATGGACTTGATCGATCCATTACTCACATCACTCTGCGCTTTTTTTAGCTCTTCTTGAAACCGTTCGGTTGCGCTTGCAATCCGCAACCGTTTCGTTGCATAATACTAATTCAGATCATGAGAAGAGATATCTTTCAAGCCATCGCCGACCCGACAAGACGAGCAATAATAGCTCTAATTGCTCTGCAGGCAATGACGCCCAATGCACTTGCCGAGCACTTTAATACCTCGAGACAGGCCGTTTCCAAGCATCTGCGAATACTGACGGAGTGCGACCTTGTAAAACAGGAACAAAAGGGACGAGAAATTTACTATTCGCTCGAGATCGAAAAAATGAAAGAGATCGACAAATGGTTAGAGCAATACAGAAAGATCTGGGAAACCCGGCTTAATCAACTTGATGAGCTGCTGGCAACAATTAAAAACCAGGAAAAGGAAAAATAACATGAACATGGATTTTGTTGTCGACAAACAGACGAAGACGGTCTCCATAACCAAAGAATTTGCGTTCGAACTTTCATTGGTTTGGGACGCATATACCAAACCGGAGCTTCTTGACCAGTGGTGGGCGCCAAAACCGCTGGCATCAAGAACAAAGGTTATGGACTTTAGAGTGGGCGGGCGACGATTTTATGCAATGGTAAGCCCGGATGGCCAAGAGCTGGGTTGGGCAATTCAGAAATATACTTCCATCAGTCCAAAGACCAATTTCAAGTTCTTTAATGCTTTTGCAGACGAGGATGAGAATCCTGAGCTGCCGGGCTCGGATTGGGACCTGACTTTCAGCGAGCAGGACGGAACGACAAAGGTCAGTATTTCTATTTACAACGAGTCGCTCGAACGCATGGAGAAGGTGGTCGAAATGGGCTTCAAGGAAGGAACTATGGGGCAGTTCACCAACCTGGAAGATCTGCTGGCAAAATTATCGCGGGAGAAGGAGTCGAAATAATGAGAAAAATAATTGCATGCGAGTTTATTACGCTCGATGGCGTCATACAGAACGAGGAAGCGGATGGCGAAGACGGCTTTATTTAGACGTGTTAGTAGAGTCGATGCCATAGGCGTGTTCGCCACATGAGAAAATTATGAATTTGAAACCAAACATGAAAACAGCTTTTTTCCTATCGGTGGTGCTGACGATGCTACTCTCGGGTGTCGTATTAGGGCAGCAAAAACCGACGACGGGCTATGCGCCGGTGGGCGGTCTCAAAATGTATTACGAGATCCATGGGAGCGGCGAGCCCGTGGTGCTGCTCCACGGTGCGTTCATGGCAATTACAGACGACTGGCGTGTGTGGATCAGCGAACTTTCCAAAACGCGGAAAGTGATCGCCGTCGAAATGCAGGGCCACGGGCGTACAGCCAACATCAACCGCGATTTATCTTATGAAAACCTCGCCGACGATGTGGCAGGGCTGCTCGATTATCTCAAGATCGAACGCGCGGACATCATCGGCTACAGCCTGGGCGGCGGCGTCGCGATGCTGTGTGCGATCCGCCATCCGGAAAAAGTGCGAAAGGTTGTCAGCATTTCTGCCTCGTTCCGACGCGACGGATGGGTCAAGGAAGCGAACGACTTTTGGCCGACATTCACGTGGGAACTGTTCAAAGGCACTCCTATGGAAGCCGAATATAAGAAACTGAGCCCGACGCCTGACAAATTCCCGGATTTTGTCAATCACATCAAAGCGACGGCTTTGAGACCATACGACTTTGGCGCCGACAAACTCAAAGCCACCAAAGCGCCGATGTTTTTCATCCACGGCGATGCCGACGGCGTGCGGCTCGATCACATCGCGGAAATGTACCGCCTGAAGGGCGGCGAGATCCATGGCGACATGCAGCCGCGCTCGGCGTCGAGATTGGCAATTTTGCCCGACACAACACACGTTACGCTGATGAACCGCATGACAACGATCGTCCCGATGGTGAACGACTTTCTCGACGCCAAGCCCCAAAAGTAGTAACTAACGGTGAAAAATGAAAAGCTTAAACAAAATTGAAATAGCTTGTGCTTCCGCTTAATCTTTAACTCTGCGAGATCTCTTCCGGTGTCCTTGCCTTGTGGTGGGCGTTAACGTTTCGTTTGTTGTGTTGCTGTAACTCCACTAACTGATCTCCTTTTCAAAATCTAGACCACTACTACCTGGCTACCATTCTGATCCAATGAAGTGATAACGAAATGATAGCTAGCGTTACTCTGCCTTCGTGTCTTGTGAACCACACTCAAGCAACCTGGAAGTATGTTCTGCTCTACCGTTCGCTTCACTGTCACGTACGCCTTGATCTGCTCCTTCGTCATACCCAGACCAATCCAAGCAACTCGGGCGCGGAAGGAATCTCCGCCATCTTCTTCGTGCACTGGGCCGCCGACGTAACGCCGGTCAAAAGCACAAGGAATGTCAGGGAAATCCAACGCAGGAATGACATGGCTCGGAAATTAGGACCAAAGCGCATACGGTGTCAATGCGAGCGGTGTGTGATGTTTCGGCAAGTCTGACCACTCGTAACGGAGGCAGAGATTTTACGAAGATTCGAGAAGGAGATTCATATGAAGCACCTTATAGGCAGATTCATCATTACACTTTTCCTCATTACCGCCGTCTGCGCGTTTGTGGCGCTGCACGGCGGCACGGCGTCCAGCGCGGCGCAGTCACAGGGTAACGCGCCCGACAACAAGTTTCGCCGAGCCAAGAAACCGGTGCAAGGCCAGTATATCGTCCGTCTCAAGGACGACACTCGACCCGAAGACGTCGATTTTGTTGCTAACCAATTGCTGGTGCGGCATCAAGGCACGACGCTGGGAGTTTATCGGCACACGATCAAAGGGTTTGCTATTCAAATGCCGGAGGCCGCGGCGATTGCGCTCAGCCACGAGCCGGCAGTCGAGTATGTTCAGGAGGACGGCCTCGTTCACGCCGCGTCTACTCAAGCGAATCCGCCCTCCTGGGGTCTCGATCGCATCGACCAACGCAACTTGCCGCTTGATACGAAGTACAACTTCGCCAACGTCACCACCGGCGCAGGCGTTCATGTTTACCTCATCGACACCGGCATTACTCCCGAGCATACGGAATTTCTCAGGCCAGACGGTTCCACGCGTGCTACACAGGACGCAAGCTTCTGGTACGAGGATGGTCGCGACTGCGGGGCGCACGGCACGCCTGTGGCCTCCGTAATTGGTGGAAACACTTTGGGCGTCGCTAAGGACGTGCGGCTGCACAGCGTTAAGGCCCTTAACTGCCAGGGAGACGGACCGTACTCCAGCGTCATCGCGGGAGTTGAGTGGATAACTGCCAACCACATTAAACCCGCGATCGTTAATATGAGTTTTGAGGGCGAGGTCGATGACACTATCGAGAATGCGATTCGCGCTTCAATAGCCCAAACGGGTCTGGCGTACGTGGTGGCGGCCGGAAACGGTGGCGTGGATGCAAAAGACACCACACCAGCGCGCATGCCGGAAGTAATCACTGTAGGCGCGACAGATAAATTTGATAGCCGCGCCGTTTTTCAGCAAGGGGAGTCTAACTGGGGGCCAGCGGTCGATCTGTTCGCGCCAGGTGAAGAAATCAAAGTCGCCCAGCAGTTCGACGAGAATCTCGACGGCATTCGTAATGACACAATGCTGATGAATGGCACCTCTGTTTCCGCGGCGTTCGTAACAGGTGTGCTCGCGCGTTTGCTTCAGGCTTCTCCGAACCTGACGCCCCCTGCATTACAGGGCATCATCAAGAACCTGGCTACGCCCGATAAGGTGCAGGACCGAGGTCAGGGTTCGCCCAATCTCTTGCTGTACTCAGAAGTTCACGCTGCTTTCGTGAGGCAAGGCGCGTCACCGGCGATACCCGAATCAGCCACGATGGTCGATTCCGGAATGGATCTGAATCCGAATGAGTTTCTGGCGATCACCGGCACGGGAACTATCAATGCCGGAGTATTTCTGGGCGGCGACAACGGTCCGGAGGGTTGGAATTCGATCGAAAACAATCCTGCGTTTCCGCTGCCGGGTACGCGACCGTTCTCGCTGTTGGGTAGTCTCGATGGGCAGCTTTTCTACATCGGGAAGGATCATGCCACGACGGATAAATTCCTGTCGACCAAGAGGCTGTTTCTGCGGACGAATGACAACGTGCCAGGTAACGGGAGCGGAGCGTTCAACGCTTTCATTCAGGTCTGGAAACCGCTGCCTGATGCTTTGTCTAACTTTGTCAGCCAGTCGGTGCCGAAGACTCTGCTCGTCCCGGGTGAAACGATGAATGTTTCGGTTACGATGCGGAACCTTGGTCCATCAACCTGGACCGCGGGCCAACAGTTTCGTCTCGGTGCGATTGGTAATGGCTGGGAAGGCGGGCGTGCTTATCTGACAAGTGATGTGCCGCCGAATACAGACGTCACCTTCAACTTCACCGTCGCTGCCCCGTCAGTGCCGGGTAACTACAACTTCCGCTGGCGCATGCTGCAGGAAGGTGTTCAGTTCTTTGGCGACGCATCGACGAATGTTCCGATTACGGTGCTGTCGTGGAGCAACGACGCTCAGTATATCTCGCAGTCTGTGCCGGCTACGATGTACGCGGGAGAGCCTTACAACGTATCAGTCACCATGCGAAACTCGGGGAATACCACGTGGCCTGCTGGTTCCACGTACAAGCTGGGCTCGCAGAACGCGCAGGACAACATGACGTGGGGCCTAAACCGCGTCGTGTTGACGCAGCCGGTCCCGCCGGGAGGGCAGGTTACTATCAACTTCACAGTGTCGGCGCCTGGAGTAGGGAAATACAATTTCCAGTGGCGCATGGTCCAGGAAGGAGTTGAATGGTTCGGCGCGATAACTCCGAACGTGCAGGTGACAGTGAAGCTGCCGCCTTGCCTGAGGTGTTGAGTAACCAGAAGTAACGAGCCGGTCCAAACGAAGCCACTGAGAAATCGGTGGCTTCGTTTATTTGTGCTGTGACGTTTCCGCCCCCCGGCAAGGTCTAATGGCTAGCATGACAACTGCCGAGCAAATTACCCGCAGACAAGTAAGTGGAGCCGGCCACTTTTCAATACCACTGCGCAACTCCACCATGATGCGAACACGTACCGCGCCTATTCAGACTGAAGCTGTATGAGCCATCACGACAACGCGCAGATGCTCCTGCTGGCTTCGTGTCGCTGAAGGTCGGGGACTGGACTCGGATGCCGTCGACGTTTATGTAAGATCTGCCCGAATTTCGTGTGGGCTGTCAGAGGTAGGTGTTGAGTTTGTGCGCGATGTTTGAGTTGAGACTGTGCGTGGTCTTTGCGCTGCTGTCGTGCTTGCCGCACTCGTTTCTGCTGTTTGTAGAAGTGAAATGGTATTGCCATGAATCCAGCCGTCTGCACCGCTCTTGTTGTCGCGGATTCGATACCACGGGCCACTTGGTGTGACATCGATCAACGACAAGAGATCGCCTTTGCTTCGATTTATCTACGAGGAATATCAGGACGGAGGGTGGCAAGGAAAGCTCACCAGTAATGAGCTACGATTTCGAATAAGATAGCGCCCTTCGAATCCAATTGAGCCGTCGCGAGGCGTTGTTACTTTAGGTGTTCTCCGTGAAGTTGGCGATTGGGCTAGCGAAACTTCGGAGTCGCCATTGTTCAAGGCTGCTCGAGACTTGGAACGTTACTATCTTGATGAGATGAAATGAAAGTGATTGGTTACCTGGGTAATGGTTCAGTTCGAAACACCGCAGGTGTTCTCATTGTATTAACGCAGAGATCACAGAGAAGACTTCAAATCCACCCAGGGACTACTTTTCGTGCAAAGCCCGCAGACCTGCAAAGTTAATCCGCCGTTCCAATAAAGCCCTGATGTTCAAGGTGCAGCACAATTTTTTGCGCTGCCTCTTCCGGACTAAGAGTCGTGGTGTCAAGAACAATCTCCGCGTCCAAGGGAGTCTCATAGGGGTCTGAGATTCCGGTGAACTCTTTGATCAATCCGGCCCGCGCCTTTGCGTAAAGCCCCTTGCGATCACGCGCTTCGCATATCTCGATCGGCGTCATCACGTACGTCAACACAAACCTGCCGTCGCCAATCATGGCGCGCACTTCTTTGCGTATCTGGTCGTAGGGCGCGATTGGCGCACAGATCGCGATGCC
>Ga0105249_10004972_pt1 | contig 11466 bp, 15 predicted proteins | sample KBSS44metaG_FD_81522 | JGI IMG/M metagenome (GOLD analysis project Ga0105249, IMG submission 81522) | Switchgrass rhizosphere microbial communities from Kellogg Biological Station, Michigan, USA - KBS S4-4 metaG | ecosystem: Host-associated > Plants > Roots > Rhizosphere > Soil | place...
AGCCGGTCAGGCCCACCCGGTCGAGCTCGCGCCGGGGCGCCAGGACGTAAGCGACGATCTTGCCCCGCTGGACGAGAAACTTCATCGCGTCCCAGAAACGATTGCCCTGCTTCTGATTGAGGAGAAAGAGCTCCTCCGCCGTGGTCGCGTTCAGTGCCAGGATCACGGGAACCCGGTGGAAGAGCAGGAAGTGGGTCTTTTCGACGGTGACCCCGTCGCGCGTCCGCGTGAAGATGAGTGCCGTCGAGTCGTGAGGGCTCTCGGCGACCGCGAATCGAGCCGTCTCGCCGAGGGGTCCGAAGAGGTCGGGACTCGCCTCCACGAAGCGGCGCCACCGCAAAACGTCCACCAGCGGTCCGCGATAGGCAAAGCCCAGAATGAAGCGGGGCAGCCGGGCTGGCGAGATCGCGACGGAGGCCACGAGGCCCGCGAGGAGGACGGCCAGAACGACTCCCACCGCCCGGCCAGATCGACGCTGAGGAGTGCTCACTCGACCGCTCGACATATAGAATAGGTTACGGAGGCGCGCCTATGAAGAAGCCGGCTCTCCTTCTCGCCGCGGTCGCGTTGACGGCCGGAGTTTCGGTCGCGTTGGCCGCCAAACCCAAGCCGATGCCCTGCGGGGCCTGGGCGTGCAAGGGGAGCTCGTGCGCGCCCGCGAAGTATGCAAAGGTCCGGAGCCTTCCGATCCTCTTCCCCTTCTACTCCTCCCCGATCTATGGCGCCGCCGCAATCGAAGGCGGACTGGGCTTCGCGGCATTCCTCCTGGGTTCGACGGTGGCGCGCCGACGCCGCATCGCCGGAGAGCTCCGGCCTGTCTCCCCAGCGCCCCGGGAAACCACGTCCGGCCCGTGATTCCGCGTCTCGCAGGCTGCGCCGCGGCGGCGCTTCTTCTGGCCGGCACCGCTCTCGCGCAAGCGCCGCGGCCGAAGGAGTCGCCGACCGACCCCGTGATGTGCGTCGTCTGCGGCGACTACACGTTCGACCGGAAGGACGCGACGCCCGCGGTCTACGAGGGGAAACGGATCTACCTCTGCAGCGTCAACGAGCTGGCCCTCATCAAGAAGGACCCGGCGAAGTACGTGTGGGCGACCGACGTCGTCTCCGGGAAGCGGGTCAACAAGATCCACACCCCCTTCACGGCGGACTACCGCGTCCGCGTCCAAAAGGTTAAAGAACAGGGGAAGATCGAGACCTGGCCCCGCCGGTTCTTCTTCGAGTCGGCGAAGACACGCGAAGAATTCCTTCGCAACCCCGGGAAATACCTCCGGCAGCCGTACGCCGTCTAACGGCCGGCACTTCGGAAAATCGAAGTTCGGTTGACCTTCGGGTCAGTCCCGCGCCAAACTGACTCGGCACGGCTTCTGCAGCCCGGACGCGGGGAGGAGGATCCGATGGACCCGATGACCCTCTGGAAGATCTCCTGGGCGATCGGCGCCGTGGTCGTCCTGATCGTGGCCGCGCTGCTCCTGATCATCATCGCGGCGGCGAGGTCGATCGACAGGAACGCGGCCACGATCTGGACCGTCGGAAAACAGATCGCCGCGAACACGGTCTCGATCTGGATGCTCCAGAAGACGAACGTGGTCGCGGGCGAGATCCTGGAAACGGCGAAGAAGATCGCAGGGGGGGCCGGCTCGATCGATTCCAAGCTGGCCAGCCTCGCGGGCGGAAAGTAGGCCGTGCCGACCGTCCTGGTCGTCACACTCGTCTATCTCGGGATCCTGATCGCCGTCCTCGCGGTCGGCCTCATCCTGATCGCGTGGCGCCTCTGGGCGACGGCGCGCGAGATCCGAAAGATCCGGGACGCGCTCGCCCAGGTGGAGGCCGACACTCGGCCGCTCGGCGAGGTCCTCGGGCAGGTCAACGGCGCCCTCTCGCAGGTCGGCGCCGGGCTCGGTTCGGTGCTGAACTGGCTCGTGCTGGCGGACCAGGCTCTCGGCCGGATTGCCCGCCGCTTCCGGTCGTCCGCGGCGTAGAGGAGGACCGATGCCCACGGCAGTTCTCACCATCTGGTGGATCGCGATCGGGCTCGCGCTCGTCGCGACGCTCATTGCGGTCGTCCTCCTCCTGCGCGTCCTCCACCGCTGCGCCGATATCGTGAACCTGGCGCGCCAAACCACGCCCGCAGCGCAGGGGATCGCCCGAAATACGTCCGCGATCGCGAACCTGGGCGCGGTACTCACTCTCGCCCCCACGTTACTTTCGGTTTGCGGCGAGATCGACGCCGCCGCCAAAACGATCGGTCAGACCCTGGACTCGGTCGCTCCGGGAGAGGCCTGATGGTCCTCTGGACGATCCTGACCGCGGTCCTCTTCCTCGTTCTGCTGGGGTTCCTCGCCTGGGCGCTTCAACAGATCGACGAAGCGCTCCGCGGTATCTCCCGCAGCCTCGAAAAGATCGCGTGGGGCGTCCGCGCGATCGAGGTCGAGACGAACCCCCTGCCTTCCGGCATTTCCGGGGTAGCCACGGCGCTGACGACATCGGCGGGGGGCTGACCGTCGTGCGCGATCACCTGGGCCGGACCGCCTCGAACCTTCCCGGAGCCGCGCGCGCGCTCGGCCTTATCCCGTAGAAAGGAAGGCGATGGCCGAAAACGAAATCGTCGGACTCCACCCGGGCGGCCCGTCCGTGGAGCTCGATCCGCTTCCGCGATCCCAGACGGCTCCTCTCGAAAAAGTCTATGCATTCTGGCTGGCCGGAATGAGTTGCGACGGCTGCTCGATCTCCGTCACGGGCGCCAGCGACCCGTCCGTCGAAGACCTCCTGGTCGGAAACATCCCGGGAGTTCCGCGGGTGATCCTGTATCACCCGGTGCTCAACTCGGAAGCGGGCGACGAGTTCATCCACAACTTCGAGCTCGCCGCCCAGGGCAAGCTCGACGCCCCCTTCGTCGTAATCCTCGAAGGCTCCGCCGTCGACGACTCCCTGATTGAGGGGCCCGGGTACTGGGTCGGACTGGGGGCGCGTCCGGGGCCGAGCGAGGACGGGCGAGAGGTCATTTCGGTCATGGAGTGGGTCGATCGGATGGCCCCGCGCGCCGCCGCCATGATCGCGATCGGAACCTGCGCGACCTGGGGGGGAATTCCGGCGGCGATCGGCAACCCGACCGGCGCGATGGGACTCATGGATTACCTCGGTAAGGACTACCGCAGCGTGTTCGGGCTCCCGGTCATCAACATCCCGGGCTGCGCTCCAGTGGGAGACAACTTCACCGAGGTCGTCGCGATGGTGCTCCACTTCCTGCAAGGCACCGGACCGCTGCCCGAGTTCGATGAGATCGGGCGTCCTTCGTGGCTGTTCCACCACACGGTGCACAACCGCTGCGTCCGCGGCGGTTACTACGAGGAGGGCATTTTCGCGAAGGAGTACGGCGGCCCGGAGTGCCTGGTCGAGCTCGGCTGCTGGGGCCCGGTCGTTCAGTGCAACATCGTTGAGCGGGGCGCGCTGCGGCACCACGGTGGCTGCATGAACCAGGGAGGAATCTGCATCGGATGCACGATGCCGGGCTTTCCGGACAAGTTCTCGCCGTTTTATCAGACGCCTCCGGGTGCCGCTGTTTCGACCAAGGCAGTCCCGGGTTACTCGACTGTCGTTCGATTCCTGCGGGCCATGACTCAGAGCCACCAGAACCGCGCGTCCCACTGGGACGAGATCGACGACACTCCGAGCGGATGGGCGCTCGAGAGAAAAGGAGACCCGACGTTTTCGAAGTTCGCCGATTTTCTCTACCGCAAGCTGCAATTCTTGAATGCCATCCGGCCGGGGCGGAAGGCGCCCGAGACGAAGTATCGCGACGGATTCCAGACCGGAACCGAGAAGCGAGACCCCTCGGAGACGAAGGACAGCCCCCTCAAGTGGGGACAGGCCCGGCGCCGCGAGAAGATCGAGCGCGAAGGCAAGAGCTTTCCGGCGTAGCCGCCACCATGTGTTTCCGTAACCTGCCGATCGAGTTCGACTCCCGGGGCCAGGCGTTCCTTTCGACTCAGGTCCCGGACCCATTCGCCTACGAGACCCGGGAGATCTCCCGCGACCAGATCAAGGAGCTCGTCGCCCGCAACGGGTACGTCAAGAGCGTCGATTTCGATCCGGTCACCAGGGTGGCCGGCGCGCTGGCCTTCCATGCGACCGTCGATCTCAAGGCGCGGAAAGTCCTCGAGGCCGCGTCCATGGCCACGCTCTTCCGAGGCTACGAGGTGATTCTGAAGGGACGGGATCCGCGCGACGCCATCTTCATCAGCAGCCGCGCTTGCGGCGTCTGCGGAGGGGTCCACGCCACCTGCTCCGCGCTGACGATCGAGATGGCCTTCGGCGTCTGCCCACCGCCGCTCGCGGTCGTGATCCGCAACCTGGCCCTGTCCATGGAGTTCGTTTGGGACAACATCATGATCCTCTCGATGCTCGGGGGCCCCGATTACTCCGAGCAGATGATCAAGCGGACCAATCCGTCGCTGTGGGACCGCGCGACGCAGACCGAGACCCGCCACGGCGATCTGCATGGCTACCGGAAGATGTCCGAAATCTTCCATGACCTGAACCCGCTCATCGGAAAGCTCTACCTCGACGGACTCGAGGTGACGCGCGTGGCCCGGGAGGGTTACGTCACCCTGATGAGCAAGTACCCGCATCCCGAAACCATCGTCCCGGGCGGCGTCAGCCACACCGTCACCATCCAGAGCTTCAACGTCTTCCTGAACCGCCTCATGAAGATGTTCGACTTCGCCAAGAAGACGATCGGGGTCTGGGACGACATCGCGGATTTCTTCTACGACGCGAACCCGGAGTACAAGAAGTGCGGCACCCGACCGCTCAACTTCGCGGACACCGGCATCTGGGACGATCCAACGGCCTACGACGCCACTTATGCAAACTGCAACGAGTGGGGGGAACGCCGCTGGGCGACCCCGGGCGTGATCCTGGACGGCAAGCTGGTGACGTCCAAGCTCCAGCAGATCAACCTCGGGCTCGAGGAGTTCATCGAACACTCCTACTACGAGCCGTGGAGCGGGCACCCGCACAAGACCGATCCGCTGGGCGCGCCGCTATCCCCCCATCACCCCTGGAACAAGGAGACCAAGCCGAAACCGGAAGGGTTGAATTGGCGTGAGAAGTACAGCTGGTCGACCGCGCCGCGGTGGGACCGCGTCGCTGTCGAGACCGGCGTCTTCATCCGGATGTGGAACACGATTCTCGCGGGCAAGCTCCCCCACCGCCGTTTTCTCGACCTGACGCCGAACAGCATGAAGATCCAGGTCCCGAAGTACGTGAATCCCGAGCGCGAGTTCGAGTGGAAGATTCCGGAAACGTGGAACGCCTTCGAGCGCAACCGCGGACGCGCGTACGCGATCGCCTACCAGGCGATGGTGGCCTACGACAACTGGCTGATCGGGATGGACATCCTGAAGACCGGCGACTATCGGACCTCGACGCCCTACAAGGTGCCGCAGGATCACCGGATGGGGGTGGGTTTCTGGGGGGCCGGCCGCGGCTGGTTGACGCACCACCTGGAGCTCGACAGGGGGGCGATCGTCAACTACCAGATCGTCACTCCCTCCACGCTCATGGCCTCGCCCAAGGATCCGTGGGGAAACCCGGGACCCTACGAAGAGGCCGTGCTGGCGACCCCGATCCTCGAGGAGTTCGACAAGCCCGAGGATTACAGGGGAATCGACATCCTCCGCGCCATCCGCAGCTTCGACCCGTGCATGCCCTGCACGACCCACATCTACGCGGGTGACCAGGTCATCTCCCAGGAAGTGAACACCTGTGCCTGCGGAACCGACCCGTAGGGGGATCGAGGGCTCCGAGCCGACCGGCGGAACCTCTCACGGCTCGGACGCGGTGTCCTCTTCCGACTCTCCACGGGTGCTCGTCGGAGGAGTCGGTTATCGATTCCTCCGCGACCTCTCTTTCGGACCGATCGCGATCGAGGCCCTCCGCCGGGAAGAGTGGCGGAGCGGAGTCGACATCGAGGATCTGAGCTACGGCCCGATCGCGATCCTGCACAACCTCGAGGCCCGGCTCCCCTACGACCGGATCGTCCTGATCGCCGGCACAAAGCGCGGAGGCCGGCCCCCGGGACTCGTGACGGAATACCGCTGGGACGGCCGCCTCCCCGAAGACGAGGAAGAGATTCAAGCCCGGATCGCGGAGGCGGGTTCCGGAGTCATCAGCCTGGACAACCTGCTCGTGGTCCTGACCTGGTTCCGGAGACTTCCGAGGGAGCTCGTCATCATCGAGGTCGAAGGATCCGAGGAGGAGTGGGGCGAGGGGTTCAGCCCCGCGGTCGAACGGGCGATCCCCGAGGTCGCGGCGGCGGTCCGGCGACACACGGAGCTGCATGCCGCCGCTCGCCGGACGCTCGTCGCCGGCTTCGGCAGCCTCCTGCTGGGCGACGACGGTTTCGGCGTTCGTGTGCTCGAACGGCTCGCGCAAACGGCCCTGCCGCCGGAGGTCGAGCTCCTGGAGGTCGGAACGGGCGGACTCAACCTCGTCCTCACGCTGATGAATCGCTACTCGGATCTCGTGATCGTCGACGCCGTGCGGCAGGGACGGGCGCCCGGGACGCTCTTCACGTTCCATCCGGCCGCGGCGACCGTTCCGCCGGAAACCGGAGTGGATCCGCACTTCGCGGAGCCCACTCGCGCAATGGGGCTCGCGGCCGCGCTCGGCGTCCTTCCGGGCCGGGTCACCGTGGTCGGCTGCGAGCCCGGAAGCTGCGAGCTCGGCATGGAGCTGTCTCCCGCGGTGGGAGGGGCCGTCGACGGCGCGGCCGAGGCGATTCGCGAGATGATCGCCCGGGACGAAAATTCGTGAACGCCATCACACGACTCGACGCGCTGATCGAGGAGCTGGAAGCCTCGCCCGACGACGAGGCGAGCGAGCGGCTGTTCCACGCGCTCGAAACCTTTCTCGAGGTCCAGCGGACCGCGTTCGTGCGTGTTCTCGAAATCCTCCGGGCGAACGGACACCCCGGGGTCATCGAGAAGTTTCTGGAGGATCCTTTGCTCGAAAGCATCCTCCGCGGCTACCGACTGGTCGAGCCGGACGTCGAGGAGAACGTCCGGGCGACCGTGGAGGCGCTCGGTTACGGCGACCGGGTCCGTCTGGTCGGAGTCCAGAGCGGAGTCGCCCGCCTGGAGGCGGAGGGGGATCGGGAATCGTGGATGGAGCTCAAGAACGCGGTCGACCGCGCGATCCGGGCGGCGGTCCCGGGTCTCGTCGGTGTCGCAGTCGCGCGCCGGGACCCGGGAACGGCAAGGGGGATCGACGCGCCCGCGACCACTGCCGCCGGTCTCGGGAGCCTGCCCGTTTTCCGCGGCGCCCCCGAGCCGCCCGCGTGGCTTCCCCTGGTGCACTGGTGGGCGCTCGAACAGGAGCCCCGACAGAAGGTCACCCTCTTCGACCGGGAGCTGCTGGTCTGCGCTTACGACGGGCAGGCCTACGTCTTCGACGACCTCTGCCCGGCCGGAGACGGCGAATCGCTCGAGAACGCCCGGCTGGAGGGACCCTTCCTCACCTGTTCCGGCCACGGACTGGTCTTCGACGTCCGGACCGGCCGATGCCCCGCACGTCCCGACATCGCGCTCGCGATGCGCTCGACCAGGATCGAGGACGGCATCGTTCGGGTCGAGACGCCGAGCAAGGCCGATGTCCACTAAGCCGGGGGGAAACGGCCCTCTGAACCGGGCGCAGTCGCCGGCGCTGGTCGAGCTCGGGCGCCGGGACGAGATCCTGGAGCTCCTCTACTGGATGAAGGGGCAGAACTTCGCGGACGCTCTCTCCGTCACGGACCTCCAGCGGTTCCTGACGCATCCGGCCGAGGAGATCGAGGCCTCGCTCGAGAAGCTCGAGGCGCTCGGCGCAGTCGAACGCGCGGGGGACCGGTTCCGATTGACGGCGGACGGCCTGCCGGAGGCGCGCCGCCGGTTCGTGGACGACTTTCGGGACATGCTCGCGGAGGGTCACGGGGAATGCAACTTCTCGTGCGAGCTGGACCACGAGCACGACGGAGGAGGCGGTCGATGAGGATCGCCGTCGCGGGCAAGGGCGGTGTCGGCAAGACGACGATCTCGGGATCGCTCGCCCGCCTACTGTCCCGCCGGGCGGGAGGCGCTCTCGCGGTGGACGGCGATTCCAATCCGAATCTCGCCGTGGCTCTCGGTCTCCCGCAGAAGGAGGCCATGAACCTGCCGACGGTTCCTCGCGACGTGATGGAACGGCGGTTCGACGCTGCGGGAGAAGAGCGGTTGATGCTGGCGCTGACCCCCGAGGAGATCGCGGACCGGTACGGCATCGATGCGCCCGACGGAGTGCGACTCCTCGTTCTCGGCCGCGTGGGCCACGCGGGGACCGGGTGAATGTGCCGCAACCACGCTACCGTGCGTAGCCTGCTGGCCGAGCTCGTCGGAACCTCCCGAGGTCCGATCGTCGCCGACATGGAAGCCGGGCTCGAGAACTTCAGCCGCGGCACGCCCCGTCACGTCGACACCCTCCTCGTCGTGATGGAGCCGTATTTTCGGTCGCTCGAGACCGCCGGCCGGGCGTTCGAGCTCGGACGCGAGCTCGGCATCCCGAAGATCGCGGCGGTCGCGAACAAGGTGCGCAACGACGAAGACGCGCAGGCGATCCGCGATTTCTGCGGCGCCCGCGCGATACCGATCTCGGGATGGATCCCCTACGACGAGGGCGTTCTCGCGGCGGAGCGGGCGGGACGCGCGCTCCTCGACCAACCCGGCCCATCCGGCGCCGCCGTCGCCGCAATATCGAAGCTCGCGGACTCTCTCGGAGCGGCCTGATGGCGGCGCGAAATCCGGCGCCGTCCGCCGGAACGTCGCGGCTGCGGTGGGGCCTGCGCGTTCGCGGCACGGTGCAGGGCGTGGGGTTCCGGCCCTGGGTCTTCCGGCTCGCGACGCGGGAGGGCCTGGGGGGCTTCGTCCGAAATGACTCCCAGGGCGTCTGGATCGAAGTGGAGGGAGGCGCTCGGGCCGTCGAGGCTTTTCCCGAGCTGCTCCGCGCGGGCGCCCCTCCCCTGTCCCGCGTCGAAGGGGTCGAGACGCGGGCCCTCGATGCGCGCGGAGAAACCCTCTTCCGCGTCGCCGCGAGCGACTCCCAGTCGGAGACGGGAACGGCCGTCCCATCGGACGCCGCGACCTGTGTCTCATGTCTCCGGGAGCTCTTCGACCCTTCGGACCGCCGCTACCGGTACCCGTTCGTGAACTGCACGGACTGCGGTCCGCGGTACACGATCATCCGCGACGTCCCGTACGACCGCGCCCGAACGACGATGAACTTTTTTTCGCTGTGCGCCGCGTGCCGGAAGGAGTACGAGGATCCCTCCAGCCGCCGCTTCCACGCCGAACCCAACGCCTGCCCCGACTGCGGGCCGCGGCTGGAATTTGTCCGAGCGGGTACGGCTCCACTTCTCCGGGCGGACGCGCTCGAGGCCGCCGTGGCGGTGCTCCGCGACGGCCGGATCCTCGCCGTCAAGGGCCTCGGCGGCTTCTTCCTGGCGGCGGACGCGGGGCGGGAGGACGCGATCCGCCGCCTGCGCGAACGAAAGCGCCGGCCGCACAAACCGTTCGCGCTCATGGCCCGGGATCTCGAAACGACCCGCCGGATCGGGATGGTCTCGGACGCCGCGGCGGGGGCGCTCTGTTCGCCCGCCGCGCCGATCGTCCTGGTGCCGGCGATTCCGGACTCGGGCCTCGCTGCGAGCATCGCGCCCGCTCTCTCGGAATACGGGCTGATGCTGCCCTACACCCCGCTGCATCATCTCCTTCTCACGGACGGCCCGGCGGTTCTCGTCATGACCAGCGGCAACGTTTCGGAAGAGCCGATCGCGAAGGACAACGAGTGCGCCCGCGAGAAGCTGTCGGGAATCGCGGATGCGTTTCTCCTCCATGATCGAGAGATCCATGCGAGGTCGGACGATTCGGTGGTCCGAAGCATCGCCTCCAGCGTGCAGCCGGTCCGGCGTTCGCGGGGATTCGCGCCGGACCCGATCGCGCTCGGTTTCTCCGCGCCGCCGGTCCTCGCGGTCGGGGCCGAGCTCAAGAACACGGTCTGCCTGACCCGAGGGAGCAACGCGTTCCTCTCGCCGCACCTGGGCGATCTCGAGAACCCCGAGACTTTCGCCTTCTTCGAGGAGACCATCGCGAAGCTGGAGCGGCTCCTGGGGGTTTCCCCCGCCGCCATCGCCCACGACCTCCACCCGGACTACGGTTCGACCCGCTGGGCTCGTCGTTCGCATCTGCCGCTCCTCGCCGTGCAGCATCACCATGCACATATCGCGTCGTGCCTCGTCGACAACGGAGGCCTCCGCCCGGCGATCGGAGTGGCGTTCGACGGGACGGGCTGCGGCCCGGCCGGCGACCTCTGGGGCGGCGAGATCCTGCTCGCCGACCTCGACGGATTCCGCCGGCTCGGTCACCTCCGGCCGATCGCCCTCGCCGGCGGCGAGGCGGCGATCCGCCAGCCGTGGCGGCTCGCGGTCGCGGCCCTGGCGGACGCCGGCGAGCCCCTCGACCTCCTCACCGCGATCGACGCCGCGCGTCGGAACGCGGTGCTCCGCCTGCTCGACAAGCGGGCGATCTCGCCGCTGGCGACCGGCGCCGGACGCTGGTTCGACGCGGTGGCGGCTCTGCTCGGGCTGCGCAACGAGATCACCTACGAGGGGCAGGCCGCGGTCGAGCTGGAGTCGCTCGCCGGGCGGCGCGACGGAACACCGTTGCCCTTCGAGCTCGATTCGGATGCGGTCGGCGCACTCGAGGTCGATCTCCGGCCGACCGTGCGGGCGATCGTGCTCGCCCGGAAGCGGGGCGAAGAGTCCGGGCAGGTCGCCGCCGACTTTCACGAAACGCTGGCAGCCGTCATTCTCGAATCGTGCCGGAGGGCCCGAACGGAGACGGGCCTCGACGCTGTCGCCCTCTCCGGGGGTTGCTTTCAGAATCGCCGGCTGACCGAACGTGCCGCCAGCCGGCTCGCCGCCGACGGATTCGACGTGTTGCTCCACCGTCGGATTCCGCCGAACGACGGCGGCCTGGCTCTGGGGCAGGCGGCGATCGCGGCGTGGCGGTTGATCCATGGAGGAACGACCTGATGTGCCTCGCCATCCCCGGGGAGATCCTGGAGATCCGAGAAGAGAAGGGTCTCAAGTTCGGCAAGGTCCGGTTCGGAGGAATCACGCGCGACGTGTGTCTGGCCTACGTCCCGGACGCGGTCCCCGGAGAGTTCGTGGCCGTGCACGTCGGCTTTGCCATCACGAAGATCGATCCGGAGGAGGCCGCGCGGTCCTACCAGATCCTCCAGGAGATCGGGCAGACCGCGGAGCTGACGGCCGATCTCACCGACGACGAGGTCCTGCCCTCGTGAAGTACCTGGACGAGTATCGCGACGGGGGTATCGCCGCCCGGCTCGCCGGGCGCATCGCCGAAATCGCGACGCGCCCCTGGGTCCTCATGGAGG
>Ga0105249_10004975_pt1 | contig 11464 bp, 5 predicted proteins | sample KBSS44metaG_FD_81522 | JGI IMG/M metagenome (GOLD analysis project Ga0105249, IMG submission 81522) | Switchgrass rhizosphere microbial communities from Kellogg Biological Station, Michigan, USA - KBS S4-4 metaG | ecosystem: Host-associated > Plants > Roots > Rhizosphere > Soil | place...
CAGCACTCCCTTGCCGGGATCGTCCTTGGGATGCGCCTTGCCGGCGAAGACAAACTGCACCGGACGATTAGGGTCGTTCACCATGGATGCCAGCCTCTCCATGTCGGCGAGAATCAGATTGGCTCTCTTGTAGGTAGCAAAGCGGCGGGCGAAACCGATGGTCAGCACGTCGGGGCTCAGAATCCGGCTGAGCCTGCGGCGCAGCTCAGGGGACTCCTCCCGGCGCTCGGCTTGTTCCACCGCCGCTCGCCGGACAAATTCCAGCAATCGTGCTTTCAGGCTGAGGTGGGTCTCCCAAAGCTCCCCGTCGTCGACATTCTCAATGCCTTCCCAGATGCGCGCTTCGCCGCTGTGTTCGTGCCAGCCGGTGCCCAGATGGCGGTCGTAGAGCCGGAACATTTGCGGCGCCAGCCAGGTTGGCACGTGCACGCCGTTGGTAATGTGGCCGATGGGAACCGAATCCTCGGTCTTGCCGGGGAACAGTCCGGTCCACATGGCGCGCGAAACCTCGCCGTGTAAGGCCGAAACGGCATTCGCTCGCCGGGCAAGCCTCAGGCCGAGCACGGTCATGCAGAACTGTTCGCCGGAATTGGCGGGATTCTCGCGTCCCAGTCCCATCAGGCTGTCGTGCGATAGGCCCAACGCATCGCGGAGCGGCCCGAGATGTTCTTCGATCAGCCCGCTGTCGAAACGATCGTGTCCGGCGGGGACGGGTGTATGCGTCGTGAACATCACTTCCCTGGATACGCGTGGCACAGCCTGATGAAAGTCGACACCCTCCTCTTCCATCCGGCTGCGGATGGCCTCGAGCACCGCGAATCCGCTATGCCCTTCGTTGAGATGCAGGACGCCGGGGGTGACTCCCATGGCGCGCAGGGCACGGAAGCCGCCCACGCCCAGTAGCAACTCCTGGCGGATGCGAATCCTGCCATCGCCGCCATAAAGCCGCGAGGTCAGTTCGCGATCTTCCGGCGCATTTCCTTCCACGTTCGAATCCAGGAGCAGCAGGTCGCAGCGGCCCACTTTGACTCTCCAGACTTTGGCCCGGATGCACCCGCTGCGTGTCTCGATCTGCACGTTCATCGGCTGGCCGTTGGCGCCGATCGCCAGCTCCATGGGCAGTTGGTTCAGATCGGTCAGAAGATATTCTTCCTGCTGCCAGCTATTCTTATCCAGCCGCTGCCGGAAATATCCTTGACCATAGAACAAGCCGATCCCGATGAGCGGAATGTCCAAATCCGAAGCACTCTTGATATGGTCGCCGGCCAGCACGCCCAAGCCACCCGAGTACACCGGGAGCGATTCGTGAATTCCGAATTCGGCTGAAAAGTAGGCCACCGGACGTGGCCGCAGAACTCCGGCATGGGTCGCTCCCCAGGTCCGGTCAGCCTGTAAGTACTCCTGCTGGCGGCGATACGCGTAGTTGATGCGGCCATGCAGGACCAACTCACCCGCGCGGCGTTCGAGCGTGGCGAGCGGCATCTCGTTCAACAGCGCCACCGGATTGTGATTCAACTGGCGCCAGCGCACCGGGTCCAGATCGCGAAAAAGGCTGGTCGATTCGTTGTCCCAGCTCCACCACAGATTGCGAGCCAGAGACCACAACCGCTCTTGGGCGGGAGCGATAAATCGATCGAGTGTGCGTGCCTCACTCACCACAGGTGCGACCTGCGCGGCCGCGTGCGCCAGCATACGAATCTCGTCCTCGTGGAATATGCGGGATTCGATGGTCTGGACGACCAGAACGCCCTGAAGAACGCCTTGATCGATCAGCGGGACGCCTAAGAACGACTGGTACGCGTCTTCTCCTGCCTCACGGAAATATTTGAAACGCGGATGCCGTTCCACCTGCTCCACGGCGATCGGGCGAACCTGCTCGGCTACCAAACCCGCCAAGCCTTCCTGCGTTGCCATCCGCAGAGTGCCAATACATTCGGGGCGCAAGCCCAGAGTTGCCGCGAGCACCAGATTGGCCCGGTCGGGCTCCAGCAAATATGCGGAGCATACGTCGGTCTGAAACCGTCGCGCGATCAGCGCTACCACGTTCATCAGCGTCTCGGCAGGCTTCCCTCCTTCCTGTGCAAGGTTGCTGATTTCCTCCAGAGTCAAGACATAGTTTGCTTCGCGCAGCATTGCTGGGTTGGCCATTTCCTGCATTCCTCGTCGTTCGTGCAAATCTTGCGTTTTTCAGAACGACGTGGTTTGTGTAACGTGTTGCGTGCGACCAGGCGGTCTACGGCAGATCTTGGCCGTTCCTCCAGTTTAAGGCATGGGGCCGTTCTAAATCTGAATGTGGAACGGATCGGCTCCGATAGTGCCAACCAGGTCCTCCAGATAGGCGGCCGAACTCACTCGCGCCAGCTGTGTCCGAGTCGCAGATAATCGGTCTTCGAGGTTCAGCCCACTCGGGGAAACGCCATCTTCATTCGCCGATCGGAAATCTTCTAGCGTTTTCAAGTGGCGTTTCCACAGAGCGATATCGCGCGTCTGTTTAGTCTGCAGACGTTCGTGGTACCAACTGCTGGCCAGGAGGCTTTCGCGAGTGAACATACCGCGGATGCGAGGATCGTCGATCCCTCTTCCTTCATAAGAACCACACGCCATAATGTGCAGCAGCGCTTTTAGCGGGGGACACGCCGCTTCCACGCTTCCGTCCTCAAAGTAGTTGGTAGCGACGCGCCGCTGCGATTCGACGATCGCATCCACGCCGGCTGCGAACAAACTCAGGTCTTGCAGCTCGGGTCGCAACATCTCCTCAGTGAACACTGCGCCTGGCATTTCGAAGATGCGGCCAAGAAATCGGTCCACAAACAGCGAAGTTATCCGATATCCCAGCCGGCTAGCCTGCACTGTGCGGCCGTCCAATTCGAGATCCTCGACCTTCTCCAGAAATCCGTTGTGAATCAGGTATTCCGGATCGCGTTCCGCGACTCGCATCCGGCACCAGATCTCGGGTACCAGCAGGCTTACGTCGTGATCCACACGGATCTTGGGGCCGATGCAGACGGCGGAGGTTGTGAAACCGGCATAGCCGGTCAGCATGGCGGATACCAACGCGTTGTTAAGATCCACTACCGGCCACAGAGCGTTGAATGGACCCTTGGTGAGCGCACCCTCGCTTCCGAATCCGGTCGTCGCAGGGGACTTCCCCGTAAGGCTGGAGATGAACTCCATGAACAGTTCTGGCAAGTCCTGGTAGTGAATCGGTCCGAAGGCGGCCAGCGGCGGAATGCCCATGGCGGGATCCGGCGGGCTGTTCCTGCGTCCCGCCAGAACCGCGTTGACTGGAAAATGGACCGCCCGGGATGCGGGAATCTCGCGCTCCAGCCGGGCGGCAATTTCTGCCAGATAGCTTTCGCGCGGCGACACCAGATCCGCCCGCCTTTGCAGATAGCGGGGATTCTGCGAGGGCTTACCATTTACCAGGCGCGGATGCGCGGAGCACACGACGTAGGTGTAGCCGTCGTTTCCGTGGAAGCTCTCAAGCAAACGCTTCATCGGCTCCGTGTAACGGTCGAATTCGACCGCCTGATCGACCATGGCCCGCACTTGATCGCGGGTCAGCGGCTCGTAGTTAGAGAGGAACGTAGCGGGACTGGCAATGTCCGCCTCCGCCTGGCGGTCGAAGCCCCGAATGCGGGCGTCGTCCGGACGCTGGAACAGTAGGGTTTCGCAATTGTTCACCAGTTTAATGCTGGGATGGCCGTATTCGGGATCCAGATCGCTGAGCGCGGACCGGGGCAGGACCACTGACGCCGTAATATCGTCTTCCATCTGGATTTTCTCGGCTGGATAGAAGTCCGGCCGGAGTTTGTAAATCCGCCAGGACCCGTCCGCATCGTAGCCGACGCGCAGATAATTGCTGATGAGCGGTTGATTATCGAACTTGAGCTCGTGGCCCAGGAATCCGTTGATCCGATCCACGGTGAAGTGTTCGCGCCAATTCTCGCCCCACTCCGGGCGATAGTATCGTTTGACCGTGAACACGATTTGCCGCACGGTCTGGCGCAATTGCCGCAGCCACTCATTGTGTTCGTTCGTGTACCCCGCGGATGGGGTTAGCAGTTGAATCACCGAGCCAAGCGTGCGCTCCGGGCTCAATATGGGCCGCCGCGTCCGTGCGTCCGAAGCCCGGGTCTTGTAAACGGTCGAGAAGTCCTTCTTCAGGATCTCCGCCACTTCGTCCATGTCGCGATGATAGTCGCGCACGAAAACTGGCCCGTGCAGCAGCGCGTTCGCGATCGATTTTGATATTTCCGACTTGCCTCCCCCGGAGACCGTGCACGGCTTGTGGCACAGCGTCCCGCGCGGACGCGCTCCGATCAGCCGCCAGTTGGATCCGAAATGCTGTTTCTCCAGCCGAACGCGAAACCCCGACGGTAAAACGTAAGTTGCGGCGGGGCGAAGCGTCAATTGGTGGGATTCGCCAGCGCGTTCCCACGACACCTTGCAGTCGCGAACGCTGAATACTGCGTCCTCCGGGACGTAATAAATCTCCGGATAGCGCCGGTCGACTGCATAGCCCGTGGGGTGGCCCTCAACCAAATCCCCCAGCAAGTCCATCCCTTGGTCGAAGGACGCTTTCTTGAGGCTGACGGTCCGGCCGGCGTGGAAATCCTGGCCAAGAACGTAAGTCGCGAAAGCCATCGCGCCGCCTGCATGTTCTTCCTCGCAGAGTCCGTAGAGGTTCGCCGCGAAGCTGATCTGGGTTTTCACTTCCTTTTTGCAGTACCCGTAGTAATTGTCGGCAATGACCGTGACCATCACGCCACGCGCGTCGCGCGCGCAGATCTTGAAAGCATTCCCGTCATTGTAGAGTTCGTCTTCGCTCTCCCAGCACATGCCGTCGCGGATCTGGCGCTCCGTGGCGTCGCGCTTGCGGGGCAGGCCAACGGCGGCCTTCTTCATCGTTCCCACCAGGTGCGGCGCCAGAATAACGCAGCCCGTGTGTCCGGTCCAATGCATCACGTCGAGCCCGGCGTCATTTTCGGGAAGATAAGGATCCCCCGCATTGCCGAAAATCGATTCGACGAAGTCGAGGTTGCTGACCAGGCTCGCTGGAGCGAAGAAGCGAATTTCCATCGTTTTCGCGCCATTTCCCATCTCATCGGTTCCGGTGGCGGGACATACCAACGGACGTATGAGCAGCGAGACGAACAGCTTGGCCTGTTGCGGTTGATCGGCAGTGAACGGCAGTGTCAAGACCTCCGTCGGCGGCGAAAGTGCGGCATTAAGCAAAGTTCCGAAAGTCTCAATCGGCACCGGCACCTTATCGGCTGGAACCGGGAACCCGCCCTCGGCGACGTGGAAGACGCCTTTTGTGGTCCGCCGGTCGCTGTGTGGGTTATGCAGAATGCCCTGAGGAATCCGGTATGAACGCAGAAAAGGAGAGGAAAAACTCGCCGAATTAGGCGGTAGCGACATGACACGAGCCAGTCCCGGCCGATCGAGCACCAGAGTTCGCGCAGGCAGCCTGGGAACCGGTCGGTCCTTGAGGTAGTCCTTGAGAAAGGTTTGAATCCGGGTGTCCGCCGGACATTGATGGTCCCGCAGAAGGCGGTCCTTGGTTTCGTAATTCCTAAGTAGCGGTTGCGCGATCTGGAGAAAGCCCGGCTCCACCGTTCTGTCGCCGGTCGGCTGGTCGAGCGCAGCCAGTTTAAGGTTCAGGTACCAGATTAAGTCGGTAGTATCGCGATCGGATTGCGTAGCCACGGCCGCCCTGTTCTGATTCTAAAAGCTGGAGTCTGGCGCCAGGACAACTTAGTCAGGAATGAACTTCGGGGCCGTGCGCGGGGTACTGGGCGCTTGGGCTTAGATTAACACAGTAGGCAGTTTATGGAAGGAATTTCAGAGGTATTCCCGTTTTTGTAAAGGGACTACAATGTTAAAGTTCAGACAGGCCGGATGATTATGACTCCAGGAGAAGTGTCGGGATTGCTGGAGCGAATACTCGATGGGGATCGATCCGCGGAAGGCCGGCTTTTTGACCTGCTGTACAGTGATCTTCGCCGAATAGCCGCCTACCAGCTTCGGAGGGAACGGTCGGATCATACACTTCAGCCGACCGCGCTGGTCCACGAAGTTTACGTAAAGATCTTTCGGCAGACTCCTCCCGAGGCTCGCAGCCGGGCTCACTTCATTGCGCTTGCGGCCCAAGTGATGCGCCGATTCCTGGTGGATCACGCCAGAACCAAGCAAGCCGAGAAGCGCGGACGTCATCCTCAGATGGTTCCGATCGAGAATGCGCTGATTTACGATGACCGCCGCTCGGACGAATTCCTGGCCGTCCACGATGCCTTGGAACGCCTGCGGGAATGGGCCCCGCGACCGAGCCAGATCGTCGAAATGCGCTACTTCGGCGGCATGTCCGAAGAGGAAATCGCCGAGTACCTCAAGATAAGCGCGCGTACGGTCAAGCGGGACTGGTCGATAGCGCGAGCCTGGTTGCACGCAGAACTTTCGGTATGACACCAGAACAGTGGCAGGAACTGCAGAATCTTTTTGAAGAGGTGGTACAAAAGCCCCTTCAGGAACGCCCAGGTGTCTTAAATCGCCTGGAATCGGAGATCCAGGATTCCGCGGTTCGCCGGGAGTTGAGAAGGCTTGTGGAGCACGCCGAAGTAGGGGCGGAGTTTCTTCGCCCGGTTGCGGGTCTGGGCGTTTATCCCGACCGGCCCGCGCTCCAGGCGGGCGACGTGATCGCAGACCGATTCGAAATTCTCAAGTCTATCGGTAAGGGCGGCATGGCGGAAGTCTTCGAAGCTTTCGACCGAAAATTGGGTGAGCGAGTCGCAATCAAGATAATTACGCCAGAATTCACCCGCGACCCGTTGCTCCTCGAGCGTTTTCATCAGGAAGTTCAGATCGCCCGTCGCATCACTCATCCCAATATCTGCCGCATTCACGATTTGGGAGAGCACCATGGCCTTCCGTACCTGAGCATGGAGCTTCTGGAAGGCGAAACGTTGTCGAAGCGGCTGGAACGGGGACCCTTGCCGCTGGACGCCTGGCATGATTTGGCGCAGCAGCTTTTGCGGGGACTTCGAGCGGCTCATGCAGCTGGAGTCGTTCACCGGGATCTCAAGCCCTCCAATTTAATGCTGACCGGATCCCGCCTGGTCATCCTCGATTTTGGCTTGGCGCGTCCGATTCTTACCCAGGAGGATGACGGTCTCACCCGCACGGGAACCTTGGTCGGCACGCTCGACTGGATGGCTCCGGAGCAGCTGCTCGCAAAGTACGACGAACGCAGCGATCTTTACTCGGCGGCCCTCATTTTACTCCGCGCGCTCAGACCAGGCTCCGATTCGACTGGCAGCGGCGGTTTAGTAGGCGCCCTCCGGCGAGCGACAAGCGACACCGAGTTTCGCGCGCAGATGCCCAAAAATCTGCCCACAGCCTGGCACTATGCGCTGTTGGGTTGTCTCGAGCGCGATCCTGAACGGCGCCCAAGCAGCGTAGAAGAAGTTCAGAAGATCGTCCAATCTCAGCACGTCCTTCCGCTGCGGCTACGCCATTTCGCGGGCGCGAACTGGAGGACGCTGGCGATAGTTTTAGGAGTACTGGCCCTTTTGAGCGTGAGTATTCGCTCTCTATGGTACTCAGGGATATCGCAACCGCGCGGACTCCAACCAGGAACCGTCATCATGATTGCATTCACCGACAACGCGACGCGGAATAGCCGGTTCGATGGCATCACGTCGGTGCTTCGCGCTGACTTCGGGCAATCCTCTCGCTTCAATCTGTGGAATCAGCAGCGCTTTGGTGATGTCGCTCGCTCCATGCGCCTGGATCCAGGCGTAAGACCCGATGCGAAGCAGTGGCGCGAGATCGCGTTCCGTGAAAAGACTCCGCTGCTTGTTTTTTCAACGCTCAGCAACCTGGGCGACGGCTATATCTTTTCGATGCGTTGCGAGCAGATTGCCGGCTCGCCTGACCCGGTCCAATCCTGGGAAGAGACCGAGAACGCTTCGGGACCATTGGAGCTCTTTGAGGCGATTCACAAAGTAGCCACGCGTGTAAGAGCACGCGCCGGGGAAAATGCCGCGGAAATATCGGCGAACAATCGTTTACCCCAGGACATCACGAGTTCAACCTGGGAAGCTGTGGAGCTCTACAGCGAAGCACAACAACTAAGCGCTGAGCAACATTTGGATGAGGCTGCGTCTCTTCTGCGTCGTGCCGTTCAGCTGGATCCAAACTTTGCTTTGGGCCTAATGCGGCTGGGAGACATTCTTAACGCTCAGGATAAGCGGGAGGAGGGCTTCGCCGACTGGCGCCGGGCGATTACGCTCGCGGCCGCCCAACACCTTTCCGAACACGAGCGGCTGAACATTGAAAGTCGCTATGCGCTCGAGATCAAGGATTTCAATAAAGCCCAGCCGATTCTCAAGGATTGGACGCGCAAGTTCCCCAACGACCCTTTGCCGGCGCAACTCCTGGCTTCCTGTTTGCTTCAAATGGGAAATTTGTCGGAGGGCGTTCGTGTAGCGCGCGAGAATCAGGATCGGTTCCCTCCGAATGTCTTCGGAACGTCGGTTTTAATCCGAGGCCTTGCCGCCAAGCACGAGTTTGCGGATATCGACAAGCAGCTGGCGACTCTTGAAAACCTCGGTGGGAGGCCTCTGGCACAAATCTTCCGCGGAGCTGTAGCGGCCGCGCGAGGGGATTATCCGGAATCGGCGCGTATCTTTCGGGAGGTCATGAACTCGGATGACGTAAAGGAAGCGTACCGCGCGACTGCCCAGTTAGCCGATCTGGAGGCCGATCAAGGAAGGATGGATTCCGCGCGGCAAATCCTTATCGACGGCATCCTCAGGGACCGCGCAACCGGGGAGGATGGATTCGCTTCACAAAAATCCGCCTCGCTCGCTTACTTGGAGGGGATCTCTAAGAACCCGGAACGCGCCGTTGCGCGTGCAAAGGACGCGATTTCGATTAAGAGATCGCCCTTGGTTATCGTTGAGGCTGTAAGCATTCTGGCGCGTTATGGTTCTCCGGAGGAAGCCACGAACCTCATGAACACGTATCCGGCTGGAGAAGGTCCTAAATATGATTCGGACCTGCTTCGGATGAAAGGGGAGATTTTTCTCGCTAAGCGTAACTTCAAACAAGCCCTCGATCTTCTGGATCGGGCGGCAAACTTAGATCGGCCGCAGGAACCCAAAGAGTACCTCGCCAGAGCGTTCGATTTGGCGGGCGATCACGGGCGTGCAACGCTCACTAATCAGCGAATCGCGGATACCTCGTTCCTCACCTGGATCACGGAGGATGAATGGCCCGCAACACGCTTTCTCGCAAGAAAATATCTCAAGAATTCTAAAGGACAGTAACATGAATCAACACTACGGGACGACCGGCATCAAGCACGGACTCGCCGTGCTGCTCATCATGGCGCTGGAAGACGCCCAACACCAACGCCCGAATCTTCATTACATTTCGTCTCAAGCCACGCCTCCAAACATCAGCGCACTGACGGACGCCAAATGGCTTCGCGATCTGCTCCCGGTGGTTGACTCGAAGGTCTACGAACAGGTGCGAGCGCTGTTGAACGGAAGCATCGCCGTTCCGGGAGGGCTGGTGGACGGCCAACTGTTCGACGACACCGCCAAGAATCTTAGCCTGATTCTTCGCGGACTGTCGGAAAGTTATCATGCACGATACGCTAGCACCGCGGACGACGGATTAACGTTGTGGGACCCCAGTTGCTTTCCGCACCCATCCACCTGGCGGATGCGCGAGGCTATCGGCGCTCTGCTCGCGTGATCGGCAATGCCGCGCGCCTCGGCTGGATCAGGGTGGTCTGGATAGGGCTGAGTACCACAGCGGGGATTTCGTCCCAGCCGGGCCCCTTCGAGTCGCCCCACATCCAAGCGTGGAAGCTGGCGCAAGATTTAATCCAGGAAAGCGGATCCCGAAAGGGCATTCCAAAATTCGTCGCATGGGAAACGGCGCGCGAGATCTTCCCATGCAGCGGCCACTCCAGCGCCGCGGTGCGAGTGGTCTCGACGCATAACCTTTTGGACGAGAGTTTCCACTACAGCCCGAAAGCCGCGGCACGAATGTGCGAACCGCTGGCGCCCAATACGGGAGCGGTTCCGTTGGATGCGGCCCAAGTACTGTGGGAGAAGTCGGAATCTAAGCCGTCCACGACTACGCTGCGATTTCCCGAGGGCGCGCATCTCGCCGCGGCGTTCTGGAATGCTGTGCGTCGGCCGGCCGACCCTCGGAATGGCAAGATCGTCGAAATGGCTATCCGGTCCGGGAACGAAGTGCGGACGCGGAGAATCCGGATCACTCTGCCGAAGAGCCTGGGGAAAGAACCCGCGGCTTGCGATCCCCCGGGAAGCCAAGGTGATCCTGCCGCCGCTGACGTCACAGACGTTTCCGTAGAAGAGTTCTTCTGGGTCCGGCTGAACCCTGGAGAACGATATAACGGAGCCTCCTGTGGCGATTTCGCGGTGCTGATGGCGTTCCATTTAGTCCATAAGGTACACGGGCGGTGGTTATGGACTACGTTCTGGTGGGATCCCGACTCCAAACAGTTCGGCGCGGATCGTCCCAAGGGTTTTGAAGGCGCCGGAGCAGTCCCTCGCGCCTGGCGAAACTATGCCATGGATGCCTCTTTCGAATCCACGGCGACCATCTTTAATCCCTGGCGGATCGAGGAACGCAAGGACAACTGCGCGCGCTGTCATGCCGAAGTTACGGTCTATAAGAACCCTACGTCGGACGCCACGATCGATTTCGATTCCGTGACGGCGGCCCGCAATCATTTCCAATGATCTGACAGCGTCGCCGTCCCTTTTGGCGCCGTCTTGGCGCTCTATATAGCGATGGCAGAGCGTGCGGTCTTCGCGATCCCAGAAGATGTTTATCGACGCCTACGGGAGCTGAGCGACGCTCGGGACGCGCCCCTCAGTACCGCGCTCACTGCGGTATCCGCCGTGTTGCTGCACAAATACGCGTGCGAAGGCACGCTGGCTATTCGCACCAGAAATCTCGTTGGGCTTTTGCCGGTGAAGCTCGTCATCTTTGATCAGACGGCGGATGATCCGTCGTTCGAGCAGATCCTGTGCCGAGCGCGGCAGATCCTTCCGAATCATCCTGAGGGCGCTGAAATCGAGATTCTTCTTCCTCCTAACTTTCAGAATGAGTTTCCGCATGAGATGAAGGATCAATCTCTGAAACTAGGCTTTCGCATAGAGTCCCGAAGCCTCACCGGAACGGTCGATCCACGCGTGCCGCGATTGGCCGAACATCTGCAAACCCTCCTGCGCGGACTAACGGCTGCGCCGGCCGTGCCCGTCTCCGCGATCAACATGCTTGGGGACCAGGAAAGCCGCCAGATCCTCATCGAGTGGAATCAAACTGATCGTGGATATGTGCAGAGCCCGGTACCTGAATTGGTGGAACAGCAGGTACAGAGAACGCCCCACGCCGTCGCCCTGATTCAGGGAGACTG
>Ga0105249_10004977_pt1 | contig 11464 bp, 11 predicted proteins | sample KBSS44metaG_FD_81522 | JGI IMG/M metagenome (GOLD analysis project Ga0105249, IMG submission 81522) | Switchgrass rhizosphere microbial communities from Kellogg Biological Station, Michigan, USA - KBS S4-4 metaG | ecosystem: Host-associated > Plants > Roots > Rhizosphere > Soil | place...
CCACTAATGGTGACGTTTGGATAGGCAAATTCCAGGGTCTGGTTCATGACCGCCACGAACTCGCCAACGGTAAGCACCAGCTCGTCGTTCATGATTGCGGCACAGTGGGCACATCGCCCTCTAGATGCGCTCGGCGAACGGTTTGGTGGTACAACAGATAGCCGGGCGGCAATTGGATCAGCGTACTAATGACCCGGAACATAACCGTAACTGGCAGCGTCAAGGCAGCCGGTATACCCGCAGCCGCTAATACACCGGTCATGAGGGCCTCGTAAATACCAATGCCACCCGGCAGCACCGACACCAATCCGGCAAAATTGGCCACCGAGTACCCCAAAATAATCGCGCCCAGATTCACCCACTCGCCAAACGCCACATAAATAGCGTACACCGACAAAATAGCCGTCAAATTAACGACCAGCGACCAAAAAAACGGGCTCTTGAGTTGCTTGTAGTTAGATCGCACGAGCTTGTAGTTATCGTGTAAATCAGTGACGATCTGCTCAACGCGTGCCATCTGGATGGTTTCAGGATGATGTCGCCGAAACACATGAATTGCCCGATTGATAATCCGCGTACCAGCTCGAAATGTGGCGTGAATCCGCCGCTCAGAACCAATGATCATCATAAATCCGATTGTCCCCACTACTAGCAATGTCGAAATTGAGCCAGCCACCAAAACAACCAGCTCATTGGCCTGACCGTCAATGGCCATAATCAGTAAACCAGTAATCAGCAAGAACTCGAACGAGATAAACAGCAGCAGCAATTTCATGATCTGCACCAAACCGGCCTTCGTGACAGTGATATTCCTTCGGCGCAGCCGAACACCAAAGAACGAAATACCCGACGCGCCGCCCGTCGGAAACACATTATTCACAAAGTTGAGCTCCAGCGACACCCGGAACAAAAATCGGTAGCTCAGTCGATCGCCGAGCATCCGGAACAAATCGCGGTACACTTCCGTCTGAGCGTGATAACTCAAGATAGTCAAAGGGACAATCAAGCCAACAAGCCACACATTCACGCGGTGAAGATCATGGAAAGTCTGGGTTATTTGGTGGCGGATCAAAAAAATCGTCAATCCAACGGCCACCAAGGAGATGACGTTAACCATCACCTTCCAGTTGCGCTTTAAAAAAGAGGCGTGATTCTGCTTGTCGGCACCCATTACAGGCAATTATACGGCAAAAGCGGTATAATACAGATTAAGAAATATGGTATACAAAAGTCTGCTATTGTTGGGGCGCCAGCCAGCGCTCGGTCGTGCCGAGTTGGAGAGTTTGCTGGGCGCCAAACATCTGGAGCGCATCGGTGATCAAGCCATGGCCGCCGACGTCCTGCCCGAAGGTATCGATTTCGATCGTCTGGGCGGCAGTTTGCGGCTTGCCGAGGTCATTGCCGTCGTATCCACCATCCAATGGCCAGAGATTATGCGCGCCTTGGCCGGGCAGCTCTCTACCTTGCTCAATACCATGCCTCCTGACGGTAAAATTAAGCTTGGCCTGAGCTGCGTGGGCCTGCCGACCAATGTGCGCCAACTGTTTCGGAGCGGCCTCGACCTTAAAAAACAGTGCAAACAATTGGGTCACTCGATTCGTCTGGTGCCGAATACCGAGTTGGCCCTTAGTACGGCGCAGGTCTTGCACAATCAGCTCACCGGCGATCTCGGTATCGAGCTGCTTTTGGTTCGAAACGGCGCTACGACCATCGTGACCCGCACCACAGCCGTCCAGAATATCACGGCTTACGCACGCCGCGACCAAGGCCGTCCCAAACGAGACGCCCGCGTCGGCATGCTGCCGCCTAAACTGGCGCAAATTATCGTCAACCTGGCGGCCGGCACGACGCTGCCGAACACCGATTACACCGTGCTCGACCCCTTTTGCGGCACCGGCGTCGTGCTGCAGGAGGCGCTCCTGATGGGCTACAACACCTACGGCACCGACCTTGAGCTACGGATGATCGACTTCACGACCGCCAATCTGGAATGGCTGCGCACCCAGTACCCTAATCTGCCCGGGCATGCCGCGCTCAGCACTGGCGATGCCACCGATTTCCAATGGCAAGAGCGCGCTGTTAGCGCCGTAGCCAGCGAAACATATCTGGGCCGCCCGCTCAGCGCGTGGCCAAAGCCCGAGACCCTCCGCGACATCATGGGTACCTGCAACCTGATAATCGAAAAATTTTTGCGCAATCTTGGAAGCCAAATCGCCCCCGGAACCCGCCTGTGCCTCGCCCTACCTGCCTGGCGCAGTCCACAAGGTAGGATTCACCGTCTCCAACTCCTTGACCGTTTAACCGATTTGGGGTACAATCGAATAAGTTTTGAGCATGTTCGGGAGGACGACCTCGTCTATTTCCGGCCAGATCAACTGGTCGCCCGTCAATTGCTCGTAATAACAAGGAACTAACAGCATATGTCACACGTCAAAGCAGGTGGTACTTCCAAAAATACTCGCGACAGCGATGGTCAGCGACTCGGCGTTAAGCTGTCTGGCGGCCAAAAAACTACCGTCGGCCAGGTTATCGTTCGCCAGGTTGGCCTTACCAAGCGCGCCGGCAAAGGCACTAAGCTGAGCCGCAACTTTACCGTACATGCCGATCGCGACGGCATTGTCACCTACAAGACACGTCGTTTCCGCCGTTTTACCGGCAAAACCGTCCGTCGCACTGAAGTTACTGTCGAATAACTCCCTGCCTCTTAGGTACACCGTTTCAAACCGCACTAAAAACACCGCCCATTTGGGCGGTGTTTTGTATATTATGTGGACTGCCTACTAAGCTGGGCCGACGTCAGGGGGCGGCTGTTGTGGAGCTGCGGCGTCCATAGTCCAAACTTCAGTTCCGGCGGTGCCATTATCACTGCTTGCAATCGTCTCGTCAGGCGCTGCTACTCCAGCTCCTACGAGAGCTACATGTCCTTCTTGAGGCGCGCGCGGATCGTAGCCAGTTTCAGAATTTACATTTGTTGGGTCAGTGTTTGTTTGGTGTTGTGTGTTATCCATAAAAAGTACAATACATCATGCTTGTGCTTTTGTCAATATATGGACTTAGCAATAATCCCTGCGTACGCGCTATTTTTGGATCAAGCTAGCGATAAACGCTTTAAACATCGGGTGTGGCCGATTGGGCCGTGATTTGAATTCAGGATGGAACTGGCTGGCCATAAAGAATGGGTGATCAACGGCTTCAATCATTTCTACCAAATGTCCGTCTGGGCTGACGCCAACCGCCTGCACGCCCCATGATTCGTATTGGTCGCGGTAATCGTTGTTGCACTCGTATCGATGTCGGTGGCGCTCCACGATCTGCGTAGCGCCGTAAGCCTTGGCGGCCTTGCTGCCCTTGGTGATCACGCAGGGGTAATCACCAAGTCGCATCGTGCCACCGGTGTTTTCTTTACCTTTTTGGTCCACCATGGTGGCAATAACCGGATGCTGCGTGTCAGGATTGGCCTCGGTGGTGTTGGCATCCGCCAAACCGGCTAAGCGTGCCGCGCCGATCAGCATCATCTGTAGGCCGAGGCACAGGCCGAGGCACGGCATACCGTGCTTAAATGCGTACTGAGCGGCCTGAATTTTTCCCTCTAGCCCACGCGATCCAAACCCGCCGGTAATCACGATGCCATCGAGTTTTTTGAGCTCTTTAGCCATCGTGCCTTTTTCGGCCAGAGTAGCTGCATCAACCCACACCAACTCAACGTTCACTTCGTTCCACCAGCCGGCGGCGCGGAGTGCTTCGAATACGCACATATAGGTGTCTTCGTTGTCTAGGTATTTGGCGACAATGCCTACCTTAACCGTATGAGTGTAGGTGCGCATCGAACGGGCCACCATATCACGCCATGGTTTGAGCTCCACTCTTTGCGTTTTGAGATGCAGTTTGCGGCAAATGACATCCGCAATACCAGCATCTTCCAGTGTAAGCGGTACTTCGTAAATACTGCGAGCGTTCGGAAGCAGCGCAATTGCTTCTTCTTCGACGCCGCAGAACATACTTAATTTGGAAATGGCATGTGCGCCAGGGGCACCTTCGCTGCGCGCCACGAGAATATCAGGCGTAATGCCGATCCCGCGCAACTCTCGCACCGCGTTCTGAGCCGGTTTTGTTTTCGTTTCTTTGCTGGCTCCCAGATATGGCAGATACACCACGTGCATATACACACAATTGTCACGGCCCACACGCATGCCAAATTCACGGATCGCTTCGATAAAACTTTGGCTTTCCATGTCACCCACCGTGCCGCCGATCTCAACAATATGCACGTCAAAGCCTTCACCGGCCTGCTTGATAAAATCCTGGATCACGTTCATGACATGCGGCACAATCTGGACCGTCTGGCCTTGATACTTGCCGTGCCGCTCTTCGTCCAACACTTTGAGCAGTACCCGACCCTGCATCAGCGAGCTCGCCTGCGTAAGTTCTTCGTCCACAAACCGCTCGTAATGGCCGAGGTCAAGATCGGTTTCGGCTCCGTCTTTGGTCACGAAACACTCGCCGTGCTCTCGCGGATTAAGCATGCCGGCGTCGACATTCAGGTAAGGGTCACATTTTTGGAGGTTGACGTGAAGCCCGCGGGCTTTGAGGAGATTGGCGATGGAGGCGGCGGTGATGCCCTTTCCTAATCCGGAAAGCACGCCACCTGTCACAAAAATATATTTCGTCGCCTTCGGCACGTTTGCCCTTTGCCTCTCCATCACCTCTTAATGTCCAGATAGTACCGTATCTTTCCGAGGCATGCAATAGCAAAAGCGTGATTCACTACTTCCTGAGGAAGTCGGCGGCGGCGTCTTTTTGGGGATCTTTGTTGGCTTTGATGTCGTCGTTGGTGATTTTCACCTCTGTGTCTGGGCTAATACCTTTTTTGTCGATATTCTGGCCGTTCGGTCGATACCAGCGGGCAACCGTAATTTTCATTTCGGCACCGCCGGGCAATGGAATGACTTTTTGGACACTACCCTTGCCGTAACTCTTGATACCCATAATCGTGGCAACGCCGTTATCTTTGAGGGCGCCGGCTGTGATTTCGGAGGCACTGGCACTCCCTTGGTCAACCAACACCACCGTAGGAATGCCCTGCAGCGTGTTATTGCCGTTAGCCAGGTCAGTTTCGACTGCCACATTACCTTCCTTTTCTTGGAGGATGGTTTTGCCCTCGGGTAACCATAAACTGGAAACACGGATAGCTGCCGTCACCAAACCGCCCGGGTTGCCGCGCAAATCGAGCACAATACCCTTCACATGTTTGTCTTTGAATTCCTGCGCCGCTTTTTGGGCCAGATCGGCGGTATCATCGCTAAACTGATTGATCTTCATGTAACCGATGTTGCCGTCGAGCATCTCCGATTTGACGCTGGGAACTTTGATATCGTCGCGGACAATCGGCACGTCGAGCTCCTGCTGTTTGTCTCGGACGATCTTCAGCGTCACCTTGGTGCCTTTAGGACCACGAATCTTTGACACGGCGGCGTCAATCTCCAGACCAGCGGTCGATTTGCCATCAATCTCGGCCACGATATCCTGAGGCCGCAGTCCGGCTTTACTGGCCGGCGTACCCTCGATGGGCGTCACAATAATAATGTTACCCTGCGCGTCCTTACCGAGTTCGGCGCCAATCCCGCTGAAGGTCCCCTGCAACTGGTCATTAAATGTCTTGGCCTCATCAGCAGTAAAGTACATCGTGTACTGGTCGCCAGCCGCGGTGGTCATACCTTTTTTGGCGCCGTCAAGTAGCTTTGCCTGATCCAATTTGCCATCATAGTTCGATTTGAGCTCCTGATAGACTTTGTCGAGCCTGGTATAGTCCAGATGTTGCGGCAAGGTGGCATTCTGCTGATTGCCCTTGGTGATGCTAATGCGCCCGTTGCCAACATTCAGTCCCACCATAAATACGGCGACAATGGTCACCAGACACAAGGCGATCTCTAGTCCCCGCTTTACCAGTTTTTTCTTTTTGTCACGTGCAGCAGTATGTTTCTCTGGAGTCAGATACACAGATGTCCCTCACTTTTCCGGTTATGCTGCTCATTATACCGAAAAAGCTGCAGACTGGCACTAGTTTGCTCGCATGGTACCATTACCTACATGAAAGCAATCATCGTGAACGGCGCGCCAGCAACCGGCAAAACAACGTTAGTTCAGAACCTGCTGACGCAGCACGACTACCCGGTGCTCAGTAAAGACGAAGCGAAAGAAAAATTATTTGTAGCCGCCGGCAGAACAATCGGCCTCCGTGAAGGCCAGGTCTACGAAACGCAGGCGCTCAAAACGCTTTTCGACGAAATCGCCAAGATGCTCCCCACCGCGCAGACGGTTATTATCGAGGGCAACTTCACTCCGTCCACACGGCGCACGTTGCGAAAACTGTTGACTGGCGTGACCGCCTGTGAACTTTTTTGTTATGCAATGCCCGCTCTGGCCGTCCAACGCTTTGCAGAGCGCACAACTCGTCATCCGTCGCACCACGACGAGGTTATTATCAACGTCATTCGCTGGGAGAATGCACTACTTCGGCTAGGCATCCATCGCTACAAATCGGTCCTTGATCGGCGACGGGTATTACGGATCAACACGACAGATCCCCATAAGATCGACTACCAAGAAATCGAGTCATTTATCTCACGGGAAGTGGATAAAGACGAGGCCTGAGGGCGACAAGTTGTAGACGCGGGAGAAATGCCCTTGTAGATCGGCGTTGTACTGGCTGATGTTAATAGTGCCGTCTGCGTTGACACTCTCGACGTACATGGCGTGGCCGTAGGGCTGACTGTTTTTGATGGCTACGTCGCCTTCGCGCGGATGACTGTCGACAGGAATCCCCTCAGCAATGGCATCGTCGTCCCATTGGTTGGCGTTGCCGACACCTATCCAACCCCAGCCCGGCATCCGGCGACCGCTCTCCGACACTTTCCAGGCCGTGTAACTGACGCATTCGCGGTTGTACATGCCCCAGCTGTCGAACATTGTGTCCTGGCCACTACTGCACCATGGGGATGGATAGGTGTCGCCGTGCGCGGTATCGCACGCGCTGCCAAGTACCACATTGGCCCCAGCAAACAGCCGGGCGTTTTCGGCGGCTTGTTGTGCTCGCAGACCAGTAATTTTGCTCTTGTTGTCTTTGATCTGGGCATTATAGGCAGCTTGCTGGCCTTCGTTAAACGTGAGCAGTCTGTCCTTCTCGGCCTTGGATGCCGCGATACCGGCCTGCTGTGCCTGCTGCTCCTTGAGGAGTTGGTCAACTTGCGCCTTTTGCAGCTCTAACTTTTTCTGTAAATCTTGAATTTTTTTGAGTGTGTCCTGGATTTTGCGCTGGACGGCAGTTCGATATTCGGTTTTGTCGACGAAATCGCTCAAGTTGTTGCTGCTGGCCAGCATCTCGAGGGTTGATGGCTCGCCGTCTTGATACATCGTCTTAATATCGGTAGCCAGCAGTTGTTTTTGGCGCGCCAGCTCTTTCTGTCCGTCCTCGATCTGCTGCTGCAGGGAGGCTTGTTCGGCGATATTGGCGTTGATCTGGAATTGGAGGGCGTTGATCTGGAATTGGAGGGCGTTGATCGCATCTTGATAACTAGCGGCCTGCGACTGCAGATTATTCAATTGACCCTGCGCACCAGCGCTCTGCTGCTGGAGGGCGTTGATCTGATCGTCAAAATGATCGGCTCGAACACCTGTCACTAGGCTGGCGGCGGCCACAAATGCCACGGCGACCGTCAGCACAGAGATAGTAACTAAACGACGGGTTATACTTGTTTGTTGTTTGTTTTCATGTTTCATACGCTTATAAAACATAAGTATTTTAATCATAGCACGATCCCCTCTGCAGTCAAATTACCCCTGTTGGCGGTTGCTATTTGTTTGAGTTGAAAGTGTTATTTGCTTTTAAATTTCAGATACCGCTTGGTCGCGATGTAGGAAGAGACGGCTCCAATAAGTATACCAAGCGCCAGCTGCATCCCCAATAGCTGCCACAGGTGGCTGTTAAAATAACGGCTGGCGTAATTGATGTCTAGCAGCCCCAGACTACTAGCCTGCAAGGCTGAGTTGGATGCCACGAAAAGCGAGTGAATCAGCAGCACGCTAATCAGCGCCGAGATAATGCCATACATGATCGTCTCCACCACAAACGGTCCCCGGATGTACCAGGTGCTGGCGCCCAGCAGACGCATAATGGTTATTTCGTCGCGGCGGTTAAAAATAGCCATCTGAATAGTGTTAAAAATGATGAGCACCGAAATAAAAGCAAAAACCGCAACAGTAATGACGCCGGCGCGGCGCATCAGGTCCGTGGCGTGAGCAATTTTATCGATTGCCGCTTTACGATCGTCGCGGTACGTCACATCATCCCACAGTTGTCGGTTGACAGTAGTGTTCAAATAATCACGCAGATCTTGAATCTTGTTGAGGTCACGGGGTTTTATCTGAATGGTGGCCGGGATCGGATTATCGGTTGCGCTGAGCCCCGCAAGCAGTGCTGTATTGCCTTGGTTCTGCTCGCGATAGCGCTCCAGGGCTTTATCTTTGGATAAATATATGACGCTTTTGGCGTTGGGTAACGAACGCAGCTTGTTGGCTAGGTCGCTCCCCTGTGCCTCTGTCGTCGTGTCTTTGAGGTACACTGAGACATCGATCTTGTTGGTGATTTGCGCTACGGTGTTAGTAAACGTGGCATTGGTAATGATCGAAAACAGCACAATGGTGAGCGTAATAATCATGACCGCCATGGCAGCGATCGACAGCCAGGTGTTGCGAACAAAGTTCACCATTCCCGTGCGAATAACGCGGGTTCCCGTAATGACCTTCCGACTCATACCTTATAGCCCGCCCGATCCCGATCGCTGGCAACTTGGCCGTGCTCGATAGTAATGACACGGCGCTTTAATTTGTTCACAATCTCCTGGTTATGTGTGGTTAGGAGGACGGTCGTGCCGTAGTGATTGATTTTCTCGAGTACTTTAATAACGTCCCACGCGTGCTTTGGGTCCAGATTACCGGTGGGCTCGTCTGCGATCAAAATTTTAGGTTGGCGGACGATTGCCCGGGCAATTGCCACCCGCTGGCGCTCACCACCGGATAATTCTTGGGGCAAACGCTTTTCCTTACCGCGCAGATTGACGATGTCGAGCACTTTGGGCACCGTTGCTTTAATTTCGTGACTGCTGGCACCGACAATTTCGAGGGCAAAAGCTACATTCTCGAACACTGTACGGTTGGGCAACAGCTTAAAATCCTGGAAAACCACGCCAATCTTACGGCGCAGCAACGGAATATCGCGCTCTCGCAGCTTATCATAATCGATACCACCGACGATAATTTTGCCGCTGGTCGGTTTTTCCTCTCTGGTCAATAATCTAAGCAGTGTGGTTTTTCCTGCCCCACTCTGGCCGACGACAATAACAAACTCTTTTGGTTCAACATGAAGACTAATGCGATCCAAAGCGGACGTCGCCACTTTGCCATACGTTTTGGTTACCCTGTCCAACAAAATCATTACCGGTATTGTAGCATAAAGAAGCGGCCCGATTGGACCGCTTCTTGTACGTTATTTGGATAGCACTAGCGCTGCGTTTTGGCGTGGAGCTTCCAGACAAAGGCCAGAATGCAACCAAGGCCCAGTAAGAAGACCAGTGTCGAAAGAATCGAACTACCACTGACGTCACCGTGCAAGAACAGCTTAGACAAAATCTGATAGAGCAACGAGAAAGCCGTCAAAGCGGAAATCACCACCGCCACAACAAGGCTGTGACGAATGCGACGCTTATAAAACAGGTCGTCGATGAGCCGCGGATCGCGCGCCATTTCTTTAGCACGCTTCTGGTTAGCAATGATGAGCACTGGTACCGACACGGCCGCCAGCGAAATCGCAAACACGGCGATCGGACCAAAGTCGGAGCCCTCGTAAGCAATCGCATTGATGAGACCACTGAGGAACGAGCAAACAGCAATAACTGTCAGCCACAAGCCAAGCATGGTGAGTCGAACATACAAACCGATCTTGGACTCCACGGGCTTAACACGCATGTTGTATTGGACATTTTCGACTTGCAGCGGCACGCCAGTGTTGCCTGTCTGCGAGTAATTATGTGCCGGCATTGGCACCGGGGGCTGCGGCACGTCGCTGGACAGCATATTGCTGACATCGGCATGATCCCAGCCAGCCTGGATCATTTGCGCCATAATGGCATTGTCCGAAACGCCAGCTTTGCGCTGCGCATCAATGTATTGTTGTGGCGTGTGGCCGCTGTGTTGATGGTTTTGGTGGTGTGTTTCTTCTGTCATATGGTGTTGATCATACCATAAAGTACGAACAAGCACAATAACTTTCAGCGGACGGTCATTGGCAGCGACCTCACACTTATTACAGACTGATTGACGACTCCAAATAGGCATCGATGAGCGGGTTGAGATGCCCCTCGAGCACGCCCTCGGCATCAGAAGTTTCGTAATTGCTGCGCAGGTCCTTGACTTGCTTGTAGGGATGGAGCACGTAGTTACGAATCTGGCTACCAAATTCGTTGGATTGGCTCGGCCCTTTGAGTTCACTGATTTTATCCTTGTGCTGCTCAATTTGAAGCTGCGTCAGGCGCGAGCGCAGAATGGTCAGCGCCGTTTCTTTATTTTGGAGCTGTGAGCGCTCGTTTTGGATGGCGACGGTGATACCGGTTGGCACGTGCGTCACCCGAACCGCAGAATCGGTAGTGTTGACCGACTGGCCGCCATGACCGCCGGCGCGGTAGACATCAATGCGCAAATCTTTGTCGTCGATGACGAGATCTTCGGGGTGATCGATCTTTGGCAGCACATCGACTTTGGCAAAACTGGTCTCGCGCGACGCCGCAGAGTTAAACGGGCTAAGACGCACCAGGCGGTGCACGCCGTGCTCACCTTTGAGCTTGCCATATGCAAAGGGTCCGCTAATTTCGATAGTAACGCTCTTGAGGCCAGCTTCGTCGCCGGGCGATTCGTCAATCGGCGTAATGCTATATTTGTTGGCTTCGGCCCAGCGCGTATACATGCGCAGCAACATCTGCACCCAATCTTGGGCATCGGTGCCGCCGGCGCCGGCGTAGATACTCATGATGACGTCATGGTCGTCGTAAGGACCGCCGAATTTGAGTTGCTCTCTGAGTTGCGAAAAATGCACCACCAGCGCGTCGAGTTGACCGCTCAGGTCGGCGCGCATCGATTCATCCCCGATCTCGGTCAATTCCACGAGGTCATCGACTTCCTGCTGGATGTCCAGCCAGGGGCGCACGCGGTGTTCTACCCTGGCCTGCTCTTTGACGATGCGCTGCGCTTTGACTGGATCGTCCCACAATGCTGGGTCGGCCGCCTGTTTGTCGAGTTTGAGTTTTTGCTGCACCAGCGCGTCAATATCTAAACGTTCGGCGGTAGCCTCAATTTCGGCCTGCAGATCCAGGGATTGTTGAGAGAGGTCGTTCATCAAGCTCATTATACCTTACTC
>Ga0105249_10004978_pt1 | contig 11464 bp, 13 predicted proteins | sample KBSS44metaG_FD_81522 | JGI IMG/M metagenome (GOLD analysis project Ga0105249, IMG submission 81522) | Switchgrass rhizosphere microbial communities from Kellogg Biological Station, Michigan, USA - KBS S4-4 metaG | ecosystem: Host-associated > Plants > Roots > Rhizosphere > Soil | place...
ATTCTCGCTGGTGGTGGTAGCGGACATTGTCGGGGCCATCTCGCCCAATGGTTGTGGGCCTTACACGCCGTGGAGTCTCGTCTCGTTCTTGCCGGTTCTAGTCGGCTCAACCGTCATCCTCTACCTCTTGGAGCGTCGACGGCATCGCGTCGATGCCCTCTAACAATTCGTTGGAGCGGACGCGTGAAAGATAAAGTGCCAAGCTCATACATCGGCGCGCGCGCCGCTCAGCTCAACCGTTAGCCGTTCTAAGAGGCTGGCCTTGACACGTATGCACAACATGCATACTGTCACCAACCAATGGACTTTGAATTTGATCCTGCCAAGGCGGCGGGGAATCTGCGTAAGCACGGCGTGTCTTTTGCGGACGCAGAAGGCGTGTTTATGGACCCTCTTGCGATGCATCGCATTGATCCAGACGCTGAGGGCGAGGAGCGATTCGTGGCCACCGGCAGAGGAAGCGCTGGCCATGTACTCGTAGTTGTCTACACGTTGCGCCGCGACTCCGTCCGTCTGATTTCGGTTCGGCGCGCCACTCCTGCTGAAAATCGCACATATGAGATCTGAATATGATTTCTCGAAGGCGAAGCGACGAGCGCTTCTGCCGACGAAGGGTAAGACTCGCATCACCATCTATATCGACGATGCGGTGCTGGACGAGTTTCGATCGAGGGCTGAGAAGGCCGGCGGCGGATATCAGACGATGATGAATGACGCCTTGAAGGCGTATCTCGCCGACACGGATGATCGCCCTCTTACCGAGTCGGTGCTTCGCCGCATCATCCGGGAAGAGTTGCCTGGATCGGCACGGCTAACAAGGCGTTCCAGCGGACGCTCGAAGACTCGCGCCGCTGAACGCTGACGTTAGAAGGCAGAATGGAGCCCGGTTCCTGGATCCAAGATCTCTTTGCCAAGGTCGCTGCCTTGTAGCAGTCGCTGTGCCTGCGCCTAACAAGCCGCTGGTTCCGACTCGCAACGGCGAAGCGCTATTGCTCACGGTCACAGCGGCGGCGTTCGCAATGCAATTCAGCGCGGGGTGCTGAAGAGTGCACGGACTGTCAAGCGCATGACATTGCTGCTGGGAGAGTTGGGAAGGCGCTATCAGTACCACCCGCAAATGAACTGGCGAGTCCTCGGGGAGCGTTGGGCATCGGGGAGTGCGGACAAGGATGGCATCGCTGAGTTGATCGCGCGTTGAGACTACTGTTCGTGCGCTCGCGGCGCGATCGACGAGCTCGTAGTAGTAGCGAATTCGCTCCGGCATCTGATCGCGCGGCGTGCTAGGTTATTCGCCATGACCCGCATGTCTAAAAGCTAGTTGGACCCGTGTTCATTCGCGAGCTCGTACGCCCCGCAGGCTATCCGGTTCGCACATGGACTTGGCAGGAGGCCGTTGCGCGCCTCGACGGGTTCACAGGCGGGACGCTTAAACCAATGCGAGATTTCGTGGCGCAAATCGCTGGCTCACCGTATGCCGAAGCGCTTTTCACCGCTCCGTCCATGGACGTCGTCCTGGTAGGCCGCATCGCGAATTTCTCGTGCTATGAACCTCATCTGCGCATGGAGTACAACAGGCGAACTCGCGCGGTAGAGTTCACATACGTTGTCGATCCATGCTCGAATCAGATGTGGAAGACGCAGGCGCCCATCGCTAGAGCCTTTACACATTTCGAGTATCTCATGCAGCGCAGGCTGCGATGGTTTCGCAAGCAGCCACACGGGCCTAACACCTGACTTCCTATGAGGGCCTTTCTCGCGATCCGAGCAGTGTTCTTCGTGGCACTTCTGCCGGGAGTGGTCGCCGGCTACGTGCCCTATCGAATACTCCTCGCATCGGGAGGGATCCACTTTCCCGCTCTTCGTCTTGCTTCCGTCGCAGCGAGCGTTCTCGTCGTAATCGGTGTCATGGTCTTGCTTCGCTGCGTCTGGGACTTCTTTGCCAGGGGCAAGGGCACACTGGCGCCAATCGATCCACCTCGGCATCTCGTCGTAGGCGGTCTTTACCGTTACACCCGTAACCCGATGTACAACGGCGTTCTGGCCACTCTGCTCGGTGAGGCATGGCTTTTCGGTAGCACGTCCATCCTCGAGTACGCGGCCTTCATTCTCATTGCGTTTCACCTCTTCGTAGTTCTCTACGAGGAGCCAGCTCTCAACGCGCAGTTCCAAGAGTCTTACCGGGCATACCGCCAAGCCGTGCCGCGCTGGGGCTTCACCACTCGCCCTTACGAAGAAACAGCAGGCACTCCCAATGTCTGACGTTTTCTTGAGCTACGCCAGAGAAGACGCTACGACAGCCAGGCAACTCGCCGAACACTTCCGGGAGGAGGGTTGGTCGGTTTTTTGGGATCGAGAGATTCCAGTTGGCAAGACCTGGGAGGACACAATTGAAGACCAGCTTTCGCGGGCAACCTGCGTGGTCGTGTTGTGGTCAGCCGCTTCGATCGGATCCGATTGGGTACGAGCCGAGGCAGCAGCAGCGGTCGATCGAGGCGTGCTGGTGCCGGCACTCATCGACCGAACGAGCCCTCCGGTCCGTTTCCGAATCATTCAGAGTGCAGACCTGGCGGGATGGCAGGGCAGCCGAGGCCACATCGGGCTGACCAACCTTATCGCCGCAGTTCGTGCCGCGCTGGGAACGACAGGGAAACCTGACACCACAAAGTCGATGGGGGCCGTCCGACGAGATTCGTCGCGCACCAGGAAGACAGATAGCAGTCGCGGAGATCGAAACGGGAGAGGATCGAGGTCGGTCGTTGGTCCTCACGGAAGGTATGACGAGCGTCACGATCGGCCGCAGCCGCGAGTGCAATTTCGTCCTCGACGACTTCTACATTTCCAGAAGCCACTGTCGACTTGAGATCCAGCCCATCGATTCCGGCCCCGCCGCGCGAGGCCAGTACCGATTCACACTGAGGGACTCCGGCAGCCCCGCCGGGACCCTCGTCAATAACAACCGCGTTGACCGCGTGGAGCTGCGCGATGGGGATCGCGTTCAGATCGGCAACGTCCGTTTCAAATTTCGAATTCTGGATGAAGGCGCCGCCTGACATTCACCAGCGAAATGCGACGGCCACGCCGGGGCCGTCGAAGCTGAGTGATTCGATCGACTTGCCCGACTCCATGTCGTAGTCGATGTGACGCCACGCGCCAATCACGGAGCCCCAGCCGAACGCGTAGCCGACCCCCGCCATCGCTTGCCAGGTGAGCGATGACTCTCCCGTGCCGATGTCGACGTAGTACGGCACGAACCAGTGCTGTCCTTCACCGAACATTGCGCGGCCCTTGAGGCCGACGATCGCATCCCAGTTGCTGACGCCAGTCGTCCGACTGCCGGCACGGTCGGGCAGGGCGACCGAGCCGACGTTGCCGCCCAGTGTCCAGTCGATCGTCTGATCGATATCGAGCAACCGCGCGCCGCCGATCAGGTTCAACTCGTGAGTGGGCGTGGATACCAGGCTCCTCGATCCTGCCAACGTCCACAACCAGCCGTTGAGGCCGTAGTGAACGCTGGCGTTCACTCCGACCGGCAATGTGCCGCCGATGCTGAAATTGCGCGCCGGTGATTCGGAGTCGCCGATGTCGATGTAGATGACATCCGCGAACGCGCCCCAAGGGCCCTTGTCCGCTTCGAACGAGCCCATGAAGGCGAAGTTCAGATTCTCGAGGAACTTCGAGGCGTCGACGCCGGCGTCAGTGCCGCCGCCCGAGCCTGAAAAGGTGGTCGTGCCGTCGATGCTGGGCAGGTAGACGTAGACGGCGGCCTGAAATTTCCAGTCGTCGCTGCCCTGCGCCGACGCCGCGGGACTCCCGAGCAGCGCCGCAAGGCACAAAGAGGCGGCGGCAAGTGTTCGTACGCCGTTCATGCACCGAAGGCTACGACCCCGAGAGCTGCCAACATATACGTGTGCGAGGTATTCTGCGCCGCAACCTGCGGAGGATGACGATGCCGAAGCACCGGATTTTCGCGACGGAGTTCGCCAAGGTGTATCCGCTGTACGTTCAGAAGGCGGAACGCAAGGATCGTACGAAGGAAGAGGTCGACCAGGTCATCTGCTGGCTGACCGGCTATGACCGGGCCGGGCTCAAGCAGCAGATCGAGCAGAAGAGCGACTTCGAGAAGTTCTTCGCGCGAGCCCCGGCCATGCATCCGAACAGCTCGCTCATCAAGGGCGTCGTCTGCGGTGTGCGAGTCGAAGATATCGACGACCCGCTGATGCAGAAGATTCGCTGCCTGGACAAACTGATCGACGAGCTGGCGAAGGGCAAGGCCATGGCCAAGATTCTGCGGCAATAGGCTCGCATGCGTCCCTGGTCGCTGCGTCGGAAGCGGGTGGTTCTAGTCATCTGGCTGATCGCCGCCCTGTTCGCGGCCGGCAATCACTATCTGGCGTGGGGACTATTCGGCGACGCAAGTCGGAAGGCTCTGGCGATCGTGATCGGCGTGGGAATGCTGGTTCATATGCTGTTCGGTCCGCGTTTGGAGCAAGAGGCCCAAGCTGAGGCGGCAGCGCGCCGAGAGGGGGCAGAGGCGGCCGAACGCGCGCGCGACAAATCGAACGACGCTGCCGACGCCGAGAAGCTGCGACAGGCCATCGGCATGCCGCTCGACGAAAAATAGAACGATGTCAACCCCTGTTGAGGGGTCAGCGCCGGAATCTCGTGGCGGTACTCTCGGCACAGCCACGGAGATCAACCATGAAGCCGCTATCGATCGTCTTGGGTGTCGCGTTGGCCACAGCGTGCGCGTTCAGCCATGCCCAGGTGCCGTCGGGTGCGCAGGACTACGAGGCGATGGCGAAAGCAATGGAGAAGGCGCAAGCCGAGGCGAGCAAGCCCGGCGATGAGACAATGACCTGCGACCAGCTGCAGCAGCAGCTCGTCGCCATTGCACAGGATCCTGCATACCTCGCGTATGTACAGGCTGCGGGAATCCAGGCCCAGAAGGACATGGCGCAAATGCAGGTTCCCCAGAGCGAGATCGCCGCAAAGACCGCCGCGACGATGGCGGCGTCCATGGTGCCCGGTGCTGCGATGGGCCAGATGACGGCCAGTCAGGCGGAGAATCAGGCGAAGGCAGCGCAAAGCGCCGCGCGAGTGCAGTCGCGGATGGATCAGGGACAGCAGATGATGGCCTTCATGCCGATGTTGATGCGCGGCCAGCGACTCGTCGAGCTGGCTGCGGTACGACAGTGCGAGTGGGTGACCGGGCTCGGCGCTGGCGTGCCGCCGATTCCGAAAAGATAGGACGTGATCTACGGCCCGCGCGAGCGCGGCTCGAACCAGATCTTGCTCCACACTCCCAGCTTGTCGCGCAAGGTGAGGCGATTGTCGGAGAGCGCATCGAGGAAGTCCGCAAGTTGCTTCGACTTCACGATCGTGAAAATCGTCACGCCCACGGTGGCGGCCAACACCAGCAAGAACAACACTGCGCGCCGCGGCAGTGCCGATTCCGCTTCCGCGAGCAGATTCATGCCGAGGAACCCGGTCACGATCGTCCCGATCAGACCAAAGATCGTCACCACGGTCAGCCGCAGCACGGTGTTCGCCTGGCGACGATTGCTATCGGTATCGAGATAGTTGCTCATATCCATGACTTCGGTGCGCACTTCGTCATAGAGCTCGTAGTTGTGGAGCTGCTCGCACAGCCGTCTGTACAGCGAGCGCGCCTGCTCCTGGTTCGAGACGGCGTGGAACCAGTAGCGGTGCGTGAACCGCAGGAACACTTCCATCGACTGGCGGATCGTGCGCTTGAATTGCTTCACCGATTCCGTGTCGCCGACGTGCAGCCGATCCATCGCGACCGCGAGCTCGTCGGAAATCGACAGCAGCGTGGCCTTGCTGAAATGCGCGATCAGGAACAACAGGAAATACTGGTGCCGGAACTGACCGAGCACGCCGGTCTCGCGGCCGCAGAAGAAGGCGTTGTCATGTTGCCCAACCAGCGCGATCGTGCGTCCGGTGACGATCAGCCGTGTCTCGCCGGAGGTGTGCGCGCCGCCACGATTCCAGAAGCGGTCATCGCAATAGTCGGCTTCGAAGTTGCGGAGCGAATGCTCCGAGTACTCGAACTCATCGGGCGAGCCGGGTCGCGTGACGATGGCCAGGCGTGCGAAGTCGGCGCGGGTCAGCGAGTGAGGATCGTCGAGCGCGAGGTACGCCATGAAGGGCATGCGGTAGTACTCGAGCTGCCGGTAACGCAGTGGCGCCGTTTGCCCCGGCAGCTCCAGGCCGAGCGGCTCGATCAACCAGCTCCAATGCGAAGCGAGGCACGGCGTGCGGTAACGCGCAACGTGGTCGAGATAGCGCTGTCGTTGTTCGTAATCTGAAACGGCGAGCACCCGGCGCTCCTGGTCCAGCCACGCAACCTGACGCATGCAGTTGCCGGGCTGACCGTCACTCTCCCAGTAGGCTGGATAGGCGCGAGCGAAGCGGAACAGGACGTCCTGCACGCGCTCGAGCGGCAAGTCGTCGGCGCTCACTTCGAGCACCACGATCATTACATCGGCGTCATGAAAGAAATAAAGGTCGCAGCGGTGAACGGCGAACAGATGTTCGAAGCCGTCGGCGAAGGTCAGGCGCGCCTGGGCGACGTCGCTGCGCCGATAAACGCGGATGCTGGATTGGCCGAATTGCCCGCCTTCCTGTCCTGCCGGCGATCCATAAAGGAAGCGCTGCACGAAAGGCAGGAAGGTGACGAACTCCTTGTAGTGACGCTCCTGAAACTCTTCCGTGCCGATGTCGAACTTGCCGTGCCAGTGCTGCCAGGGATTCGGGCCTTGGATGCGGTCCAGGACCTCCCAATGTCGCTGCACCGGCGCGCCGGCCTTGACCGGTATCAGCTGCACCGGCCACACCACGATCTGGCGGAATTGCCGGACGACCCGCGCTGCGCTGGAGGCCGCTGTGTTCATGCAGGCATGATACACACCGGGATCGTGCAACCGAGAGTCAAACCATGACCACCCTGCGAATCCGCAAACGCCTCGCGGCAGTAACGTTCGCTTGTTTTCTCGTCTGGTCTTACGTGCCAGCTCATGCAGACGGCGTTACAGCGATTCGCTGCGGGCGGCTGCTCAATCCGGTGGACGGCTCGATCACTCCAAACGCTGTCATCGTCATCAACGGAGATCGCATCGAACAGGTCGGAGCAACCGCGAAGGTCCCCGATGGCGCACGCGTGATCGACTTGTCGGCCTACACGGTTTTGCCAGGGATGATCGACAGCCACACGCACATCCTGCTGCAGCCCGAGGACGAACGCGGTGCGCCGCCGGTCATCACCAAGTCCCAGGCCTTTCGTACGGTGCAGGGCGTAGCGGCCGCGAAGAAGGATCTCGAAGCTGGCTTTACGACTCTGCGTGACGTCGACAGCGAAGGCGCGGGGTTTGCAGACGTCGCGATCCGCGACGCGATCAATAGCGGGATCATTCCTGGCCCGCGCCTGTTCGTTTCCACGCTTGCGCTCACAATCACCGGCGGACACATGAACAACGCCGGCCTGAATCCCGACATCCCGATTCCCGAGCCCGCATCGCTCGCGGACTCGCGCGACGCCATGGTTGCCGAGGTCCGTCGCCAGGTGAAGTACGGCGCCGACTGGATCAAGCTCTATGCAACGGGCACGCTGCGTCATGTCGATCCCGCCACGCTCGAACCGCTGAGCCAGGTCTCGATCGATGATGTGAAAGCAGTCGTCGCGGAGGCGAAGCGGTGGCATCGCGATGTTGCGGCTCACGCTTACGGTGGCGAAGGAGCGAAGAACGCGATCCGCGGCGGCGTGCGCTCGATCGAACACGGCATGCTGCTGGACGACGAGGCGCTGAAGCTCATGCTGGAGCAGGGCACCTACTGGGTCCCGACGTTGTCCGTTTATTTTCCGCAGAGCGAAGAAGACAACACCGAGCTCACGCGCAGGATCGTCGCCAGTCACAAGAACGTGTTTCAGAAAGCGATGAAGCTGGGCGTGAAGATCGTCTTCGGCACCGACGTCGGCGCCTTTGAGCACGGTACCTCCGCGCGCGAGTTCGTCCGCATGGTCGAGTACGGCATGAAGCCCCTCGACGCAATCCGTTCCGCGACCGTTCGCAGCTCGGAGTTGCTGAGACGAGAACGCGAAATCGGCACGATCGAACCGGGCAAGTTCGCGGACGTGATCGCGGTCGACGGCAATCCGCTCGATGACGTTGGAACGCTGAGCCGGGTCGCGTTCGTTATGAAGGCCGGACAGGTGTACAAGTCACCACGGTAGTCGAGGAGGGTTATATGGCTAGCAAACCTGGGTTCTATGTCAGCCTGGCCAAGAAGCATCCTAAGTACATCGCGGCAGTGGAGGCGCTGGGAAATGCGGTTCGTGAGAGTGGGCCGCTCGATTCCAAATTGCTGCATCTGGTGCAACTGGCTGCCGCTGCGGCGATCCGCTCGGAAGGTGCAGTGCATAGCCATGCGAGACGCGCCCTCGAAGAGGGGGTCACGCCGGACGAGATCCGTCATGCAGTGATTGCGCTGACCAGCACGATCGGATTTCCGAACGTCACTGCTTCGCTCAGCTGGTGCGAGGATGTGTTCAAGGCGGCAAAGCCCAAGTCAGCGCGATGAAGAGCGCGGCTTGCATTGCGCTGGCTGCCCTGTTGGCCGGCGCCGTTAGCGCGACGGCACAAGAGTCGAACGACTCCCGACAGCTCAATTTTCAGCTTCTCGCTGCAGCTCGTACTGGCGATGCGGCCGCGGTCGACCACCTCGTGCATGCCGGCGCGTCGGTCAAAACCCGCAATCGACTCGGCAACACTGCGTTGCTGGAAGCAGCACGCGGTGGCCACACCGCCGTCGTGCGCGCGCTGCTCGCGGCCGCCGCGGACGTGAACCAGGCGAATCTCGAGCAGGCCACTCCTCTTCTAGAAAGCGCTCGCAACGGCCACGTCGAGACGGTCGGCGTGTTGATCGAGGGCGGTGCAGATGTAAATCGCGTTGATCTGCAACTCCTCTCGCCGCTCATGCACGCCGTATATGGCGGGCACACGCAGGTAGTCAGCTTGCTGCTCGAGAAGGGCGCGAAGGTGGATCTCGTCGACCGTACCGGCAAGTCCGCACTCGTCTACGCGGCGGGCTCCGGCAACGTGGAGATTCTCACGCTCATTCTGGATCGCAAGGTCGATCCCAATCAGAGATTCGAGAACGAGCTGACCGCACTCATGTGGGCGGCCGGCTTTGGTCACGTGGATGCGATGCAAGCACTGCTCGCACGCGGCGCGCGCGTGGACCTGCGGGACAATCGGGGCATGACCGCACTCATGATGGCGAGCGCGCAAGGTCATGTGGCGGCCGTGCGGAAGCTACTCGAATCCGGGGCCGACAAATCGCTGAAGGATCGAAACGGCAAGACTGCACGCGATCACGCAGCAGCGGGCGGCCACGCGGACGTCGTCGACGTCCTGTAAGCCTACTGGATCTCCGTGCCTTGCGAGCTCTGGTACACGCTGAGCGAGGCCAGATGATCCGCGAGGCTCCCGATATCCTGGTCACTGAACGTGCCGAACAGGTCCACCATTGCCGGTGCATTGGTGCGCACCTTGTTCTTGAAATCGAGCATCGTCTTCTTCAGGTACTCGGGGTGTTGTCCCGCCAGGCGTGGCACGGCGCTGTTACCGCGAAAATCGCCCAAGTGGCACCCGATGCACCCGGCGGATTCCTCGGCGCGCCGCGCCACCTGCACATTGGCATCCTCGGCCGCGTGGCCGATCGTTGGCCACTTCTGTTTCGAAAAGAACTGCGCGAGCAACTTCATCTGGTCGGGCTGCAGAGGCTGGACCAGCGGTCCCATGATGTCGCTCTTGCGCGCGCCGCTCTTGAAGTCCTTGAGCTGCAGGTAGATGTAGTAGAACTGCTGGCCGGCCAGGATCGGGTTCTCGGGAATCTTCGACGCGCCGCCATCGCCGTGACAGGCAGTGCATGTCTGCAGTGTCTCGCGGATCGCAGCGAATTCGTCCTGCGCAAATGCAGGCGACGCCAGCAGCAGCGTCGCCATCGCAAATACGATCCGCATCCCTCTATTCTGACAACGCGAAAGCAAGGATGCTGTTGCCACGCTTGGCGTCGATCTGCACGTTGCCGCCGGCGGCGACCACGATGTACTGCTTGCCGCCAACGGTATAGGAAGCGGGCGGAGCGTTGACGCCCGCGCCGCACTGGAACCGCCACAGCTCACCGCCATTCGCGGAATCGTACGCCTTGAACCAGCCGTTGGCCTCACCGGTGAACACTACACCGCCTGCGGTCGCAAGAATTCCGCCGATCATCGGCTGCGGAGTCTTGACCTGCCAGCGAATCTTGCCGGTGTTGTAATCGACCGCCGTGACGTTGCCGGACTGCTCCTCGCCCGGAATCACCTTGAACGCGCCGCCGAGCCAGAGCTTGTTGCCGCCCGGATAATCCGACTCCTCGACGTGGTAGGTCATCGGCTGGTGCAGGTTGATGGCGTACGCCGTGTTCTGCGTCGGATCGATCGCCATCGGCGACCACTCGACGCCGCCGTTCGCTCCCGGCAGCATGCGCGCGCCTTCCTTGGTCGGCAGCACCCAGCGTCCTTCCTGCGACACCATCGGGTCGGAGAAGCGGATCAAGCTGCAATCGTCCGCGCGATGCACGTAGACGTAACCGGTCTTGCCGCCGTGGAGCAGTCCCTTCACCGGCTTGCCGTTCTTGTCGTTGACGCGCGCGATGATGACCGGGCTGACCGCATCGAGATCCCAGACATCGTGCGCGATGTACTGGAAGTGGCACTTGTACTTGCCGGTTTGCAGGTCAACTGCGATCAGCGAGTTGGTGTAGAGGTTGTCGCCTGGCCGAATCGCGCCGTACAGGTCCGGCGAGGGATTGCCGGCGACGAAGTACACGACACCGGTTTCGCGATCCACCGCCATGTTCTGCCACACGCCGCCGCCCAGCGTCTTGTATGGATCGCCGGCCTTCTTGAGCTGCGCTTTCTCCGCCTTGATGTCGCGCTTCATGTCGAGCCCGGTGGCGTCCTTGGTGGCCCACACGCCGACGGAGTTCTCCGGAATCGTGTTGAACGTCCACAGGAGTTGTCCGGAGTTGGCGTCGAACGCTTTCACGAACCCACGAATTCCATACTCGCCGCCGTTCGTGCCGATCAGCACCTTGCCATCGACGACGGTCGGAGCCATGGTTTCGCTATATCCCAGTTCGGGATCGGCAATCTGCTGCTCCCATACCTGCTTGCCCGTCTTCGCGTCGAGCGCGAGGAGCTTGGCATCGAGCGTGCCCATGTAGAGCTTGTCGCCGTAAGCGAAGACGCCGCGATTGTTCGGGCCGCAGCAGAAGGTCGTGATCGGGCCCATGTTGTGCTTGAAGTGCCAGAGCTGCGTGCCGGTCTGCGCATCGAGCGCATACACGTGATTGAACGAGGTGGTCACATACATCACGCCGTTCGACACGATCGGCGTCG
>Ga0105249_10004979_pt1 | contig 11463 bp, 14 predicted proteins | sample KBSS44metaG_FD_81522 | JGI IMG/M metagenome (GOLD analysis project Ga0105249, IMG submission 81522) | Switchgrass rhizosphere microbial communities from Kellogg Biological Station, Michigan, USA - KBS S4-4 metaG | ecosystem: Host-associated > Plants > Roots > Rhizosphere > Soil | place...
GACGGCGTTTCACAGCGGCCGGCTCAATTCGAACCGGTTGCCGTCAAGGTCGTGGAACCATACGAATTCGTTGTTGGCGCTTCTGCGCACCTCACCGACGTCGACGCCGAGCTCGATCAACGATTGGCGCGCGGGCTCGAGTTCGCCGGCCATGACCACGACCACATAGCTGTTGCGGTCGTTGTCCGCGCGTACCCGGGCCTGGCCCGGCGGTAGCTGCCAGAGCGAGATCACCGCGCCTGCAATGGTGTAGACCGCGATGGGGTGGTCGGGGCCGTCGGCGCCGACGTGAATAGGTTCCAAGCCCAGCTTTTCGCGATACCACCTCACCGATGAGGCGACGTCGCGCACCCTCACGACGGTCGACACCATGGTCGCCTCATCGAGGATGTTCATGGTCCACCCAATTCGCAGAATCGGCCAAAGCGATCCTGGGTCGGGCCGCTCCAGACGGGGTCAGGTTCGACGACGCGATCCGTCGATGCCCACCGGGCCGCATCGGTGATCGATTTCTCCAGGCCGGCTGCCACCCTGCCGATGAACGCTGCGCCAAGGGCCGCGCCCTCTGGCACGGCGGACACCTCGACGGGCAGCCCGGTCGCGTCGGCCATCGCCTTCATCCACGGCTGCACCCGCGTGCCGCCGCCGGTCGCCACGATCCGGGCGGCGGACACCCCGCTGCGCTCGATCAGTTGACGCACAACGAAACCCGACGCTTCGTAGCCCGCGCGGCGCACTGCGGGCCCCCCGTGCATCAGGTTCAAGCCGTCGAGCACCGCACGGCGATCCGGGTCGTGATACGGCACCCGCTCCCCGCGCACATACGGCGACCACACCGGCACATGATCAGGATCGACCGTCGAATCATCCTCGGCCACAAGGTGATCCACCCAACTGAGGAACAGGCCTCCGGCGTTGCTCGGCCCACCTATCTGGAACTTTCCCGCCGTCGAGTGCGGCACGGTCCACAGCCCGGGCGCCTCGCGGTATTCGGGAATGGTGATCCACACGATCAGCGTGGTGCCGCAGAGCACGACGACGTCGCCGTCCCGATCAGCGCCGGTGACCAGTTGCTCACACAGCTCGTCGACCGAGCACGCGGCCCGCACAGGGTCACTGTCGTGCAGGTGGCCGATCGCGCCACCGGTTGACGCGAGTTTCGGCATGCGGTCGGTCGTCGCCCCGCACACGGCGCACTCTTCTGAGTTCCAGCCGGTGCCGTCGAACAACGGATAGCTCGTGCTCGCGGTGGCGTTGTCGACGACCGCCTCACCCGCCAGTGCGTAATTGGCCACCGCACTTGCCGGCCAGTACCCCTTGGCCTCGGGTGCCTCGCGCGCCGACCAGCGCAGGAATCCGATGGTCTCGCCGGACAACATGGATGCGTCGCCGAAGGCGGCTCCCCTGCCCCGGCTGTCGCCGTACAGCAGCCCGGGAGTCAGTGGTCTGCCGATGTCGTCGACGGCGGTCAGCGACGGCACCATCGCCGTCACGGCCACCGCGGCGGCATCGGGTCTGCGCAGTTCGGCCAACGCCCTTAGTGGCCCCTGCCGCCACGCCTCATCGGCATCGTGCTCGAGACAGTCGGGCGCGGGCACCTTGAGTCGATGAGGAATTCGTGTCCTGGCCACCACTCGACCGTCCTCGTCGGCGGCCACGGCTTTGACAGCGGTCGTGCCGATGTCGATGCCGATTGTGACCGCTTTTGCTGACACCCGGGCCACCGTACGCCAGCATGATCATTCGTGACGCGACTTCGGGCCCTCGTGACAGCGCCTTTGCGCGGGCCGGGTTTCGAGAAGCTGCGCGAGCTGGCCGACGTCGTCTACGACCCGTGGATCGACCAGACGCCGCTGCGGATCTACTCCGCCGAGCAACTCGCCGAGCGGGCGTCGGCCGAGCACGCGGATGTTCTTGTGGTCGAGAGTGATTCGGTCAGCGGACCAGTGTTCGACCTGCCATTGCGTGCAGTCGCGTCGACGCGCGGCGACCCGAACAACGTCGATATCCCAGCCGCCACCAAGGCGGGCGTCCCGGTGCTCTATGCCCCGGGCCGCAATGCCGACGCCGTTGCCGAGATGACGATCGCGCTGCTATTCGGCGTCACCCGTCACCTGATCACCGCCGACGCGGATGTCAGGGCGGGCCAGGCGTTTCGCGACGGCACAATCCCTTACCAGCGGTTCCGGGCGTGGGAGGTGGCCGGGCAGACCGTGGGTTTGGTCGGGCTCGGCGCCGTCGCGCGGGCACTGAAGTGGCGGCTGGAAGGGCTCGGGGCCAATGTCATCGCGTACGACCCGTATAACGACGAGGCCAGCCACAGCCTCGACGGACTGCTCGCCGAATCGGACATCGTGTCGCTGCACGCGCCGGTGACCGACGAGACCGCCGGCATGATCGGAGCCGAGCAGTTCGCGGCGATGCGCGACGGTGTCGTCTTTCTCAACAGCGCGAGAGCCCAGCTGCATGACACCGACGCCCTGGTCGACGCGCTGCGCACCGGCAAGGTGGCGGCCGCGGGGCTCGACCATTTCGTCGGTGAGTGGCTGCCGACGGATCACCCGCTGGCAGCCATGGCCAACGTGGTCCTGACGCCGCATATCGGTGGAGCTACGTGGAACACTGAGGCCCGGCAGGCGCAGATCGTCGCCGACGGCGTCGAGTCGCTCCTGTCGGGCCGCCTGCCAACGCACATCGTCAACCCGGAGGTGCTGGATCGATGAGGTTCGTCGACAACGCGGCAGACGCAGTGCTGGCCGCCGCCAAGGACATGTTGCGGCGCGGCCTGGTCGAGGGCACCGCAGGCAACATCTCCGCGCGCAGGGAGGACGGCAACCTCGTGATCACGCCGTCATCGGTCGACTATGCCGACATGACGCTGGAGGATCTGGTGGTGGTCGACTCCGAGGGTGCGGTGGTAGAGGCCAAGGAAGGCCGGGCGCCGTCGTCGGAGATGAAGCTGCACCTGTCGTGCTACCACGCCTTCGATGACATCGGCAGCGTGATCCACAGCCATCCGGTGTGGGCCACCATGTTCGCCGTCGCCCACCAACCGATTCCGGCGGCCGTCGATGAGTTCGCGGTGTACTGCGGCGGGGAGATTCGCTGCGCCGAGTACGCGGCGTCGGGCACACCGGACGTCGGCACCAACGCGGTGAAGGCGCTGGAGGGCCGCGCCGCTGCGTTGATCGCCAACCATGGGCTTGTCGCGGTCGGCCCGCGTCCCGACAAGGTGCTGCACGTAACGGCTCTGGTCGAGCGGACGGCCCAAATCGTCTGGGGTGCAAGGGCTCTCGGCGGCCCGGTGCCAATTCCCGATGAGGTCAACCAGAACTTCGGCGCGGTGTACGGCTACCTGCGCCAAAACCCGATGTAATCGCCTAAGCGGGGTGAACGGCGCGGTAGAACGTCAGCCGCCCAAGGAAACGGTGCGGCCGCGAAGCCACCACGCTGGCGTCGAACCCCGCCGACCGTAATAGCCGCGGAATCGCGTCGCCGAGGCTGCCGACTACGTGGGGATTGCGGAGCATGCGGCGTGCCATGAATCCATCACCAGCCGTTATCGGGCCGCCGATGTCGACAATGTGCACAATGCCGCCGGGTCGCAGAACACGGTACATCTCTGCTGCCGCAGCGGCTTTCACGTCGTCGTCCAAATGATGCAGCATCATCGACGACAACACCCGATCGAATTCACCGTCTGCAAACGGCAACTCCTGCGCGTAGGCGCGCTCGAACCGGACACCGGGCAGTCCGCTGAGTTTCCGTTGCGCCCGCGCGAGGGCGAGGGGATCGGGATCGGTGGCCACCACGTCCGCGCCCGGGGCGGCGCGCTTGGTGCGGAGGGTGACGTTGCCCGTTCCGCACCCGATTTCCAGGATGCGCAACCCGTCGGCCAGTTCTGCTTGCGCGACCAATTGGTCGTAACCCTTGTGCATGCCAAGTACCCGGGTCAACAGGTCATAGCCGGGTAGGAATGCATCGCGGCCTGCGGCGGGAATGTAATCGTGCTCGGTGGCCGTATGTGGACGATGTTCGGTCATATGACCCATAGTTGCCTCCAGGTGCACAGAGGTGTTGGGTGATCATCGGCAATAGTTGGACTATCTTTGGCCGTATGTCCTCCCCTTCCCGGCTGGTCCGTCACCGCGACGGCGTGCCGGTCTACCAGTACCGGGCCGACTCCGAGACGCCTCCGGTGTCGGTCATCCGAGCCGACGGCATCCTCGAGCACGAAGTGCACATCCACGACTTCCCGGTGCTCTGGTACTCCGATACGGCTGGGGTGGTGTACGTGGTGGCGCCGGGCGCGGCCGTCGACCCGAACCAGGTTCCGCACAGGGACAGCGGGCTCGGCGTGTTCTTCGATCCTGCGGCGCTCGACGGCGACGGGCGGTCACCATGGCCGTCGTGGCGTGCACACCCGCTGTTGTTCCCGTTCGTCCACGGCCAGTCCAGCGGACTGCTTCAGCTGACGGTGCCCTCGACACGAAAGCCGGTGTGGTCCGCGGCAATCGCGTCGATCGAGACCGAACTGACCGGACGCAAGGAGGGCTACCGGCAGGCGGCGCTGGCACATCTGACACTGCTGCTGATCGACGTCGCACGCCTGGCGGACGACGTGGTAGGCGACCTCAGACGAAGCGGCGAGCCGCTACTGGCGGAGGTGTTCACGGTGATCGACCAACGCCTCAGCGAGCCGCTGTCCCTGCGCGACGTCGCGGCACAACTGGGTGTGACGCCAGGGCATTTGACCACGGTCGTGCGCCGACGAACCGGACGCACCGTCGGAGAGTGGATCATCGAACGTCGCATGGCCGAAGCCCGCGGCCTGCTGTCTGAAACCGAACTGACCGTCGCGGAAATCGCTCGGCGCGTGGGGATCTCAGATCCTGGATATTTCAGCAGGCAGTTCCGCCGCACGCATAGCGCATCGCCTCGGGAATGGCGCGCTCAGTCCGCCTAGCCGGATCACTTCGCCGAAATAAGGTTCCGGTACACAGTTCGCGATTTTGTGTGCCAGAAGTCTGATCTCGTCAGCCGTTAGCGGAAGTCGATGGCCACCTTCACCGCGCCGCTCTCCCCTTGATTTGCGATCGCAAGGAATGCCTCGCGCCACTGCTCGAGCCGAAACGTATGAGTCAGCATGGGGCGCAGGTCGACTCGGCCGTCGACAACCAAATCGAGGTAGTGCGCAATGGCGTGCTTGCGCCTGCCCTCGACCTCCTCGACGCCGAACGCGTTGGAGCCCACCCAGTTGATCTCCTTGAAGTACAGCGGGCTCCACTCCCACCGGCCCGGCGCATGCACACCCATCTTCACCAGCGTTCCTCGCGCCTTGAGCACGCGCACACCGACTTCGAACGTCTCCGGCTTGCCGACCGTGTCATAGACGACGTCGACCGCGCCGGGGTATGCCATCGGCAGTCCCTGCAGCGGCTGCCGCAGTCGTCCCCCGCCCCACCCCGCGAGTTTCTCAACGACGGCCAGTCGGGGTTCGTGCGCCACGACGAGGTCCGCGCCCATCTGGCGCGCCAACGACGCCTGGGCGTCGAACCGCGCGACCACGGCGACCGCCGCCTGCGGGTACAGCGCCCGCAGCACCGCGACCGCACACAGCCCCAGTGAGCCCGCGCCATACACGACCGCCCGGCCCGACGGCGGTGGCGGATGCCGAGTGACCGCATGCAGCGACACCGAGAACGGGTCTGCGAACACCGCGACCTCGTCGGGCACCGACTCCGGCGCCGCGAACAACATGCTGTCGTGAGCAGGCATCAACTCGGCGTAGCCACCAGTCACGTCGGCAGACACCCCGGTATGGATGCCGGGCTTGATGTCGCCATCGGTGAAGCTCCAGCACAGGCTGTAGTCGCCGACTTCGCATGCCGGACAGCGGGGTTCGATGCCACGGGGACCGCACGACAGCCACGGGTTGAGCACGACGCGCTGCCCTATCTCCAGCCCACGGGCCGCTGGGCCCAGCGCCACCACATCGGCGACGACCTCATGACCCATCACTTGCGGAAACGAACAGAACGACGCCATCGCGTTGTCGGCGTCACCCTCGCCGAAGTCGAGCAGGATCTGCTTGGAGTCCGAGCCGCAGATACCCGTCAGCCGCGGCCGAGTGATCACCCAATCATCGTGCAACAGAACAGGATCTGGCACATCCCGCAAACCGACCGGCGAGTGCGCGAGAGCGTCGGGCACCTCGACCGGTTCAGGCGGCACGCCGAACACCAACGCCCTCATGCCATGCCCGCCGCTCCTGCGATGTAGGTGTCGATATCGGCGTTCTTCAGGTCGACTACCGCCTTCATGTCAGGGATGTAACGCTCGAACCCGTCGCTGCCCAGCGCGGCAATGATGCCGGCGGCGACCTCATCCGGGCTGAACTTGGGTCCGTCGTAGATCGGATCGTCATTATCGGGCTGGTCCCAGATTTCGGTGTCGACGGGACCAGGCTCGATCAGCTTTACCGATATCCCTGAGTCGTGCAGATCGACCGCCAGAGACTCGCTCCACCCGCACAACGCGAATTTGCTTGCGCAGTAGGCAGATTCATGGATGATGCCAAGTCGGCCACCGACGCTTGACACGTTCACGATCATTCCGCCACCCCGTTCGAGCATTCGTGGCAGCACCGCCAAGGTCAACCGCATCGGGGCGAAGAAGTTCACCCGCATCACGGCTTCCACCTCGGCGGGCGTCAAGGCAGTAACGGCCCGGCGCTTCGGCACCGCCGCATTGTTGACCAGGACGTCGATCCCGCCGAGTGCCTCCCATACCTGCAGCCCCAGCTCACCGGCGTCGTCGGCCAGGTCGGCCACCCACATCCGCGAGTCGGGCGACGTCTCCCGACAGCCGGCGAGCACCTCGGCCAGTCGTCCTTCCCGACGCGCGATTAGCCCGACGATCGCCCCTTCCGCGGCGAGTGCACGGGCAAGCGCGGCGCCCACCCCGGATGACGCGCCGGTGATCAGCACCCGTTTTCCGTGCGCAGCGAACGCCATCCCTCCAGGCTGGCCTATTCGGTGACGGTTAGAAGCGGTATTCGCCGAGCCAGAGGGCGCTGACGCCGGTCAACGATTGCTCGGCTTGGCTCAGCACGCCGGCCACCGAGCGGCCGATAAGGGCGCCGACCGCGTCCGGTAACGACGCGGCTCCCGGCTGCGACGACGCCTTGGGCCGCAGCATGTCCATCAGCGACGAACCGGGGTAACCGACCACGCGGACGTCGGCGTCAGGCTCCAGACCGGCCAGCACCTTCGCGCGGGTGATCGCCGCACGCAACCCGCCGAGTTCGTCGACCAGTCCCCTCTCCAACGCATCGGCACCGGTCCACACCCGGCCGCGCGCGATCGCGTCGACCGCCTCGACAGTCATCTTGCGGCCCTTGGCCACCCGCTCGACGAAGTCGGTGTAGAAGAGGTCGGCCTCGGCCTCGACGTGTGCGTGCTGCTCGTCGGTGAACGGCTGGTTCATCGACCACGCATCGGCGTTCGGGTTGGTGCGCACCGAATCCGATCCGACACCGAGGCGTTCCTTGAGCTCGCGCGCCACCAGCTTGCCGGTGACCACACCGATCGAACCGGTGATTGTTCCCGGGTTCGCGACGATGGCGTCGGCCGACATCGACACGTAGTACCCGCCGGACGCCGCAACCGCACCCATGGACGCGACAACCGGTTTACCGCCGTCGCGCACCCGATTGACTTCGCGCCATACGGTTTCCGAACCGGTGACCGAGCCACCGGGGCTGTCCACGCGCAGCACGATCGCCGACACCGACTCGTCGGCGGCGGCCTCACGCAGGGCCGCTGCGATCGTGTCGCCGCCGGCGTTCGAGCCGCCCAGCGGCAACAGCTGAGGTCCACCCCGGCCGCTGACGATCGGGCCGTGCAGCGTGACTACGGCTATCTTCGGCTTCGCCTTGCGTCCCGGGATCGGCGGCGTTGGTGGCATCGGCCGAGACGCGGAGGCGCGTGCATACCGCGACAGAAACAGCCGCGGCGGTGCGTCGTCGGAGTCGGCATCCCCGGTCTCTGGCGAAATACCCGGTGCGCCAACGAGTTCAGCGATACGCGCGTAGGCCTCGTCACGGAAGCCGATGCGGTCGACCAACCGTCCGGTGACGGCGTCGTCGCGCAGCAGTGGTGCCTTGTCGGCGAGCGCGTCAACCTCTGCGGCGTCCAGATGACGTGACGCCGCGACGGCCTGCCACACCTGGGAGCGCAGGCTCTCGATCAACCGGCTGTCAGCCTCGCGATGCGCATCGGTATAGCGGTCCTGCGTGAAAAGGTTTGCCGCTGACTTGTATTCGCCACGTGCGATGAATTGAGCTTCGACGCCGGCCTTGTCGAGCGCGTCGCGCAGGAACAGCGCGTTGGTGGCGAAACCGATCAGTCCGACGGTCCCCGACGGCTGCATCCACACTTCACGAAACGCCGAAGCCAGGTAGTACGACAGCGTGCCGGGATACGTCTCGGCCCACGCCAGCGACGGCTTGACATCGCTGAAGGCGGTGATGGCGTCGCGAAGTTCCTGCACCGGCCCCGCAGCTGCGGCGGGGATCTGCACGCGTGCAATCAGCCCGGCCACCCGCGGGTCTTCGGCGGCGCGATGAATGGCTGCGACGGCTTCGCGCAACAGCAGCGGCTTGCCGCCACTGGCGATCATCGCGAGCGGATCGAACCCACCGGTCTCGTGTGGCATCGCCTGGAGATCCAGTTCGAGCACGCACCCGCCCGGAACGCCGTGATGCCGAGCGGTGTCCACCCGTCGGGCCAGATTGCGGAGCTCGTCGGCGCCAGGGATGCCGGACAGGAAAGCAAACATGATGTGAGCGTACCGATGCGCAGGTGCTAGCCCGTCTGCGTCTGGATGTAGATGTCAACGCGCGCGATGCGCCCGTCACCGTCGAGCCCGAAGACGAGCACTTCCGGGGTGACCATCGGCTTGCCGTCGACCTCCACGGTTTCCCTGAGCTCGACGAATGCCAGCGCGTCGCTCGCATAGGTCACCCGTTCGAGTTTCATCTCGTAGCCCTCGAGCCTCGGCATGAGGTCGGCGATGAAGGCGAGATACTCGTCGCGTCCGGCATAGCGGTCCCCATAGGGTCCGACGCGAACGATGTCGGCGGCTATGCACTCGTCGACTACGTCCCACTTGTGCGACGCGATCGCGTCCAGATACCTCTCGACGATGTCGGGCACACGCCTACGGTAGATGCATGGAGTTCTCCATTTCGATTCCCCAGCGCGCGGCGGGCGGTTTCGACGCCGAAGCCACGAGCAGTTATCTCGAGCGGGCAGAAGGGCTCGGGTTCGAGGGCGGCTGGACGCTGGAGCAAATCGTCGGTCCCGCACCATCTCTCGCGCCCCTGCAATTGCTGTCATGGGCCGCTGCGCACACCACCCGGTTGCGGCTGGGAGTGGCAGTGCTCATCACCTCTCTGCACGACCCTCTTCAGCTGGCATCCGCCATCACCGCGGTGGACCAGCTCAGCCACGGTCGACTGGACGTCGGCGTCGGTCACGGCGGCAACTTCCGGCCGTTCTCTGCGTTCGGAGTCGAGAAGGCCACCTTCGTCAGGTATTTCACCGAGGGCCTCGAGTTGATGGAGGCCGCCTGGTCCGACGATCCGACCGTGACATTTCACGGCCGCTTCCGCGATGTCGAGGGCCTGCAGATTCAGCCGAAACCGGTACAACGCCCCCACCCGCCGTTGTGGTTCGGCGGCAGCGCACCTAAGGCCGTTGCCCGCGCGGTGCGTCTGGGCGACGCCTTCATGGGCGCCGGCTCGTCGACCACGACGAGCTTCGCGGAAGCGGTGAAGGTCGTCCACCGCGAACTCGACGAACAGCGCAAGGACGCAACACAATTCAGAATCGCCAAGCGGGTCTACCTGACCATCGACGACGACGCGGCACGCGCCCGCGAGCGGGTACTTGCCGGGTTGCACCGCATCTACGGCGACTCGCCCGGCATCGACTTCGCAGCGGTTCCGGTGTACGGCACCACCGCCGACGTGATTCGCGGCCTACGCGAGGTGATCGACGCCGGCGCCGAGATGATTCTCCTCAACCCTGTCGGTGCTGACGTGGCAGAGGATCGCGAGCAGATGGAACGGCTTGCTGCGGAAGTGATTCCGCAGCTCAGCTAACCCACAGCTTTTGCTGAAAATTAGCTGTTTTAAGTTTGTGATCTTGGTGGTAAACCGGAGTCATGATCGCGAAACTGAGGTTCCTCGCCCCGCTGGTCATGGCGGGTGCGGCCGCGACGGCAATCGCCGCGGCACCGGTGGCCGCTGCAGAGTCCATCGCGGCGCTGACGAGCACTTCGATCACTCAATTTGCTCCAGAGAGTCCCGGCGGTGACGGTTGCTACAACGGCATCTGCGGCAGCGGCGACGCCGGCGGTGGCAGCGGTTGTACTGCCGATGGAACGTGCGGCGGGGGCGGCCCGCTCGGCGGCGGCGGGTGCACCGCCGACGGCGTCTGCGGCCACGGCGGCCCATGGGGCGGCGGTGGCTGCGTGCCCGGCGTCGGCTGCTTCAACTGGGGCCAGTAACGCAAAAGGGCCCCGCCACGCCTGCGCGTGCGGGGCCCAGATGCTTACGGTCTACAGCTCGGTCGCGGAACCGCCTGCGGCGGAAATCTTCTCGCGTGCGCTGCCGCTGAACTTGTGCGCGGTGACGTTGACCTTGACGGTCAGCTTGCCGTCGCCGAGCACCTTGATCAACGAGTTCTTGCGCACCGCACCGGCGGCCACCAGCTCGTCGACACCGATGTCGCCGCCCTTGGGGAACAGCTTGTTGATGTCGCCGACGTTGACGACCTCGTATTCGGTGCGGAACCGGTTGCGGAAGCCCTTGAGCTTCGGCAGCCGCATGTGGATCGGCATCTGGCCGCCCTCGAACGTCGCGGGGACGTTCTTGCGGGCCTTGGTGCCCTTGGTACCGCGGCCTGCGGTCTTGCCCTTGGAGCCCTCGCCGCGACCCACGCGGGTCTTGGCGGTCTTCGAGCCCGGGGCGGGCTTCAGGTCATGCAGTTTGATGGTCATTGCTATACCTCTTCAACCTCGACGAGGTGATGCACGGTCTTGATCAGACCGCGCGTCTGCGCGTTGTCCTCACGGACGACGGACTGCCGGATCTTCCGCAGCCCCAGCGTCCGCAGGCTTTCGCGCTGGTTCCAGCGCGCACCGATGGTGCTGCGCACCTGGGTGATCTTGAGCTCTGCCATGGTTATGCGTTTCCTTCACGCGCGGCTGACGCGGCCAGCGCTTCGGCTTCCCGCCGCTGCCGCAGCATGCTCGGCGGCGCAACATCTTCGATCGGCAGCCCGCGGCGGGCCGCGACCTCTTCGGGGCGCTGCAACATCTTCAGCGCGGCAACGGTGGCGTGCACCACGTTGATCGCGTTGTCGCTACCCAGCGACTTGGCCAGGATGTCGTGCA
>Ga0105249_10004980_pt1 | contig 11463 bp, 12 predicted proteins | sample KBSS44metaG_FD_81522 | JGI IMG/M metagenome (GOLD analysis project Ga0105249, IMG submission 81522) | Switchgrass rhizosphere microbial communities from Kellogg Biological Station, Michigan, USA - KBS S4-4 metaG | ecosystem: Host-associated > Plants > Roots > Rhizosphere > Soil | place...
TTCTCGAGTTCCACGATGTCAAAATACTCCGGCCGTTTTTCGTCGTAGTAGTTCATGAGCAGCTGCTCACGCCCGGCTTTGGTGACGTGCCACGACTTGGGGATCAAAAACGTAAAGCCGAGACGCAAATCAACCGAATGCGCCTGCATCTGAAAACTATCAAGGCCCGGCTTAAAAGCGATCCGCCCGTCCCGGACATATTCTAAAATATCTTCCTTGATGAGCACCGACATTATTTGACTACCTCGTAGTGCAGCAGTAGCGTATCGTCGTTAAGCTTACGCTGCTCTTTGAGCCGGAGCTCGACGGTCATGCGCGACTTAATAAGTGGTATGCCGTCGCCAAACAGAATCGGCTCCACCGTAATGTACAGCTCATCTACCAGCTTGGCTTCCAGGAACATGTCGTAAATACTCTGGCCACCGCAGATAGCAACAGAGGTGCACCCCTCACGTTCCAGGCGCGCCAGGAGCTTGTCGGGCAGTTCTTGGGTGGCCTCAACGCCGCCGGCTGGCGTCAGTTTTTGGCGCGTATACACAATGGTTCGCCGGCCAGGCAGCGCGCGATTAATGGTGCGGTAGGTGTTGCCGCCCATAATCACTACGCCGCTTTTGGTGGTCAACTCGCTAAAGTGATGCTTGTCTTCTTTGCTCGTCCACTTGGTCGATAAGTGGTCTTCGTCAAGCCCGATAAACCCGTCTGCCGTCTGCGCGGCAATAATATATACGTGCATTACAGTACGATCCTCAATCCTTTTATTCGCTCGCCAGGCTGATAGTGAGCGGCGATGTGCTGGTCGATGTCCTCTACAAGTTGGTGTTCTTTGCGTTCGGCGCGGCGGAAGCTGTCATCTGGCAGCTGGAGGCTGATTTGCTGGTGTTTGGTCGGCCGCTGCATCATTTCCTCGGCCGCGTCATAGTGGATGTCGTAGACATGCGCATTAGCAATGGTGTGCGTGTACACGCCAGGTTTGACACCCAGTCGCTGCGCCAGCATGCACAGCAGCAGCGCAAAACCGGCGACGTCGTGTGGGAAGCCCAAAATCATATCGTTGGAGCGTACCACGTTCATCATATTGAGTCGCCCGCCAATAATATTAACGGTAAAACTATAGGGGCAGGGAACATTGCCGCGATTGACGCCGCCGAGGCCGTCGCCGCTCGGATCCCAGGTGACTACCACACCGTGGCGTGATGACGGGTCTTTCTCTAGCAATGCAATCAGCAGTCCGAGCTGGTCGCGCCCGAAAAACTTTCGCCAGCGGTAGCCGTACGCCACGGTCACAACGTCGCCCGGGTTAGTAAAATCATCCCAAATGCGGGTAAAATCACGCAAGAAATCATCGGGTTTGCGAGCGCCGGACACAAACCACACTTGCTCGGCAATAAACAATTTTGTTGGGATTTTGCGCAGTGTTAGCAGTGGAAAGCCGTCTTGGGTGATATCGATCGAAAAACTGAGGCCGGGCAGGGCGGCAGTCTCGTGACCAGTCCGCTGATTGGTCTCGCGTACCCCCTTGGTCATGATGTCTGACAACATCGATTGGTATATCTCGTCAAAACGTGCCATTATGGTGATTATATGTGGCGTAGGGTAAAATTGCCAGCGCAATCAGGGAACCGCAATGCCGACTAAGGGGACGCCAGCGATCACTTATCCCTTTTTGCCGGCAGACGGGAGGTTTTGCTACATTCCTGCCGCCAACGAATTCATGCAGGCCTCCAAGCTTATTGCCCGCGAGCAATCACTCGATAAAACCATGCCAACCGGCAGCGTTATTGTCAAAAATGGCCGGATTATCGGGCGCGGCGCCAACGGCAGTCACTACCACGAAACGCACGAGTGTGAACGCGTCAAACGTGGCCTTCCCACCGGGCAAGGGTACGAGCTTTGCGAAGGCTGCCACCCCAAAAACCATAGCGAACCGCGCGCCATCAAAGACGCACAGGCGCACGGTCACAAACAGCTAGCCGGTGCCGAACTCTACCTCTGGGGCCACTGGTGGTGCTGCGAACCGTGCTGGACGGCCCTGCGCGCCGCCGGCATCCATACCGTCTACCTGCTGGAGCACAGCGAACGACTCTTTAACAAAGCGAGTCCTGACAATATCGTTGGTCACCAACTCGCCATTTAGTTGCATATTAGAGAAGCTTGTGGCTAAATTGGATATATACATGTATCAGAGACATGAACGAGGGTAGTATGGCAAAAACACGACCAGGGACATTTATTATTATCGAAGGCACTGACGGCTCTGGCAAGGGTACGCAGTTCGGTTTACTCAAAGAGCGTCTCGAGCGTGAGGGTTACGACGTTGCGACGTTTGACTTTCCGCAGTACGACCAGCCGTCGAGCTATTTCGTGACGCGCTACCTAAACGGCGCCTACGGTGGCGCCGACGACGTCGGGCCGTACACCAGCTCGCTGTTTTACGCGCTGGACCGCTTTGAGGCCGCGCCCAAAATAAAAGAAGCACTTGACGCCGGCAAGGTGGTCATTTCCAATCGGTTCACCGGTTCGAGCATGGGCCACCAGGGCACCAAGTTCGACAACCCCGAGGAACGACGCGGTTTTTTCATCTGGCTCGACAATCTCGAGTTTGAGATGCTGCACATTCCGCGTCCGGACATGAGCTTTGTGTTGCGTGTGCCAGCCGACATCGCCCAAGGGCTCGTCGACAAAAAAGCCGCCCGCAGCTATACCGACAAAAAACGCGACATCCACGAAGCCGACCTCTCCCACCTGGAGCGCGCGGTGAACGTCTACGACGACCTCTGCCAGCTCTTCCCCAAAGATTTTACCCGGATTGACTGCGTGCGCGGCAACCAACTGCTTGACGTGCCGACCGTTCAGGAATTGCTGTGGCAAAAGGTCAACCCGCTGCTGCCCGAGCCGCCAAAGCTACGGCAGATAGGGGCAGCTACGAGCGATGATCCGGCCATCACCGCAGCAATACCAGAAACTTCCCCGGCCGACAAATCAGCGAGTGCTCTCCTTGCAGATAAGCCAGTAACGCTGGAACATGTCAGTCATCTGTTGTTCGCCAACCTTATTGCACACCGCGCCGTCAAGCGCATGCAGCTTGTAGACTACACTCAAAAAGACGAGAGCGGACAGTACCACTATCTGACGCCTGCCGGGCTTCCGCCGGAGATCAAGGCACAATATTGCTTGCAGCTCGATAGCATTTTTAAAGCGTATAGCCAGATGCACGCTGCACTCACCACCTATCTGCAAGAGACAACAACCGACAAGAAAAAACCTGCGATGCAAGCCCAAGTCCAGGCCACATTGCGGGCAATATTGCCGGTAGCTGCTACCACATCAGTCCAAATCGAACAGGCAGCCGATCCGGATACTACGGCCGAGCTGCTTGGCAGCGAACTAGCCGAGCTACGCCACGCCGGGCAATTTGTAGCCACCAAAGCCGGACTGCCCAATCCCGCCACGCTGGTAACCTACCGGGCCGGACGCCGGACCGCAGTGCAACAGCTGCTGCACAATCTGCAGGAAACGTATGCCTCGACCGACGAAACAGCCCAGCTCGTCCAGGTCTGGCCACGCAACGAACTCGACCTCGTTACAGACATTCTGTACGAACACAGCAGTTCAGCTTTCCGCACCATCCAAGAAACCGCTGCCATGTGGCCGTACGACCAAAAACTCAAACTGCTTGAGGCCTACCTCGGCGAGCGCCAAGATTTGCAGCAGGTGCCCGACCGCAGCTTGTCGCACGCCCGCTACAACTGGGAATTATTGAGTGATTTTGACAGTTTTTGTGCCATCGTGCAGGGCGGACTCGTACACGATGTTCAGTGGCAACCGCTCACTCCACGCCACGGCTTTGCGGTACCAAAACTGATCGAGGAGGCAGGGCTCACGGAATCCTTTGAAGCTTGTTTTGATCGCAGCCTGGCGCTCTACAGTCTTTTGCAACAAGCTGGTTTCTCCCTTGAGGCACAATACGCCACCCTCATGGGGCACAAATTACGGTGGCGGGTTTCGTATGATGCCGCGTCGGCATTTCGCTTGCACGAGCATTACGCGACACCAGCGGCACACGCCGGGGCACAGGCACTTGTCCGAGCGATGCATCACCAACTGCTTGAAGTCCATCCTGTGATCGGTGAAGCCATGCGCTTCACGCAGGATCCGACCAGCTAGCAACTATTGACGTTGACGCTCGCAACAGATATAATGCACAAGAACATTACCGAAGACCGTAGCGGTCGAAAGACTTAATTACGCTACCGAGGAAATGAAACACAGCGTTTTGTTTTTGAGCAAGTCTTTGGTGATGCGAGAGCCAAAGACTTTTTCTTTACTCTCGGATCCTTAACAATCTAGGTCGAAGATTAATAACAAAGGGAAATACATGGCTTTAAGCAAAGACAAGAAGCACGAAGTCGTTAAGGAAGTTACCGAAGCGCTCAGCACGTCGAAAATGACCGTGGTTGCAACATACCAGGGCACGACCGTGAAGGCGCTGCAGCAACTTCGTCGCGACGCTCGCGCCGGCGGCACCACACTGCGTGTCGTCAAAAACCGCTTGGTTGTCAAAGCTTTGCACGACGTTGACACGCTCAAGAGTGTTGACACCAGCGCCTTGAACGGTCAGCTCCTCTACGCTTTCAATATGGAAGACGAAGTTGCGCCGGCTCAAGTTCTGGCAACGTTTGCAAAACTGAATCCAAGCATCGAATTTGTCGGTGCAATTACTGCACAGGGCACATTCATTAGCGCCGAGGAAGTCAAAGCACTGGCAACACTGCCAAGCAAAGAAAACCTCATCGCACAAGTTATCGCCACACTTGGCTCACCACTCAACGACGTTACCAATGGCCTTTCGGGCAATTTGCACGCGCTGTTGGACGGCATCGAAGCCAAGGCAAGCAACTAAAGTAAATAAAGGAATCTACCACTATGGCTAAAGATCTCAAGAAATTGGCAGAAGAGCTGACCGGCTTGACTGTCCTCGAAGTCAACGAACTCAAAAACATCCTCAAGGATGAGTACGGCATCGAGCCAGCTGCTGCCGCTGTTGCAGTTGCTGCTGCTCCTGCTGACGGTGCCGGCGCTGCCGCTGCCGACGAGAAGGCTGAATGGGACGTTGTCCTTAAGGACGCTGGCGCCCAAAAAGTAGCCGTTATCAAGGCCGTTAAGGACTTGACGGGCCTCGGTCTTGGCGAAGCCAAGGCACTCGTTGACGGTGCTCCTAAGACTGTCCTCGAAAAGGCTAAGAAGGAAGACGCCGAGAGCGCCAAGAAGGCTTTGGAAGAAGCTGGCGCTGTTGTCGAACTCGCCTAAGCGACCATTTCGCTCAAAAAGACCTGGGTCATCCGGGTCTTTTTTTGTACAACTCCACGGTGAAGGGCAAGCTTTTTCCACAGTTGTTCGCATCTTTTTGACTTGACTTACTCTTCATGATAGTCTTAGGTGTAAGTGTAGCCAATACAAACACTTGTTGAGGTTGAGAGAGACAAATCACATGCCAGACGTACCAGAAAAGCAGATCAAGCGGCTCAGGGCTCTTATTCAAGAGGCCGAGACAAATCTTGGCGCAGCTAACGAATTACTCATTAGTTTGTTAGGTGATGACGATAAAATTTCGCCGGTTGTGCGCGACGACAACCTCGGTAAAATTATCGAGGGCGTTTTTGACGGCCAAAACATGGTCGGTTCAGACGGCAAAACCTACCCGGTCCCAGCCAACTATGCCAGTAAATCAAAGCTCGTCCAGGGCGATATTCTTAAATTGACGATTGCCGACGACGGCGCCTTCCTGTACAAGCAAATTGGCCCGATTCCGCGCAAACAGGTGGTCGGTGCATTGAAGCTCGAAAACGGTCATTACTTTGTAACTGTTAACGGCAAAGACTTCCGCGTCTTGCTGGCTAGCGTTACCTACTTTAAAGCCAAGCCGGGCGACCAAGTCAGCGTCAACCTTCCCGAAGACGACTCCACTACTGAGTGGGCTGCCCTTGAAGCGGCACTGTAGTAATTGCAAATTGCCGGCAGCACATAACACAACAGTTAAAGCACCAAGCCTCTGCTAAAATAGAAGCATGAGAGTGAGGGACAACTAGTGGGCCAGGCTTTGTACCGGGCCCACCGGCCAAAAACGCTTGAGGAGGTGGTCGGCCAGGAGCACGTTACTACAGCATTGAGCCGTGCGCTCAAGAACGGTATGATTAGCCATGCCTATTTATTTACCGGGCCGCGCGGCGTGGGCAAAACCAGCATTGCACGCATTTTGGCGCACGAAATTAATGGCTTGCCCTACGAAGACGACGCCACTCATCTTGATATTATCGAAATCGACGCCGCAAGCAATCGGCGTATTGACGAAATCCGTGAGCTGCGCGACAAAGTACACATCACGCCAACCAGCGCCAAGTACAAGGTGTATATCATCGACGAAGTCCACATGCTCACCAAAGAGGCGTTCAATGCTTTGCTCAAAACCCTGGAGGAACCGCCGGCCCACGTTGTCTTTATGCTAGCGACCACGGAACTACACAAACTGCCAGAAACGATCATCAGCCGCACGCAGCGCTATGCGCTCAAACCGATTGGACAAACCTCAGTTATCAAACAGCTGCGCAAAATTGCCGACGTCGAACATATCGCCATTAGCGACGAAGCACTAACCTTGGTTGCCGCACAGGGTGACGGTAGCATGCGCGACAGCACCAGCCTCCTTGACCAAGTCCGCAATTCTGGCGAGAAAATCACGCTGGCCGATGTGCAAGCCGTGCTGGGAGTTGCGCCACAGGAGTTGCTCGAGCAGCTGCAAGATGCGCTAGCCAATCATGACATAACGGCCGTAGCGCAAACGCTGCAACACATTCACGTACAGGGATACCAAGCGGTGCAAGTCGCCCGCCAGCTCGGCGTCTTGCTGCGGAGCAATCTGCTGGCAGGCAGTCTAAAGGTACGGGCAGACGTAACCATGCCACTACTTGCCAAACTGATCGAGATTCCGGCTTCAGCCGATCCCCAGAGTTATCTTGAAGTTGCCCTCATGGATGTTGCGCTCAGTGGAGGCGCTGCCGAGTCAAAAACGCCCGCCACGCAGTCAGCGGCACCCGCCGCTCCAAAAGCCACTAGCCCCAAGGTCATGCACCAAACCGTCGAAGCCAAAGCGCCAGTCCAAGTTGAACCACATCCCAGCAGTCTACGCCGCCACGACACCAACAAAACGCCCGAGCCCGCAACCGAGGAAACACCCGCGGATCCCAATACCACCGCCACCATGGACATCTCCCTGTGGCCGCAAGTATTGGGCGCCATTAAACACACCCACAATACCTTGTTCAGTATTGTGAACGCCACGAAGCCACAGTGTACGGCCGGCGGTGTAACGCTGCTGTGCGGTTTCGCGTTCCACCAGAAGCGACTCAACGAGCCTCGGAACAAAAAAATACTACAGGATGTGATCGAACAAGTCACTGGCCAGGCCCTGCACATTCGCTGTGAACTCCAAAAGGGGCTAAAGGTAACGCCAGTTGCTGCTGCGCCAACGCTCCCGCCAGAGGACACCGAAATAGTACACCAGGTAGGTGAGGGGAGTGTGCATCCCGCATCCCCAGCCAGTGCACCACCAACACCACCGAATGACACCGTAGCAGCCATAAGCAATATCTTTGGCGGCGGCGAGCTGCTAGAATCGTAACTACGACTATGGATGAGGGGAAGAGACAGTCGGCTCCGCAAAACTTGGAGGCCGAAGCGAGCTTACTGGGGGCGATTCTTATTGATGCCGACGCGCTGGTCAAGATCGCTGACATCATCAAGGCCGATGATTTCTTCGACGCTCGCCACCAGCACATCTATGAAGCCATCACCGCCCTCTATGAGCGACGCAGCCCGATCGACGTCCTGACGCTCGCCGATCAGCTCAAAAACAGTGGCTTCCTCGACATGATCGGTGGCCCTGCTTACCTGACCGAACTTACGAACTTCGTACCAACTGCCGCGCACGTCGAGCAGTACGCCGAAATCGTGGCCCAAAAGGCGCTGCGCCGTCGCCTCATTAAAGCCAGCCAAGAGATGACAACGCTCGGCTTCGATGAGTCCAAACAGCTGCGCGAGCTGATCGAAGAAGCCGAGCTCAAATTATTTGAAGTTAGCCAGCAGCATGTCAAACAAAGCGTCGTCTCGCTGGAAGATATTCTGACCGAGAGTTTCGAGCGGCTCGACGACCTCCATAAAGACAAAGGCAAGATCCGCGGCGTGCCCACCGGCTTTAAAGACCTCGATAACGTACTAGCCGGCTTGCAACGCTCCGACTTGATCATCTTGGCCGCCCGACCGAGTATGGGTAAAACCGCCCTGGTGCTCAATCTGGCGCATAACGTCGCTGTGCAAGCCAACGAACCCGTACTGTTCTTTAGCCTTGAAATGAGCAAAGAGCAGCTCGTCGACCGTTTGCTCTCTATGGAGTCGGGCGTCGACGCCTGGGCACTGCGTACCGGCAACCTAACCGATGCCGATTTTGAAAAAATTGGGCAAGCCATGGGCACCCTCAGCGAAGCACCAATCTTTTTTGACGATACGCCCGGCATCACGGTCAGCGACTTGCGTACCAAAGCCCGCCGTGAGGCACACCGGCGGCCACTGGGGCTCATCATTGTAGACTACCTGCAGTTAATGAGCGGCGGTGGGCGCTTTGGCTCCAGCGACAACCGCGTACAGGAAATCTCGGAGATCTCTCGCGGCCTCAAAGCCGTGGCCCGCGAGCTCAAGGTGCCGGTTATTGCACTGTCGCAGCTCAGCCGCTCGGTCGAAAGTCGTAACCCACAAATTCCCCAGCTAGCAGACCTACGCGAATCCGGCTCCATCGAACAAGACGCCGACGTCGTGGCATTCATTTACCGCGAGGACTACTACAATCCGGAAACCGAACGAAAAAATATCACCGACATTCTCATTAAAAAACACCGTAATGGGCCAACCGACACGATTGAGCTGTACTTTGAGCGTGACAAGCAGCGCTTCCGTTCACTCGATACCAAACACCGCGATCCGTTTAGCGGTTAGCACAAAACCGCAGGCAGCGATATAATGCAAGCAATGGGTACAACTGCACTTCGCACAATGGTGGCGCGTTATTGGCGAGCCGGTCTTTGGTATGGCTTACTTGCAGCCGTCTTTGGTGGCTTGCTGTGGTACCGACTCGGTACACTCACCGGTGGCTATGCCGCTAATGAACTGGCGACGTTGCATGCCAGTAGCAGTTTCAGCGAGATTTTCAACCATCCGCTGAATGCACCGTTTACGCTTGTTGGCCGCCTGCTACTGTCACTTGATGGCCATGGCCTCCTGATGATGCGTGTCACGGCGGCGATATTCGGATTGCTCATGCTCAGTTTGTTCTATTGGCTGCTTCGCCATTGGCACGGCCAGCGGGCAGCAGTTATCGGCACTATTTTGTTTGGTAGCTCAGCCTGGTTTTTGCATACTGCGCGGCTTGGAACGCCTGATGTGTTGTTATTTGGCACGTTGACGCTGACGGCCTGTTATCTGTGGTTACGGCGCAGCCAGCACTGGCTGGTTGTACTCACTAGTTTTGTTGTGGTCGCTGTGCTCTTATACGTGCCTGGCATGATATGGGTGATCGTGCTCGGCGTCATCTGGCAGTGGCGCGCCATCGACCGCGTCTTTATGCGTAATCTGTGGGTGGTCAGTGTCGGTTGTTTACTGCTGTTAGGGGCACTCGTGCCGCTTGGACTAGCGATATACCACAGCCCCGAGCTTGGCAAGGTGCTGGCCGGCTTGCCGCCGCAAGGCTGGCCGCACATCGTTGAGACGCTCCAAAATTTGGCCGCCGTACCGGTTACCATTTTCTTGCATGGTCCGCTGGATGCCGAGCACTGGCTCGGTAAACTGCCGCTGCTGGATTTCTTTAGCATGGCAATGGTGGTGCTCGGAGCCTATTTGTATGCCAAGAACTTTAAGCTCGGGCGCGTATATTTGGTTAGTGGAGTAATCGTCATCGGCGCCCTGCTCATTAGCTTGGGTGGAGCGGTAACACTGACATTCTTCGTACCATTTTTGTATATACTGGCGGCAGTTGGGGCGGATTTCATGTTACAGCGCTGGTTTGTGGTGTTTCCGAGGAATGTCTTTGCCCAAGCAGCAGGCATCGGTTTGCTCGCACTGGCAATTGCCACGAGCTGTTGGTACTCGCTGCGCCACTACTTTGTGGCCTGGCCGGACACGCCAGCGACCAAAATCGTTTTTGCCGTACCCCAACAGAAGCTTCCATCTGATACAATAAAACGATAAAAGGAGTACACCATGGGCCGACTCGACCAAGCCAAAATGCTTTTGAAGGTAAAAAAACTGCAGAAAGAACTGCAGAAGCAAGTGATCACCGTTGAAAAAGGCGATGGCGCCGTCAAGGTAGAAATCACTGGGGAGCAAAAGATTAAAAAAATCCACATCGATCCGGAGTACGTCGACCTTGACGATATCGGCGAACTTGAGCGCTGGCTGGAAGACGCCGTCAAGGAAGCAATTCAGACTAGCCAAAAAATCGCCGCCGAAAAAATGCAACCCATGATGGGTATGCTCGGCGAGCTCGGCCTCTAGATCCGGAGACGCGCACGCTATGCCCATTCTGCCGCCGGCCTTGACTGACGTTATCGAAGCACTCGGCAAATTGCCGGGCGTTGGACCACGCACCGCTGAGCGGTATGCATACTATTTAGTGCGTACTGACTCTGCCAAGGCCCAAGGCTTGGCCAAAGCCCTCACCTCGCTGCATGCGGGGATTGGGTACTGCCAAAAAACGTTCGCGCTCGTGCCCGCCGGACAAGCGCTGTCCGATCTGTATACGGACCCCAAACGGGACAAGACAGTCGTGGCCGTAGTGGCCGAACCTTTCGACATCGTGGCGCTCGAAAAAACCGCCAGCTACAATGGCACGTACCATGTACTGGGCGGTCTCGTTTCGCCCATTGACGGCGTGGGTCCAGAGCAACTGCGCATTGCCGAGCTCATCCAGCGTATCGACGACGATAAAGTTACGGAGATTATTTTGGCCACGAATGCCAGCGTCGAAGGCGAGTCCACGGCCTTATATATCCAAAAACAGATCGGTGAGCGCCCAGTGGCCGTGACTCGACTGGCCCGTGGCCTGCCAATAGGCGTTGATCTGGAATACGCTGACCAGATCACACTAACCCGTGCGCTAGAAGGCCGCCAGGCGCTCTAGATTACTTCCGTGTTGTCCGTAGGGGGACGGGCCTCGTCCAATCTCCTAAGATCCCACCTACAAGCACGGCCTTAACTAGCCCGCCATCGTTTAGGGTTCCAATAACGCCTGCTGCCTCCAGTGTCTCATATACCACAGGACCAGAAGGAGAGGTAATAAATGTCATAAAAATACCATAAACCACATTGATGCACATGCCAAATATATAATCATCGTGGCTGACCGTTGGCTCACTAGGCAAA
>Ga0105249_10004982_pt1 | contig 11455 bp, 10 predicted proteins | sample KBSS44metaG_FD_81522 | JGI IMG/M metagenome (GOLD analysis project Ga0105249, IMG submission 81522) | Switchgrass rhizosphere microbial communities from Kellogg Biological Station, Michigan, USA - KBS S4-4 metaG | ecosystem: Host-associated > Plants > Roots > Rhizosphere > Soil | place...
GAGGTCCCGGCGATCGCCAAACGAGGGCCGGGGCCATCCCCGGTCGGTCCGCCGATGTCGCCTCGCGGGCCACCGGGAGTCACGCTCAGGAACGAAGCGGACAACAGGATCCCGGCCGCGGCGATCGCGACCACGCGCTCGTGACCGATACCCGCGACGGACCGGCGCACGAGTGGCGTCAGCATCCACGAGATCTCGCGGGTGGAGTACCGCCGCAAGCGGAGCGACGGACGATGCGTCGACAGCTGAGGACGATGCAGCGCCAGGGCGGGCAGCAGCGTCAACCGGCGGCGACGCAGTCGAGGGAGCGGGTAGATATGCCGGGACGTCAGGACGTAGCCGCGCTGGGTTCGATCAGCGCCCGCGCTCGACCGCTTCCGGATCGGGCGGGGCATCGCGATGATCGAGTCGATCGAGGTACGGCGCACGCGGCCAAGGACGCGCTGGACGCCGACCGACGCATTGAGCAATACGGTCTCCTGACGTGAGGACGAGCCCGGGCGCGTGGGTGGGTGCGCGTGGTTTGGGGGGCTAGGGGCCCGTCCGGGGTCGCGGTATCGAGGCTGGGGGTTCTCGTTCGCGGCCGCGTCCGACCTGTGTCGGACCTACGACATCGCCCGGAAGGTACCACTTGTGTAACAAGCGTGGCAAACGAAAGCCGGGCCGAACCTACATTTCCGTGGCGTGAACGCCACAGCGGTGCAGGGCTGCACCATGGGCGGAAGCCGCCCTACGCGTCGAGGTTCTTGGTCAGCGACGCGAGGAATTCCGCGTTCGACTGGGTCTTCGAGAGTCGATTGAGCAGGATCTCGATGCCCTCGTTGGTCCCGACCGCCGACAACATCCGGCGCATCGTCCAGACCATCTTGAGCGTGCCCTCCTCGAGGAGCAGCTCCTCCCGGCGGGTGCCCGAGCGCTGCACATCGATCGACGGGAAGATCCGCTTCTCGGCGAGCTTGCGGTCGAGGATGAGCTCCGAGTTCCCGGTGCCCTTGAACTCCTCGTAGATCACGTCGTCCATGCGCGAGCCCGTGTCGACCAGGCAGGTGCCGATGATCGTGAGCGAGCCGCCCTCCTCGATGTTCCGCGCGGCACCGAAGAAGCGCTTGGGCGGGTAGAGGGCGATCGGGTCGAGGCCGCCGGACAACGTGCGACCGGACGGCGGGAGGGCCAGGTTGTAGGCGCGCGCGAGGCGGGTGATCGAGTCGAGCAGGATCACGACGTCGCGGCCGGTCTCGACCTGGCGCTTGGCGATCTCGAGGGCCATCTCCGCGACATGGGTGTGGTTCTCTGTCGGCTCGTCGAAGGTCGAGGAGATGACCTCGCCCTTGACGCTACGGCGCATGTCCGTGACTTCCTCGGGTCGCTCGCCGATGAGCGCGACCATCAGGAGGATCTCCGGATAGTTGGCGCTGACGCCGTTGGCGATCTGCTTGAGGAGCATCGTCTTGCCGGCCTTCGGCGGGCTGACGATCAGGGCGCGCTGGCCCTTGCCGAGCGGGTTGACGAGGTTGATCAGCCGCTGGCTGAGGTTCTTGGGGTCCGTTTCGAGGTTGATCAGCTCATCAGGGTGGACGGGCGTAAGGTCGTTGAAGACCGGGCGGCGGCGCGCCGTATCCGTGTCAACGCCGTTGACCGCGTCGACCCGGAGCATGCCCCAGTACTTCTCCGCCTCGCGCGGCGCGCGGACGGCACCTGAGATCCGGTCACCGATGCGCAGGCCGAAGCGGCGCACCTGGCTGGAACTGACGTAGACGTCCTCGGGGCTCGGCAGCAGCCCATGGCGGCGCATGAAGCCGAAGCCTTCGTCGACGATGTCGAGGATGCCGGTGGCATAGGCGTGGCCGGCATTCTCGGTCTGGCGCTGGAGGATCCGATCGACGAGGTCGTCCTTGCGCTCGGCCGTGCCGGTCTCGAGCTCGAGCTCGCGACCGACCTGGCGGAGCTCGTTGACGCTCATCTCCTGGAGATCACTGATGGCTAGGTCGTTGCGCTCCCGCGCGGCCTCGACTTCCTGCTGCTCCTCCCATTCGGTGACGGGGGCTCGGAATGAGGATTGACCGCGACGTCGCGGTCGACGATTTCGGGAACGCTGGTCTGGGCTGGGACCGGGCATATTTCGGGATTCCACCTGATACGTGGTGCGATGGGGCGCGATCCGGCTCACACGGGGCCTAAGGCCTCTCTGCCGTTCGCTGGGAGCCGATCGGGGTACGCGCGGAATCGCTGCCGCGAGCGCGGTTTCCGGTCGGGATGCATGAATCATAGACCCGCGAGGAAGTCCGCGTCAACGCTTTCGAACACCCGGTCGTACGGGGTGGACCGGCCCATGGTCGTGGTCGACGACCGGTCGTCGCGTTCAGCGCCGTCGTCGGCGACGATGGTCACCCTATCGATGGAGGCATGTGCATGCGGACCGGACTCGGGGTCGACGACGTCGCCGACCTGCTCGACCAGCCACTCATCGCGGTGCTCGCCACGCGCCGGGCCGACGACTCGATCATGCTCTCGCCGGTCTGGTTCGAGTGGTACCAGGGCGGCATCGACATCTGGGTCCCGACGATCGAGGGCGGCAAGGTGGCGCACGTCCAGCGCGACCCGCGGGTGACGGTCGTCGTCGCCAACTCGGAATGGCCGTACAAGGGGTTCGAGCTGCGCGGGGAGGCGACGGTCTCGACGGAGCCGGATGACTTCTATGGCGCGCTCCGGCGGACCGCGTTGCGCTACTCGGGGCCCGAGGCGGCCGAGCGGATGGTCGCGGAGTACGCACCGGGTGCCGTGATCCGCGTCGAACCCGGCACGATCCGGGCCTGGGATTACGAGGACGAGGCCTGACCCGACCGGCCTGACGGCTACGATGCGTCGGTGCCCGACATTGATCCCGAACGAATCCTCGCCCTCCGTCGTTCAGCGGTTGCCGAGCGCATCCGGCGCCATCGCCTGATCGCGATCCTCCGTCGCGTCGAGCCGCAGGAGCTGCTGCTCGACCTCGTGGCCGAGCTCGTGGCGGATGGTGTGCGGGTCCTGGAAGTGACCTTCGATGGCGCCAGCGCCGCGGAGGATCTCGTCGCCGTCAAGCAGCGACTCCACGGCAGCGACGTCTTGCTCGGCGCGGGCACCATCGTGACGCGGGAACGGATGGACGCTGCGCTGCGTGCGGGTGCCGAGTTCCTCGTCGCGCCGACCCTGGACCTTGCCATCGTCGCCGAGGCAGTCGACCGCGGCGCGCCGGTCATCCCCGGCGCCTACTCGCCGACGGAGGTCGCCCTTGCCTGGGACTCGGGCGCGACATTCGTGAAAGTCTTCCCGGTATCGAGCCTCGGCCCGAGCCACATCCGCGAGCTGCGCGGACCGCTCCGAGACATCGAGATGATCGGTGCCGGTGGCGTCGACGCGACGAATACCGCCGCATATCTAGAGGCGGGTTGTGTGGCCGTCGGGGTGGGAGGCGCGCTCGTCAAGGCGGATCGCGCGGGTCGTCAGGCGATCATCACGGCCGCGTCGTGACGGGCCGGCTCGACGGGCGCGTCGTCCTCATCACGGGATCGAGCGGGATCGCGGCCGCCACCGCGGTACGGGCAGCGGCCGATGGCGCGTCGGTCTTCGTCGTGTCGCGCACCGGCGACCACGCCCAGGCCCTGGCAGAGCGTCTTCCGACGGCGGGCTGGGCGGAGGCGGATCTCCGCGACGAGCCCGCGGTCGACGCCGCTGTCACCGAGGTGGTCGAGCGTTTCGGTCGCATCGATTCCGTCTTCTCGGCGGCCGGCGGCAGTGGGCGGCCATTCGGTGACGGCCCGATCCACGCCATGACCGCCGGCGCGTGGGATCAGACGCTCGCGCTCAACCTGCGCAGCCACGCGCTCGTGGCGTCGCGGGTGATCCGCGTCATGCGCGACCAGCCGGTCGACTCCGACGGCGCGCGCGGCTCGATCCTGTTCCTCGGGACCGTCCTGGCGACGCATCCGGTCCCCGAATACTTCGCGACCCACGCGTACGCGGCGGCGAAGGGCGCGCTGATCTCGCTGATGACGACGATGGCCGCCACGTACGTCTCGGACAGGATCCGGGTGAACCTGCTCGTTCCCGGGCTCACGGACACGCCGATGTCGGCGCGGGCTGCAGGGAATCCGGCGATCGTGGCGTACGCGGCCCGCAAGCAGCCACTGGCCGGCGCCCTGCTCGATCCAGACGACGTGGCCCGAGCAGCCCTGTTCTTCCTTTCGCCAGAGTCGCGGGCGGTGACCGGGCAATCGCTCGCGGTGGATGGAGGCTGGTCGATCGTCTCGACGTCGGCAGGCGAGCCGTCATCCGCCGAGCCGACCGCGTGACGGCGTTCGTCCGTACCGTCGTCGGCGATATCGACCCCGGCGCGCTCGGGGTCACATATGCACACGAGCACCTCGTCATCGACGGTGGGCGGCCGGTACAGCTCGAACCCGACTTCGAGCTGTCGGACGTCGATGCGATGGCGACCGAGGTCGGCGCGGCGGTCGAGCTCGGTCTCGGCGCTGTCATCGATGCGATGCCGTGCGACTGCGGCCGGAGCGCCACGAAGCTCGCCGAGCTGTCCCGCCGGACCGGGCTGCATATCGTCGCCCCGACGGGACTCCACCACGACCGGTTCTACGGTCCCGCGCACTGGTCGCACCGGCTTGACGTGGATCAGCTGGCGGACCTTTTCGCCGCGGACATCGACGATGGGATCGACCGGTACGACTACTCCGGACCGGTCGTGGAGCGCACGCCGCATCGGGCGGGCGTCATCAAGGTGGGCGGCTCGGACGGCGCCCTGAGCGACCGCGACAAGCGCGTCTTCGACGCGGCCGCGGCCGCCCACCGGCGCACCGGCGCACCGATCCTCACCCACTGCGAGAAGGGAACCGCTGGGATCGAGCAGGCAAGGCGTCTCGCGGACGGGGGTGTCGACCTCGAGCACGTCGCACTGAGCCACGTCGACAAGGTGGTCGACCGCGGCTATCACCGGGAACTCGCCGCGACCGGCGTCGCACTCGGATACGACGGCTCGTTCCGCTGGGGCGACGCGCCCAACGGCACGCTCCAGCTCCTCGAGTGGATGACGGAGGACGACCTGCTGGGCCATGTCGTGCTCGGGATGGACGCCGCGCGCCAGGGGTACTACGCGGTGTACGGTGGACGCCCGGGGCTGACGTGGCTGCTGGACGGCTTCACCCAGCTGATCGAGGAGCGCGGTCTCGGGGCTGAGGTCCGACGGCGGCTATTCGTCGACAACCCGGCACGGATCTTCGCGTTCGCCTCCACCGATCGAGGGACCACCGCATGACCGACGCTCTCCGCACCAGCGTCGTCGGGTCACACGCCCGGCCGTCCTGGTTCGTGTCCGGGATCGACGCCGCCGAGCGTGGTGAGTTCGGTCCGGCCGACATCGCGGAGATGCTGGATGACGCCGTCGACCTAGCCTTGCGCGACCAGGAGGAGGCGGGGATCGACCTCGTGACCGACGGGGAGATGCGCCGGGCCGGGTTCTTCACCGCGGAGTTCTACAAGCACGTGACTGGCGTCCGTGCGCTCGTCGCCGACCGTCGTCTGGGCGCCGGCGGCCATGACCAGCAACACCGCTTCGAGGTCCTCAAGCCGATCATGGCACCGGACGGTCTCGGTGTCGTCGAGGAGTACCGCTACGCGCGCACGCACGCCCAGCGGCCGCTGAAGGTGACGCTGCCCGGGCCGTACACGCTGTCGGGCCGGTTGCGGACCGGCAAGGACGAGGTCTATGCCACGCGCGACGCCGCGGCGGAAGCGTTCGTACCGATCCTCCGCTCTGAGCTGGAACGCCTCGTGGCCGAGGGCGCGGACCACATCCAGATCGACGACCCGTCGCCGGCCATCCACCCTGACGCGCCGTCCGACTTCGCGGGGCTGTTCAACGCCGCGGTCGAGCCGATCGTCGGTCGTGTCCGGCTCGGGGCACACCTCTGCTTCGGGAACTACCTCGGCCGGCCACTCGCGCGACGGACGTACCGGCCGGTCCTCGACGCGATGCTCAGCTTCCGCGTCGACGAGCTCGTGCTCGAGTTCGCGAACCGCGAGATGGCCGAGGTCGATCTGCTGGGCGAGATCGCCGCAGCGGGTCGCGATGTCGCAGCCGGTGTCATCGACGTCAAGAACTACCACCTCGAGTCGGCCGACGAGGTCGCCGAGCGGATCGACGCCGTCCTCGCGGCCGGCGTACCGGCGGAGCGACTCAGCCTGGTCCCCGACTGTGGGTTCAGCCAGACCGCGCGCTGGGCGACGACCGCGAAGCTCCGTGCGCTCGTCGCGGGGCGCGATCTCGTCGCCGGCCGGTCGCCGGTCGCCGCTGCGACCACCTAGCAGGAGGATCACGTTGGAGAGCCATCGCATCGCGCTTCTCGGTGGCGGGTTCATCGGCGACTTCTATACGACGACCCTCCACGGCCAGCGCAGTCGTGACCGCGTGCGGATCGTGTACGCGCGGGACGAGGCTCGGGGACGCGTTTTCTCCGAGCGTTGGGACATCCCCGACAGCACGACCGATATGGTCGCGGCGATCGAGCATCCCGACGTCGATGTGGTGATCGTCGCGTTGCCCAACCATCTCCACGAGGAAGCTGTGGTGGCGGCCGCGAAGGCCGGCAAGGCCGTGCTCTGCACGAAGCCGCTCGGGCGAACGGCGGACGAGGCCAAGCGGATGCTCGAGGCAGTCGAGTCGGCCGGCGTGTTCGGCGGCTACCTCGAGGATCTCGTCTATACCCCGAAGACCCTCAAGGCCGTGACGGCCGTCGAGGGCGGGGCGATCGGCGCGGTCACCTGGGTCCGCTCAAGGGAGACCCACCCCGGACCACATGCGGCCTGGTTCTGGGACGGCCGCCTGACCGGTGGCGGCGCGATCATCGACCTCGGCTGCCACTGCATCGAGATCATCCGCAACTTCGCCGGCAAGGGGAACCGGCCGCTCGAGGTGATGTGCCATACGGACACGCTCGTCCACCCGATCAGCGACGAGGACAACGCGGTCGCGCTGATCCGCTTCGAGTCCGGGGCGATCGGCCAGTTCGAGGTCAGTTGGACGTTCCGTGGCGGCATGGATCTGCGCGACGAGGTCGCCGGGACCCACGGGACGGTCTGGCTCAACCACTTCCTGCGGACCGGGTTCGAGATGTTCACCGCCGGCGGTGGCACGGGCTACGTCGCCGAGAAGGCCGAGACCGAGGCCGGCTGGCTGTTCCCGGTCGGCGATGAGGCATCCGAGCTTGGCTATGTCGACATGTTCAGCGACATGTTCCGGGCCATGGAAGGCGGCGAGCAGCCACGCGAGACGCTGTACGACGGGTACGTGGTGAACGCCGTCATGGACGCCTGCTACCGCTCCGCGACGAGTGGCCGCTGGGAGGCCGTGGAGCTCGATTGGCGGGGTGGCGCGACGCCGCGGATCGCATCGACACCCGAGACCTTCGAGGGCCAGACCGTCATCAAGCGCGAGATCCTGCCCGATGGGCGCCATCGACTGATCGTGAAAGACCCCGAATCGGGCGACTTCAGCGACCGGATCGTCGCGAACTGAGCCTCGCGGTCGGGCGCGAGCCGCCTAGCCGGCTCGCGCGAGTGGCGCGTCCCCGGTGAGGTCCTGCGCATCCGAGGGAGAGCCTGCCTCAAGCCAGCGACCGATCGATTCCCGCGCGAACAGCTGATCGACGACCATCGCCGACGCGCCGATGACCCCGGCCAGACCGCCGAGCGACGAGTGAGCGATGCGCAGATCGCGGGTCGCGAGCGGCAGCGAGCGGCGGTAGACGGTCTCGCGGATAGCGGCGATGAACAGTTCGGGGCTGTTCGCCACGCCGCCGCCGATCACGACGAGCGATGGGTTGAAGAAGTTCACGACGCTCGCGAGCATCGAGCCGACCCGCCTTCCGGCCGATTGCAGCATCGCGACGGCAACCGGGTCGCCGAACGACGCAGCACGCGCGACATCCTCGGCTGAGACGCTCCCGCTCTGGTCGAGGGCCAGGGCGAGCCGCGCGCTTGAGCCGTCGGCCGCGGCCGCCTCACCGCCGCGAGCCAGGGCAGCGCCCCCGGCGTAGGCCTCGAGGCAGCCGATGTTGCCGCAGCGGCACAGCACGGACGGGTCATCCGAGACCTGGATGTGACCGACGTCGCCGGCACTTCCCTGGGCGCCACGATGGAGGCGGCCGTCCGAGATGATCCCCGCCCCGATCCCGGTCCCGACCTTGATGACGACGACGTTGTCGTGACCCGCGGCGATACCCGAGCGCCACTCTCCAAGGGCGAGGAGGTTGACGTCGTTGTCGACCCAGACCGGCGCACCGTAGCGGGCCGTGAAGCGCTCGCGGATCGGGTAGCCGTCCCAGCCCGGCATGATCGGTGGGGAGATCGGCCGGCCGGAACCGAACTCGACGGGACCAGGGACGCCGATGCCGATCCCCCAGAGGCGTCCCGGGACGTCCTTGGCGCTCCCGAGCAAGAGCTGGAACAGCGCGTCGACCCGGTCGAGCTCGGCGTCGGGTCCGTCCTCGATCCGGGCGGGTTCGTCGTGATGGCCGAGGATCCGCCCGTCCAGGGTCGTCAGCGCGACATCGATGCTGGTCGCGCCCAGGTCCGCGACGAGGAGATGGCCGGCGGTCGCACGGAACGCCAGCTGTCTCGGCGGGCGGCCGCCGGTGCTCGGCCCCACCGGACCCTCCGCCACGAGTCCGCGGTCGATCAGTTCGCCGACCCGCCGGCCGACGATCGCACGGCCCAATCCGGTGCGCTGGACGAGCTCTGAGCGCGACCGGGATCGCCCCAGGCGGATCTCGTCGAGCACCGTGACGAGGTCATCGAGGATCTCGTCCGGCAGCGGCGACGGCGCCTCGGGATCGGTTTCGTCGACCACGGGCGGGATGATAGGCCCTCGGTGCACGAAAAGACGACTTTTGCACTTGACAGACCAAAGTACGATCGGCACAGCACGGTGGAAAACGGTTGCTACGTTCCCGACGTGGCGGTGGTCATCTAGACTGTCTAGACAGTCCCAAGACTCGCGCCAGGCTGGAGGAGGCCCGACGCCCTTGGTCAATCGCGCATCGATCGGCGCCGCTGTGATCGGCACGGGGTTCATCGGCACGGTGCATGTCGAAGCCCTGCGACGGATCGGCGTGAACGTGCTCGGCGTCCTCGGCAGCACCCCGGAACGTGGGGCGGCACGGGCCGATGCCCTCGGCGTCCGGAAGGCATATGCCTCGCTCGACGAGCTGCTCGCTGACGAGGCCGTCGACGTCGTCCACGTCACCTCTCCGAACGACCTGCACGTCGACCAGGCCGCGGCGGCCCTCCGAGCCGGTAAGCACGTCGTCTGCGAGAAGCCATTGGCGATGACTGCCGAGGAGTCTGCCAGCCTGGTGGAGCTTGCGGCGCGCACGGGCCTCGTGAATGCGACGAACTTCAACATCCGCTACTACCCGCTGAACCAGCACGCACGATCGCTGGTCGCCGACGGCGGCCTCGGCGACGTCCGGTTGGTCACCGGTCGCTACTTCCAGGACTGGCTGCTCCTCGAGAGCGATTGGAACTGGCGCCTGCAGCCCGATCGTGGCGGCGCGCTCCGGGCGGTCGGCGATATCGGCTCGCACTGGCTGGACCTGATGACGTTCGTTACGGGCGAGCACGTCGCGTCCGTGATGGCCGATCTGACGACCTTCATCGGCACGCGCCAGGAGCCGACAGGGCCCGTCGAGACGTTCTCGACCGACCGTTCGACCGAGACGGTCGACCGCGAGATCGCGACCGAGGACACGGCGACGATCCTGCTGCGCTTCGATGGCGGCGCCCGCGGAGCCGTGAGCATCTCCCAGATCAGCCCGGGTCGGAAGAACTCGCTGGTCTACGAGATCGATGGTTCGGACGGCGCTTGGGCCTGGGACAGCGAGCGGCCCGACGAGGCCTGGATCGGCCACCGCGAGCGACCCAACGAGATCCTCATCCGCAACCCCGCCCTGATGAACGACGCCGGCCAGGCCGCGGCCGCCCTGCCGGGCGGTCATGTCGAAGGCTTCTTCGACACGTTCTGTGCCCATTTCCGGGCGGTCTATGCCGACGTGGTAGCCGGGCGACGCTCCTCCTCGCCCGGCTACCCGACCTTCGCCGACGGCCACGACGAGATGCTCGTCGGCGACGCGATCGCGCGCAGTGCCCGCGAGGGCCGTTGGGTCGATGTCGACCGGTCCGCGCCCGCCTCATCCAGCGCCGCTCCAGTGGAGACACTCGCATGAAGCTCGGCTTCCTGACCGCCCCGTTCCCGGATACGCCGCTGATGGACGTCGCCGACTGGGCGGCCAGCGCCGACTTCGAGGTCCTCGAGATCGCCTGCTGGCCGCAGTCGGCCGGACCGACGCGGCGCTACGCGGGCACGAGCCACATCGACGTCAAGAACCTGTCCGACGACCAGGCCACGGAGATCGTCGACGAGTTCGCGTCCAAGGGGCTGTCGATCTCCGGCCTCGGCTACTACCCGAACCCGCTCCATCCCGACCCCGAGCATCGCAAGGAGGTCACGGACCACCTCAAGGCGGTGATGGTCGCGGCGCGGAAGATGGGCATCCCGCTCGTCAACACGTTCATGGGTGGTGATGCCGCCAAGAACCTCGACGACAACTGGGAAGAGGCGTTGCGCGTCTGGCCCGACATCGTGAAATTCGCCAACGACCAGGGCGTGAAGATCACGCTCGAGAACTGCCCGATGCTCTTCTCGTACGACGAGTGGCCGGGCGGCAACAACATCGCGACGACGCCACGCCAGTGGCGCCGGATCCTCGAACGATGGAGCGACACGATCGGCCTCAATTTCGACCCGTCGCACCTGATCCTCCAGATGATCGACATCCAGCGCTTCCTGAAGGAATTCGGGAAGCACGTCCTCCACTACCAGGCGAAGGACCTGATGATCGACCGCGACGCGCTCTACGAGCGCGGCATCTTCTCGATGGGTATCGGGTGGCAGATCCCACGTATCCCGGGGCTCGGTGAGGTCGACTGGGGAATCGTCCACGGCGAGCTGTATCGCCAGGGCTACGAGGGCGACTGCATCATCGAGCACGAGGACCGCCGGTTCGAGGGGACCGACGAGAAGGTCAAGCAGGGGTTCCTCATCGCCCGCGACGTGTTGCGCCCGTACTGCCACTGACATGACGGACGCCCTCTCGATCGACTCCCTGACCGAGCGCGACATCGCCAAGACGATCGACCATTCGCTGTTGCGGCCCGAGCTCGATGACACGTTCATCGAGGACGGCTGCCGTCTCGCGGCGGAGTACGACGTGGCGTCGGTGTGTGTGCGCCCGGTCGACGTCCCCCGCGCCATTTCGATCCTTACCGGCACCGACGTCGCCGTCGGCACGGTCATCGGATTCCCCCACGGTGGCCAGCCGACGGCGACGAAGGTGTTCGAAGCCAGACAAGC
>Ga0105249_10004983_pt1 | contig 11454 bp, 12 predicted proteins | sample KBSS44metaG_FD_81522 | JGI IMG/M metagenome (GOLD analysis project Ga0105249, IMG submission 81522) | Switchgrass rhizosphere microbial communities from Kellogg Biological Station, Michigan, USA - KBS S4-4 metaG | ecosystem: Host-associated > Plants > Roots > Rhizosphere > Soil | place...
CATGTCCTCGGAGGCCCAGGTGACCTTGGGATTGATATAGGCGCGAGGGTTTTTCTTGCCGTCCTTTTGATCGATGTCGATCACGATCACCCGCTTGGGCACCCCGATCTGCACCGCCGCCAGGCCGATACCGTCGGCGGCATACATGCTGTCAGCCATGTCGTCGACCAGCTTGCGGATCTCGGCATCCACCTTCTCCACATCGGTGGAGACGGCTTGGAGGCGCGGATCGGGGGCGGTAAGAATGGGCCGAACGGTCATGGGCTGGAAATAGGCGTTCGCGCCTTTTGGGTCAAGGATTCATGGAATTAGCGTTGATTGTGCTGGCGGCGGCCGTTGTTGTGGCGGCTTTGATCCTGGCTTTTGCCCGCCCCAAAGCCGTGGCCCCGGAACCGGCATCCGCACCGGACCCCCGGCTGGATGAGGTGATCCGCGGCCAGGGCGCCATTGCCGAGCAGTTCCGCCAGACAGCCGTCCAGGTCGAAACCCTGAAACAACGGCTGGGCGAAAGCTTAAGCGAAAACGCCACCAAGACCGCGGAAACCCTGGGCGGGATTGGCGCGCGGCTCAGCGTGATCGATGAGGCGCAGAAGAACATCTCGGCCCTGTCCGGCCAGGTCGTCTCGCTGCAGCAGGTGCTTTCCAACAAGCAGTCACGCGGCGCGTTCGGCCAGGCGCAGATGGAAGAGATCGTGCGCGACGGTTTGCCGTCCTCGCTCTACGACTTCCAGTTCACCCTTTCCAACCGCAACCGGCCCGACTGCGTCATCCGCATTCCCGGCAACAAGGCGCTTTTGGTGATCGATTCCAAATTTCCGCTGGAAGGTTTCGAGTTGCTGCGCAACGCCGCGAATGATGAGGAAAAAAAGCTGGCGTTGGCGCAGGTGCGCGCCGTGGTGAGCAAGCATGTCAGCGACATTGCGGAAAGATACTTGATCCCGGGCGAGGTCCAGACCCCGGCCATCATGTTCGTGCCTTCGGAATCGCTCTATGCCGACCTGCATGACAGTTTTTCCGACGTGATCCAAAAGGCCCATCGCGCCAATGTGATCGTGGTGTCGCCCAACATTCTGATGCTGGCGATCAGCACCATCCAGACGGTGATGAAGGATGCGCGCATGCGCGAACAGGCGGACCTGATCAAGAAGGAAGTGGGCACATTGCTCAATGACGTGCGGCTGTTGGCGGAGCGGGTGGGCAAGCTGCAAACCCATTTCAACCAGGCCGATGCCGACATCAAGAACATCCTGATCTCGACCGCCAAGATCACCGGCCGGGCCGAAAAGATCGAGAAAGTGGAACTGGCGCCGCCGGAGGCCACCAAAAGCCTGAATTAGAGCCTCGCATCCAAGCGCCCCGGCGGCGGCCAATAAGGGTCAAAGAAAGGGCCTTCCCATGGACCACGACTCCTACTGGCTGTTTTCCCGCTTCTGGTGGCTGATTTTCCCTTTGTTCTGGATGGGCTGGGCCGTTGTGTGGGGCTGGTCGCGGCATGCGCGCGCCAACCGCGCCCTGGACATCATCAAAAGCTATGCCGACCAAGGCAAAGACCCGCCCCCCGACCTGGTGAAAAACCTGCAGGGCGGCATGGACGGAAGTTGCGGCCCTTATGGCTGGCGCTATTCGCCGGAACGCCGCCTCCACCGCGCTTTCCTCTTCACGGCCTTGGCCATCGGTTTCGGTGTGCTGACCTTCTGGAACTATGACGATGGCAATCGCTGGCACCATCATGGCGGGTTGTTCATCCCAATGATGATCTTCGCCGCCCTGGCCTTCAGCAATTTTCTCTCTCTGCTGTTCATGCCGCGCGGCTGGCCACCCGATGATAAGGATAAGCGGTGACGCAAGACAGTGCCGAACCGGCCCTGGTGGCACACGCCAGGGCCGGTTCGGCCGACGCCTTTGGGCGCCTGGTCCACATGCACCAGCAGGCCTTGCGCGCTTTTCTGCGCCGGCTCGGCGCTATGGATACCGACGACCTGGCGCAAGAAACGTTTGTCTTTGCCTGGGAACATATCGGCCGCTTCGATCCCGCCCGAGCGTTTCGTCCCTGGCTGTTCGGCATCGCCTGGCGCAAGCACCGCGAAGGCAAACGCAGTTGGCTGCGGCGTCTGGCGCGCCAGGGCAAGGCGGCGCTGGATGCCGAGGCCGCGTTCCAGCCCGATCCCGGCGTGGGATTGGATGTGGCCAGGGCTATTACCGGCTTGCCCCCGGACCAGAAAGCGGCGCTGCTGTTGTGCCTGGGCTGCGAATTCACCCATGCCGAAGCCGCCGAGGCCTTGGCCTTGCCGCTGGGGACGGTAAAATCCCATGTGGCGCGGGGGCGCGAAAAACTGGTTGCCGCGTTAGGAGAGCCTGATGGATGACGCAACGCTGAAAAGCCTCTTGACCGCCGATGTTCCCGCCGCCGATCCGCGTTTTGTGCTGAACGTGATGCGGCGCATGGAGCAGCGCCGCTTCGCCCGCGAACTGGCGCAGACGGCGGGACTGGCCGTCTGTGCGGCTGTTCTGTTGTGGCTGCTGGCGCCGTTCGTGGAAACCGCCTGGCGCGAAGGCATTCAACCTTATGCCAGCAACCTGGTGGTCCTGGTGGTGCTGATGGGTATCACCGTGGCGCTGCCGTATTTTTTCCCGGCCCGCAACGGCCTAGAGTGAACGTCGCGCTTTGAAGGATGTGTACGACCTGTATGAAGCTTTGCATCACAACGCTCTTCGTGCCTTGAAGGCCGCGCTTAGAGTACCCTCATCCAGATAGTCCAATTCGCCGCCCACCGGCACGCCGTGGGCGAGCCGCGTCACTTTGCGATTCCCCAGCAAATCCATCAGATAGTGCGCCGTGGTCTGGCCCTCGACGGTGGCGTTCATGGCCAGGATCACTTCGTCCACGCCTTGCCCACTTTCCTTATTCGAGACGCGCTCCAGCAGCTTGCCCACATTCAGCCGCTCTGGCGTGACGCCATCCAGCGCCGACAGCGCGCCGCCCAGAACATGATAACGGCCACGGAATACGCCTGCCCGTTCCAGCGCCCAGAGATCGGCGACATCTTCCACCACGCACAGAATGTGGGGATCGCGGCGGCCGTCACTGCAGATCGAACATGGGCTCTGGGTATCGAGATTGCCGCAGACCTCGCAGGTGAGAATGGCGTCGGCCGCTTCGCGCAGGCTGTCGGCCAAGGGTTCCAGCAGCGTATCGCGCTTCTTGAGCAAAGCCAGCGCCGCGCGCCGCGCCGAGCGGGGACCGAGCCCCGGCAATTTGGCGAGCAGCTGGATCAGGCGCTCGATCTCCGAACCGATGGCCGCCATCAGGATTCGGCATCCGCCTCGGGCATGGCCGGCGCGATGTCTTCTTGCACGATGTCCCGCACCGCCACGATTTCCGCGCCCGGGAAGCGGTCCAGCACGGCGCGCACCATCGGCTCCTGCGCCACGGCTTCGAACCGGGCGCTCTTGGCCGCCTGTTTCTGCTCCGCCAGGGTCGGCGCGCCACCCTGGCTGGCAATAGAGACGGTCCAGCGCTCGCCGGTGGCGGCGCGCAATTTGGTCTGAAGATCGTTGGCCAGGGTGCGCGGCGCACGCGGTGTGGGGCGGATTTCGATCAGTCCCGGCTCAAGCCGCACCAGATGGACATTGTGCTCCAGATTCACGCGCAATTCCGAGCGCGGCTCACAGAGCGCGACAACGTCTTCCAGGGTGCGGAGGGAGGCGCTGGGGGCGCCTTCGGGCATGGGTGCGCGGGCGGGCATGGCGGATCCCGTCGCCACAGGCGCGCGCGAAGACGGTGATGACGCGGGGGCGTTGCCGCCGCCGCGCGGCGCCGGCACCGCGCCGCCATCCAGAATATCCTTCACCAGCTTGTCGGTGGGCGGCAGGTCGGCGGCATAGGCCAGCCGGATCAACGCCATCTCGCAAGCCGAAATCGGCCTTGTGGCGTCGCGCACCTCGAACAGGCCCTTGAGCAGGATCTGCCAGGCCCGCGTCAGGGACGCCACCGACAGCTTGGCCGCCAGGTCCGCGGCGCGCTTGGCCTCGCCGGAACCGCCGTCGAAAAAGCCCTGGGCCGCGGGGGCGACCTTCACGCGGGTGAGGAAATGGGTGGTCTCGAGCAAGTCCTGCATCACCGCCAGCGGATCGGCGCCCGCGTCGTACAGGTTTTGCAGGTCGGTGAGCGCCTCGGAAATCTGGCCGCCCATCAGCTTTTCGAAAATGTCCAGCACCCGGCCACGGTCGGCCAAGCCCAGCATCTGGCGCACGGTGTCGGCGGTGATGAGGTCTCCTTCGCCATGCGCGATGGCCTGGTCCAGCAGTGAAAGCGAATCACGCGCCGAGCCTTCGGCGGCGCGCGCGATCAGGGCCAGCGCCCCCTCCTCGATCTTCACCTTCTCCTTTTCCGCCAGGCTCGCCAGATAGGCCGCCAGCTCCGCGCTGTCGATGCGGCGCAGATCGAAGCGCTGGCAACGCGACAAGACCGTCACCGGGACCTTGCGGATTTCGGTGGTGGCGAAAACGAATTTCACGTGTGGCGGCGGTTCTTCCAGCGTCTTGAGCAAGCCGTTGAAGGCCTGCTTGGACAGCATATGCACTTCGTCGATGATATAGACCTTGTATCGCGCCGCGACGGGAGCATAGCGCACGCCCTCGATGATCTCGCGGATGTCGTCGATGCCGGTGCGCGAGGCCGCATCCATCTCCTGCACATCGACATTGCGCGATTCCGAAATCGAAACGCAGGGTTCGCATTTCCCGCAAGGGTGAATGGTGGGCTCGGAGCGCTTGCCGTCAGGACCGATGCAGTTCAAGGCGCGGGCGATGATGCGGGCGGTGGTGGTCTTTCCCACCCCGCGCACGCCGGTCAGCATGAAGGCATGGGCGATCCGGCCCGTCGCAAAGGCATTGGACAGGGTGCGCACCAAGGCTTCCTGACCGATCAGGCCGGTGAAGTCGCTGGGGCGGTATTTGCGCGCAAGGACGCGATAGGGCTGGGCGGGTTCGGCGGTTTTGGCCATGGGGTGGACTATAGCAAGCAGGCGCATTTGCGCGCGGGCGAATTTGCAGGATTTTTGTGGAGGAGCGTCGGCGAGCCGACCAAAATAGAGGTGGAAGCCGGCACGACCCGAGACGGATTCGTTACGGCTGCTTCCGTCAAGACCTGACCGGGTTAGCGAGCGGCTCGTCCGCACCGACTTCCGGGCGGGGATATAGGCATTTTCGCCTAAAAATGCGAGTCGGCCGTCAGGCCGCCACTTCGGCGCGGGAAACCAGCCGCCAGGCGGGCAAGGTGATGGTCACGGTGGTGCCGTGCCCCACGACACTGTCCAGTTCCAGGGCGCCGCCATGCAGTTCCACCATCTGGCGGGTCAGGGGCAGGCCCAGCCCTATGCCGTCATATTTGCGAGCCAGGGAGGAATCCACTTGGCCGAACGGCTCCAACGCCTTGTGGAAATCGCTGTTTGCGATGCCGATGCCGGTATCAGTCACCTGCAGCACAAAACCCCGTTCCGATCGCAACGCGTGCACCGTGACCTTGCCGCCCGAGGGCGTGAATTTCAGCGCATTGGACACCAGGTTGAGCAGAATCTGGCGCATGCGGCGCCGATCGCCCTTCAGACACGGCAAGTCGGGGGCGATATCCCCCATCAGCACCACCTTGGCCTTGGCAGCCTGGGCCGACATCATGCCGATGGTGTCGGAAACCTGCTTCGCCGGATCGAAAATCTCTTCCTGCAGCTCGCCGCGACCGGCATCGAAACGGGCAATGTCCAGAATGTCGTTGATCAGCGACAGCAGGTGGCTGCCGCTGTCATGGATGTTCCCCAGATATTCCCGGTAATGCGGCGAACCCAGCGATCCGAATATTTCCTGCTGCATGGCTTCGGAAAAGCCCAGCACCGCATTCAAGGGCGTGCGCAACTCGTGACTCATCGAGGCCAGGAAGGCGGACTTGGAGGCGCTGGCCGCCTGCGCCGCTTCCAGCGCCAGCGACAGTTCGCCGGAGGTGTGTTCCAACGCTTTCTGGGTGGCTTCCAACGCGACGATGTGTTCGCGCATGCGCTGGGCCTCGCCCTTGGCGCGCTCCTCCAAATGCCCGTCAATGACAGCCACGATCAGGGCCTGGGCGACGATGAAGGCGGCGCCGGCCGCCACCACCACCGCCAGAGCGAAGGGATTCATCACTGCGCCGGAAAGCTGACGCGCCCCATCCGGGATGTAGAGCACCGCCGACATGGCGGTGAAATGCAGGCCCACAATGGCGAAAAGAAAAAACGTCGCGGCCGGGATATAATCGTGGGGACTCTTGCGACGCACAGCGAAATGCAGGGCGAGCCCCGACAAGGACACGCCGATCAGCACCGAAGCGGCGACATACCCCATGTCCCAGACGGCGCGGGCGGGCAACTCGACCGCAGCCATGCCGGTATAGTGCATGGCCGATATGGCGGTGCCGGTCAGCATGCCGCCGAGCGCGCCATTGACCCTGAGGGCGAGCGCGAAGCCCGCGCCGCACAGGGTCATGGCGATGACGGCCGACAGGATGGTGAGACCGGGCGAAAAGGCGAGGGGAAAGCCGGCATGATAGGCCAGCATGGCGACAAAATGCGTTCCCCAGATGCCGCAACCGGCAACCGCGCCGGCGCCCGTCAGCCAGATCATCCGGGCGCGGCCTTCCGTGGCGCGAGCCCGGGAAATCATGGAAAGCGCGGTGGCGCAGGCGAGCGCGCACAATCCCGCTGCTACGACGACAAGCCGTAGGTCATGTTGCTGAAAGATGCAGCCCAGAACACGGATCATGCCGCATGTTTAATGCGCGCAATGTAAAACGGGACTTAAGACAGTTGTCCCGTATTGGGAATTGCGGGTTTTGTTGCGGAACTTTAAGCGGTAAGACCCGGGAGATGACATCGATCCCTTTCTCCGGCAATCCCCTGGACCGCGCCAGCGACCGGCGCGGCGATTCCGCCTGGCTCCAGGCGCAAGCTGCGGCCGGGCTTTATTTGCCCTTCTGGCAGAACCGGCCGTTCATCGCGGAAGACCGCGTGAAATTTCTACCCTGGCGCTCCGAATGGGAGGACCGGTCTTGCATTTTTCTGGGGCTGGACGACACACAGCCCTTGTTCGCGGTGGATTTGCCGGGCGAAAGCGAGCCGGTGCTGGGCGAAGGGACTTTTCAGGAGATGCGCGCCGGCGCCTTTTTCCTGCCAGGGCGCGACACCGCCATCGCCGGCCAGGCCAAGGCGCTGCTGGACTGGCACAAGCGCCACGGCTTTTGCGCCAATTGCGGCACCGCCACGCAATCCCTTGACGGCGGCTATCGCCGTCTCTGTCCCCATTGCGGCGCCGAGCATTTTCCCCGCACCGATCCCGTGGTGATCATGCTGCCGGTCTTCAAGCATCAGGACGGGCGCGAAGAATGCCTGGTGGGGCGCAACAAGCGCTTTCCGTTGCCGCTCTATTCCGCCTTTGCCGGTTTCATTGAACCCGGCGAAACCATGGAGGAAGCGGTGCGCCGCGAATTGCGGGAGGAAGCGAATCTGCAAGCCGGCGCGGTGACCTATCACGCCAGCCAACCCTGGCCCTTTCCCTCATCCCTGATGCTGGGATGCTATGCGCAAGCGCTAAGTCGGGAATTCCAGGTCGACGGCCATGAGATCGAAGCGGCGCGCTGGCTCACCAAGGAGGAAGCCCGTTTGCGGTTGGCGCAGCCGATCGAAGACGAGATGAAGCTTCCTGTCGCCATCGCCATCGCCTATCACCTGATCAAGGATTGGGCGGGCCATTAAGGCATATCCTCGCGATAGGGATGCGCGGGATAAACCCCCATGATCGTGTGGCGCGCGGTGTGGAAGGCGAGTTCTTCCAAAGCCCGCGCGACCGCCGGATCGTCCGGATGGCCCTGGATGTCGGCATAAAACTGCGTCGCGTTGAACGACCCGCCCAGCTGATAGCTCTCCAGCTTGGTCATATTCACGCCATTGGTGGCAAAGCCGCCCATCGCCTTGTACAGCGCGGCGGGAATGTTTTTCACCTGGAAGACAAAGCTGGTCACCACCTTGCCCAGGTTGGGCGCGCGCTCATCCTGGCGCGACATGATCAGAAAGCGGGTGGCGTTGTGATGCTCATCCTCGATATCGGCTTTGAGAATCTTCAAGCCATAGAATTCCGCCGCCAGGCTGGAGGCGATGGCCGCCACATGTTTGTCGCCCAGCTCCGCCACATGCTTGGCCGAACCCGCGGTGTCGTACCAGGTGTGCACCGCCCATTTGCGCTCGCGCAACACAGAGCGGCACTGGGCCAGCGCCGGCGCCTGACTGTAGACGCCCTGGATGTCGTCCAGGCTCGCCTCTTTCAGGCCTAGCAATTGGTGGCGGATAGGCATGAAATGCTCGCCCACGATATGCAGGCCCGATTCCGGCAAAAGATGATGGATGTCGGCGATGCGGCCGATCAGCGAATTCTCCACCGGAATGATCACCAGGTCGGTATCGCCGGATTTCGCCGCCTCGATGGCATCCTCAAAGGTCGGTCTGGGAATGGCCTGGGCATGCGGGATCGCCTGGCGCGCCGCCAGATTGGCGTAAGCCCCCGGCTCGCCCTGGAACGCGACGCGCTTGGCGTTTTGGATGGATTGAATCACGACAAAATCTTCCGGGCTCTTTCCAAATCGGCGGGAGTATCAACCGACAAAGGGGCCTCGTCCACACGCGCCACCGCAATGCTCATGCCCGCTTCCAACGCGCGCAATTGCTCCAACTTTTCGCGCTGCTCCAGCGGCGAAGGCGGCAGGGCGACGAAATCTTCCAGTGCCTGCCTGGTATAGGCGTAGAGGCCGATGTGATGATAGAGCACGCCCTCGCCGGTCGGCGCCGGCGCCCGCGTGAAATATAGCGCCCGGCCGAAGCGTTCGGCCGCATCCCAGGCGACCACCGCCTTCACCACGGCGGGATTTGTTTCATCGGCGTCGTTGTCGATGGGCGCGGCCAGGGTGGCGATGTCGGCGCCGGATTTCCGCAGGCACGCCACAACCGTTTTCAACTGTTCGGGATCCAGCGCCGGCAGATCGCCTTGCAGATTCACCACCACGTCATGCGCACCTTGGGGATCGGCCAGGGTCAGGGCGGCCCAGATACGATCCGAACCCGAAGGCAGGTCCGGGTCGGTCAGCACCGCCCGGCCCCCGGCCTTTTCGACAGCCGCGACGATCTCGGGCTCTCCGGCCGCCACCACCACCGGCCCCAGTCCTGCGGCCATGGCCCGGGCCCAGACCCGCACGATCATGGGGACACCGCCGATGTCGGCCAGCGGCTTGCCGGGCAGCCGGGCGGAGGCCATGCGCGCAGGGATGAGAAGCAGAGGGTTCATGAGCTTTGCGGGTGACGTCGGCGGGGCTCTTTGCCCCAGGGGTGGTGAAGGCTTGCTGGACGGGTTCCTTGGGGCGCCTGTGTAGGCCGGGATTGGCGCTAAAACCAGATGGCGCTTACAATTTATGCGACGCTTCGCCGCAATGACGCGAGGGCGGTGGCGGGTAATGTCGCCCCGTCTTTTTGCCGGGGCTCACCCGGCTTTTGGGGAGCTTTCGGGCCATGGATTCCTTCGAGTGGAACAAGATCATCGGCGCTGTTCTGGGCACGGTGATCTTCATCTTCGTCGTCCGGCTTGTGGCCGAAAAAATCTACGAACCCGAAAAGCCTGAGAAGCCCGGCTATGTCGTGGAAGGCGTGGTGGAGACCGGTGCGGGCGGCGGCGCGGCCGCGCCTGTGGAAGAAGCCATGCCCGATTGGGGCACGGTGCTGGCGAGCGCCGATGTCGCGGCCGGCAAGACGCTCTCCACCAAGTGCGAGCAGTGCCACGACCTGACCAAGGGCGGCCCCAACAAGATCGGTCCCAACCTGTTCGGCGTGGTGGATCGTCCGCGCGCCTCGCATCCGGGCTTCGCCTATTCCGGCGCCATGAAGGGCAAGCCGGGCAACTGGACCTATGATGAATTGTTCAAGTTCATCAAGGCGCCGGGCGTCGATATTCCCGGCACCAAGATGAGCTTTGCCGGCCTGCGCAGCGAAAAGGACCGCATCAACCTGATCGCCTATCTGCGCAGCAACGCGGATTCGCCCGCCGCCATCCCGGCGCCTGCGCCCAAGAAGGAAGCCGCTCCGGCCGCGGCCGCGCCTGCCGCCGGTGCAGCCGCTCCCGCTCCGGCCGGCGCGCCCGCCAAAACTCCCGGCGCAGCCGAGCCTGCCAAACCGAAAGCCCAATAAAGGGACGTGGCATCCGGAAAGCCCAATGTCCTGTTCCTGTTGCCGCCGGGATGGGATGCGCTGAGCAAATCGCTGTTTGGCCATGCGGGCTTCAACAGCTTTCTGCACGGCAAGGACCATTACGCCCCGCAGCAGATCGACTATTTCGTCGGTTTCCGTCCGCCCCACGGCTTCCTGAAAACCCTGCCCCGCCTGAAAGCGATCTTCTCGCTGGGCGCGGGTGTGGATGGTTTCCTGCGCGATCCGGAATTTCCCCGCCACCTGCCGGTGGTGCGTTTTGTCGACCAGACCTTGCAGCGGGAGATGGCGCAATACGTCACCATGCATTGCCTGATCATCCACCGCCATCAGCGCGGCTTTGACGCGGCACAAAAAGAACATCTCTGGCGCCAGCGCATGCTGGCGCGCCCTTCGCGCGAGTTGCGCATCGGCATATTGGGGATGGGCGATATCGGCGCGGTTACGGCCGAGCGTCTGTTGATGTTCGACTTTCAGGTTTTCGGCTGGAGCCGCAGTCGCAAGACGGTACCGGGCGTCACCAGCTTTGCGGGGGCGCAGGAACTTAGCCCCTTCCTGGCCCAATGCGATATCATGGTCTGCATGCTGCCACTGACGCCGGAAACCGAAGGCATCATGGACGCCAAGCTGTTCGCGGGGCTGCCCAAAGGCGCCTGGGTGATGAATGTGGGCCGTGGCGGCCATTGCAACGAACAGGACCTGCTCGCGGCGCTGGAGAGCGATCATCTGGCGGGCGCGGTGCTGGACGTTTTCCAGACCGAGCCTTTGCCGGCGGACAATGTGTTGTGGGATCATCCCAAAGTCACGGTGACGCCGCATATCGCCGGCATCACCGACCCGCGCAATGCGGCTGCCTTTGTGGTGGACTGCGTCGCCCGCGCCGAGAGCGGCGCGCCGTTCCCCAATGTCGTGGACCTGAGTCGGGGCTATTAGCCATGAGTTTGGCGACCCGCATCAAGGATTGGGCGGCGGAGCTGTTCGTACGGGCCGAGCAGCGCGGACGGTTTCGCAAGCTGCCGGCATTTGAGCGGGACTTGAGCGAGTATCCCGAACTGGCGGTGCTGGCGGCCAACTATCCGGTCATCCGCCAGGAATGCGACAGCCTGATCCGCAGTTCCTTGCGCATGCCCGGCATGGAGGAACTGACCAGCTACACGTCCGGCGGCATCCACCAGATCGCCTGGAA
>Ga0105249_10004987_pt1 | contig 11453 bp, 9 predicted proteins | sample KBSS44metaG_FD_81522 | JGI IMG/M metagenome (GOLD analysis project Ga0105249, IMG submission 81522) | Switchgrass rhizosphere microbial communities from Kellogg Biological Station, Michigan, USA - KBS S4-4 metaG | ecosystem: Host-associated > Plants > Roots > Rhizosphere > Soil | place...
CGATCGCTATCGTGGCCGTTCGCCTCAGCATGCGCATTAGGGTAGCCTAACTCCTACTTGGGGGGTCTGGAAAGCGGCCGGGCGCGCTATCCTCGTGGGCGTATGGCAGCCACTGACAAGACCCGTGTCCAGAAGCCCAGCCCGATCAAGGAGAACGAGCAGGGACAGCTCGTCGCGAAGAAGGGCATTTCTCGCGACGTCATCGAGGAGCTCTCCAAGATCAAGGGTGAGCCGGGCTGGATGCGCGAGAAGCGCCTGAAGTCGTTCGAGATCTTCGAGCGCAAGCCGATCCCGACCTGGGGCGTCGACCTCTCGGACCTCGACCTGTCCGAGCTGGTCCTCTACTCCCCGCCGACCGCCGGCCGCTACGACAGCTGGGACGACGTCCCGCAGGAGCAGAAGGACACCTTCGAGAAGCTCGGCATCCCCCAGGCGGAGCGCGAGCACCTCGCCGGGGTCGTTGGCGTGTGGCGCCAGGAGCCCTTCTACGAGGGCCTCAAGAAGGAGTACGCCGACCTCGGGATCATCTTCTGCGCGATGGACACGGCGGTCACCGAGCACGAGGACCTCGTCCGCGAGTACTTCATGAACAAGTGCGTGCCGCCACAGGACAACAAGTTCTCGGCGCTGCACGGCGCGGTCTGGTCAGGCGGCTCGTTCCTGTACGTGCCGAAGGACGTGAAGGTGGACCTCCCGCTCCAGGCGTACTTCCGCATGGAGGGCTCGGGCGAGGGCACCTTCGAGCACACGCTGATCATCGCCGACGAGGGCTCCGACGTGAACTACATCGAGGGCTGCACGGCGCAGACCTACTCCGCCAACTCGATGCACTCCGCGGTCGTCGAGATCTTCGTCAAGGAGGGCGCGAAGGCCCGCTACACGACCGTCCAGAACTGGTCGAAGGACGTCTTCAACCTGAACACGAAGCGGGCGATCGTCGACGCGCACGGCACCGTCGAGTGGGTCGGCGGCTCCATGGGCGCGAAGAAGGTCATGCTCTACCCCGGCTCGTTCCTCATGGGCGAGGGCGCGCGCGCCGACCACCTCAACGTCGGCGTGGCGTCGGGCGACGTCTGGAAGGACACCGGCGCGAAGGTGGTGCACCTGGCGCCCAACACGACCTCGAACATCCTCGCCAAGTCGATCTCGAAGGACGGCGGGATCATGGGCTACCGCGGCCTCGTCCGCATGGGCCACAACTCGCAGGGCTCCAAGGCCCACGTGCAATGCGACGGCCTGATGATGGACGACCGCTCGCGCTCGGACACCTGGCCCGACATCCAGATCCAGAACCCGCACGTCACCGTGGCCCACGAGGCCGTGGTCGGCAAGATCTCCGACGAGCAGCTCTTCTACCTGCAGTCGCGCGGCCTCACCGAGGAGGAGGCGGCGGCGATGATCGTGAACGGCTTCATCGAGCCGGTCACGAAGGAGCTGCCGATGGAATACGCCGTCGAGCTGAACAGGCTGATTCAGCTCGAGATGGTCGACTCCATCGGCTAGTCCCATAGCAGGCTTCACAGCTCCGGGCTTCGAGGAGGTCGAGCGCGAGTTCGCCCGCAACTTCGCCGAGCGCGGTGAGCTCGGCGGGGCGGTTGCGGCATATGTCGGCGGCGAGAAGGTCGTGGATCTCTGGGGCGGGGTGCGCGACGCGCGCGACGGCTCGCCCTGGCGGGAGGACACGCTCGTCCTCGTCTATTCCACCTCGAAGGGCCTGGCCGCCATGACGCTCGCGCTGCTCAACTCGCGCGGGCTGCTCGACTACGACGAGCGCGTCGCGACCTACTGGCCCGAGTTCGCGGAGGCCGGCAAGGGCGACGTCACGGTGCGCCAGCTGCTCGGCCACGAGGCCGGCCTGCCCGTGGTCGACGAGCGGCTCGACCCCACGGTGCTCGCCGACTTCGACAGGCTCGCGAGCGCGATCGCAGGCCAGCGCCCGGCCTGGCCGCCGGGCACACGCCACGGCTACCACGGCGTGAGCCTCGGCTGGTACGAGGGCGAGCTGGTGCGCCGCGTCGACCCGGCGCACCGGACGCTAGGGCGTTTCTTCGCCGAGGAGATCGCCGCGCCGCTCCGGCTGGAGGTGTACTTCGGCGCGCCGGAGGATCTGCCGCGCGAGCGGCTCGCGCGGATCGAGCGCATCCCCGCCTGGAAGGCGCTTCCAAAGATGCGCGACCTGCCGCGTCCGATGGCATTGGCGATGGCGAATCCCCGCTCGCTCTCGTTCCGCACGTTTGCGAACCCCCGACTGCGGCGGCCCGCGGATCTCGACCGCTCTGAATACCGCCGCCTCGAGTTTCCGGCCGGCGGGGCGATCGGAACGGCGCGCGACATCGCGCGCGCGTACGCCGCGTTCGTGGCGGATCCGCCGGAGCTGGGCGTCGCACGCGCAACCGTCGACGAGCTCACTCGCGCTCCCCGCCCGCCCGCGGGCGGCTGGCACGACGAGGTGCTGAAGGTCGACACCGCGTTCTCGCTCGGCTTCGCGCGGCCGCACGGCGAGTTCCGCTTCGGCTCGAGCTTCCGGGCGTTCGGGCACCCGGGCGCGGGCGGCTCGTTCGCGTTCGGCGACCCCGCCCGGGAGGTCTCGTTCGCCTACGTGATGAACCGGCTCGGCTTCCACCTGAACGACGACCCGCGGGAGAAGGCGCTGCGGGACGCCCTCTACCGCTGTCTCAGCTCAGGCTGAGCCGGCGTCCACCCCACACCAGGCGGGGATCGCCCGCGCGTACGCGCGCGCGCCCAGGACGAGCTCGTCGATCCCGACCCATTCGTCCGGGGCGTGGGCCCGCGACAGGTCGCCCGGCCCGAACGCCGGGCTCGGCACGCCCGCCAGGCGGGTGAGGAGCGCGCCGTCGTAGGTCGTGTCGATGCCCTCGCCGATCGCGTCGATGCCGATCGTGGCGGCGGCCTGGCGCGTGACCGCAATGATCTCCTCGGCCGGGTCGATCTCCGACGGCGGGTAGTCGGTGGCCCACGTCCACTCCGGCGGGTGCTCGGCGAGCCAGTCGTCGCGCTCCGCCGCCGCGACCACGGCAGCGAGGATCTCGCCGCGCGGCACGCTGCCATACCCGTCGGAGTCAGCGTCGCCCGGAAGATAGGTCGCGTTGATGTCGATCCGGCAGCTCTCCGGGACGTTCGAGATGAACGCGCCGCCCTGGACGATCGTCGGCTGGACGCAGGGACGGCCGAGCAGCGCGTGCTTCTTCGAGTCGCGCTTCGCCCAATTCGCGCTCAGCTCGCCGAAGGCCTGGAGCACCGGCACCGAGCGCTCGATGGCGTTGACGCCTCCACCCTTGCGCCAGGCGGGCTGGTTCATCTCGGCGTGCGCCGAGCGGCCGGGCACGACCACCGAGCCGTGGAGCAGCCCGCGCGTGGCGATCCACAGCCGTAGCTTCGTCGGCTCCGGCACGAGCCCCGCATCGGCCCGGTATCCGCGCTCGATCACGGCCACGGTGCCCATCGCGCAGGTCTCCTCGTCGGGCACCGTCTGCACGGTCACGTCGCCTGCGCGCCTGACGCCGTTGGCGGCGAGCGCCTCCATCGCGAAGATCGCGGCCGCGATCCCGCCCTTCATGTCGACGGCGCCGCGCCCGTAGATCCTGCCGTCGCGCACGTCGGCCTCGAACGGCGGGCTCGTCCAGCGCCCAAGGTCGCCGGGGCTGACCACGTCGATGTGACCGTTGACGATCAGCGAGCGCCCTTCGCCCGCGCCCCGAAGCGTGGCCACGGTGATCGGGCGCCCCTTCCAGTGATGCCAGGGCGGCATCATCGGGTGGTTCAGAAGAGCGGCGGCGTCGGGCTCGAACTGGTCGATCTCGGCGCCGAGCCCGCTGAGCCGATCCCCCATCAGCTCCTGGATGCGACTCTCCTCGTTCTCGCGGTGCTCGGAGCCCGGCGACAGGTCCACCGACACGGTGTTGCAGCCGACCATCGCCCGGAGGAGGTCCACGAGCTCGTCTGTTCGCTCCTCGATGTACGAGTCCAGGGCCTCCACAAGGCCCGCGTCCTGGATGCTCATCCGATGCGCGCTCCAATCTGGTCCTTGACCTGCTGCTCCACCGCTCGGACCACGCTCGCCATCCGCTCGACCATCTCGGCCAGCTCCGCGTCGGTGCTGGTGAACGCCGGTGCGAGCAGCGTCTGGTCGCCGGCGTAGCCGTCGACCGTCGGTTGGGTCGAGTACACGAGGAGGCCCCTGTCGAGGGCGACCATGTCGATCCGGCGCGCCACCCCCAGGTCCGGATCGAGGAACGACTCGCCGTCGCGGGGGTCCACGTAGTCGATGCCGAGGAGGAAGCCGCGCCCGCGCACCTCGCGCACCATGTCGCTGTTCTCGAGCGCGTCGCGCAGCTGATCCAGGAGGGCGGGACCGCGCTCGGCCACGCGCTCGACGAGCCGGTGCGAGCGCAGGTACTCGATCACGGCGAGTCCCACCGCGCACTGGAGCGGCGCTCCGCCCCAGGTGTGGCCGAGCTCGAACGCGCGCGAGCCCTCGGCCACGGCCTGGTACACCGCGTCGGTGCAGAGCATGGCTCCGACGGGCACGTGGCCGGCCCCCAACCCCTTCGCGGTCGCGATGACGTCCGGCCGCAGCGGGAGGCGCTCGGCCGCGAACCAGGCTCCCGTCCGGCCGATCCCCGTCACGACCTCGTCGAAGCAGATCAGGAAGCCGTGGTCGCGCCGGCGCTCGTCGAGCCCGCGCCAGAACGCGTCCGGGGGCGAGTAGGCCGGCAGGGCCGCGGCGCTGACCGGCTCGCAGAAGAACGCCGCGACGCTGTCCGGGCCGACCTGCTCCAGGACGTCGTCCAGCGCCGCGAGCGAGGCCTCGCCCGTCGGGTCGAAGCGCCAGGTGGCCGGCGGGATGTGGAGCTGTTCCGCGCCGTAGCGGCCGAACGGGCCCTTCAGCCCGGGCCTGCCGGTGAGCGCGAGGGTGGCGACCGTCGGCCCGTGGTACGCCTGCGCGGGCGAGATGACGCGCCAGCGCTCTGGCCGGCCTCGTTCCGCGTGATAGCTGCACGCGAGCCGCAACGCCGTCTCGTTCGCCTCGGCGCCGCCCGCGGTGAAGTGCACGCGGGCGAACCCCGGCGGCGCGAGCTCGCAGAGCAGCGTGGCCAGCTCCTCCTGGGGGTGGCTCGTGAACTGCTGGCTGTAGAGGTACGACACCTTGCGCGCCTGCCGAGCCGCGGCGTCCACCAGCTCGGTCACGCCGTGGCCGAGACTCGTGACCATCGCCCCGCCCGAGATCGCGTCGAGGTACTCGTTCCCCGCGGTGTCCCACAGGCGGACGCCCTCCGCACGCGCGATCAGCGGATAGCGGCGGTCCAGCTCGCGCGGGAAGACATTGGTCTCGTCGGAGGAGATCAGCGGGCGATTGGTCACCAGGCGGCCTTTTCGAATCCAAAGGACTTGCTACAGGTCCATAGACTATCTGCGCCTCCGCTGGAGGTCAACCGCGGAGCCGAGCACGCTTCGTACGCCGCGCGAGCGCGGCGAGCAGCGCCTCGACGCTCCGTGCGGTGCTCCCCACGTGCGCGGCCATCGCCTCCGTGGCGGCGCCGCCGTCCCGAGCCCTGATCGCGTCGATGATCGCCTCGTGCTCGAGCCCGCTCCGCTCGCGCCAGACCGGCGACTCCGGCAGCGCGATCAGCGCGTCGTTCAGCTCCAGCCGGATCACCATGATGGCTTGGCGGTAGAGGTGATTCCCGGCAGCCTCGGCGACGGCGAGATGAAAATCGGTGTCCCACTGCATGAACCCGGCGTCGGTGTCAGCCGCGGACGCCGCTCCGTCCGCCTCCACCAGCCTGCGAAGGTCGTCGCGCGACCGTCGCTCGGCGGCGAGGCCCGCCGCGGCAGGCTCGACCGCGCGGCGGTACTCGAGCGCCTCCCTCACCTGATCCGAGTGGCGCCGCAGGTGCGCGAGGACGGAGTCCATCCCCGCGCCGCTCTCGTCGGGCCCCACCACGAAGTTCCCGCCCCCGTGGCGACCGCGCCGGCTCTCGACCATGCGGTCGTCGACGAGCATCCGGATCGCCTGCTGGACGGTCGCGCGGCCGACGCCGAACATCGCCGCGAGCTCGCGCTCCGGCGGGAGCGCCTGGCCGGCAGGGATCACCCGGAGGACGATCTGGCGCCGGATCTGCTCCGCGACGTACTCGTGCGCCCGCGGCTGCTCGAGCCGCTCGAACTGCACCGGCTCGCGCGCGGACCGCGGCATGGCGACGTCACCCCGTCCTCGCGCCGTGGCGGTCGAGCGCCGCGAGCAGACGGTCGGGGTCGATCGCATGAGCGGTCAGGCCGGCGTGCCCGGTGAGCGTCTCCGCGCCGAGCAGCGCGCCCAGGATCGCCTCCTCGGTCGCCTCGACTGCGGCGTCGAACAGCGCGTCGATGTGCGCGTCGGCCAGCATCTCAAGGGACACTGTAAGAGGAGTCGGCGCGTCGATCTCGCTCGCCGGCAGCCCGCGGTTGGCCGTCGAAAACGCCAGGAGCAGGTCGCCGCTCCAGTGCTCCCCCACCCCACCCGTGCGAGCGATCCCGAAGCTGGCGCGCTGCGCCACCCGCCTGCACTGCCCCGGCAGCAGCGGGGCGTCGGTCGCCACGACGACGATGATCGAGCCCGCCCCCGCGGCCGCCGGATCGGGCGCGGGCACCTCGCTCGCGGGGATCTCGGCCCCGACGGGAGCGCCGTTGACCGCGAGCCGCTCGCGCCGCCCGTGGTTCGCCTGGACTAGCACGCCGAGCGTGTATCCGCCGGCGTCCGCGGCGAGCACGCGCGACGCGCTCCCGATCCCTCCCTTGAACTCGTGGCAGATCATCCCCGTGCCACTGCCCACGTTCCCCTCGGCGACCGGCCCGGCCGACGCGGCGTCGTAAGCCTCGAACACGTGCTCGCGGCGGACGTGCATCCCGTTCACGTCGTTCAGCACCCCGTCCCACGTCTCGCCGACGACGGGAAGCGCCCAGAAGGGACGCTCCGGATGAGTGCGGTCGCGCACGTCCAGCTCGGCCAGCGCGTCGCGCACGACCCCGACGCTGTGGGTGTTCGTGAGCCCGATCGGCGACATGAGCATCCCCGCTTCGCGGATCCACTCGAGGCCAGTGAGCTCGCCGTTGCCGTTCAGCCTGTGCGCGCCCGCGAACAGCGGCTCCTCCCAGACGTTGCCGTCGTGCGGCACGATCACGGTCACGCCGGTCCTGACCGCCTCGCCCGCGACGAGCGTCGTGAAGCCCACGCGCACCCCGGCGACGTCCGTGATCGCGTTCAGCGCGCCCGGCCGGCCCCGGCCCACCTCGATGCCCAGGTCGCGAGCTCGCACGGGCTACCCGGAGATGAGCTGCGTGCTCTTCAGCTTGCGCTTCTTCGGGTTGACCTCGACGAGCGCGGCTCGCAGGATGCCCTCCGAGTACTCGCTGCCGGGGTTGATGCACACCGTGCGGCCCAGCTTGAAGGTGCCGCGCGACTCGTGCAGGTGGCCGTGGAAGCCGAGCAGCGGCTGGTAGCGCTCGATCACCGACCGGCAGGCGGTGCTGCCCACGGGGTGCATCTCCACGCCGCCGGCCGTCGAGCGCATCCTCATGTCCTCGCCGAGCACGGGCCCCTGGTCGATCTGGGTGTCGTGGGGCGGGCAGTGGAAGTTGAAGATGGCCCAGCTCGCGTCGCGCACCTGCGACGCCACGGCCTCAAGGCGCGTCTCGAGCTCAGGCTCCTCGACGTCCCGCGGGCAGTGCCAGGGAGTCATGTTCGCGTAGCCGCAGCTGGCCAGCTCCACCCCGTCCGGCAGCTCCACCACGCGGCCCTCGAGGAACTCCACGCGCGCCGCGGACTCGATCACCGCGTCGATCTCCGCCGGGTCGTCATTGCCCGCGTTGACGAAACAGGGGATCGCTCCGTCGCCATTCAGCCGTTCCTCCGCGAGCGACATCCACTCCTCGACGCGACCGACGATCTTCTCGACGAACAGCGCGTGCAGGCGGGGGCTGTCCGCGCTCAGCGCGTCGTGCTCCTCGCGGGTGCAGCGGTGCGGGTAGTAGCCCGTGTCGCCCACCCGCTGCTCGAGCGCGGCGACCTCCTCCGCGCCTCGCAGCACGTGCTCCTTGCCGAGGAAGGTCACGTGGACCTCGCCCGGCGCCACCTCCACGAACGGCACGATCGCCTTCCCGGTGATGTCGCCGCCGAGGACGAGCGCGTCGCAGTCGTAGAACCTGCCGGCGTTCAGGAACTTCTTGAAGCAGCGATTCGAGCCGTGTACGTCGCTGGCGTAGAAGATGCGCATCTTAGTCGGGTGGAATCTCCCTGTAGGCCAGGTCGATGTTGACACCCCGGCGCCGCTGGATCTCCCTGGCCGCGAAGTAGACGACCGCGCCGGCCACGTAGATGCCGATCACGAACAGCACCGCGTCGGTCCCGGTCGGGCCGCTGAAGGCCGGCAGCTTGAAGGCCGAGTAGAGGACGAGCGAGAACAGGACGAGGTTGCCGATGCCGAACAGCAGCAGGACGGGCACGCCGCCGATCTTGCGCCGCACGAAGTCCGGGGCCGCGTTGTAGATCTCGGGCCGCCGGTACGGCAGGAGGATCGCGGCGAAGCTGGCCACCCAGAAGGCGATCGAGTACAGCACGATGTAGTTCGACACCTGCTGGAAGAACGTGGTGAAGACGTAGAGCACCAGCAGGATCTCCGAGGCGGCGATCACGATCAGCGTCGCCACCCAGGGCGAGTGGAACCTCCGGTCGACGTTCGTGACGGCGTCGGGAAGGATCCGGTCCACGGACCACGCGAACAGGTTGCGGGTGATCACCGTCGCGATCACGAACAGGAGCAGGAAGTTCCAGAGGAAGAAGCTCAGGGACATGATCACGTTGAGCAGCGTGTTGGGGGTCATGATCCCGACGAACAGGTTGAGCACCGGGTCCACCGGCAGCCCGGAGCCGGAGTCCGTGTTGTTGTTCAGGTAGACGACGGAGTTGACGAACTCCTTGCCGACGATGTCGTAGAAACGCCACAGGCAGACCAGATACATCGCGGCGGCGAAGGCGAGCGTCGCCATGATGATGCGCGGCTGCGTCCGGCCGGGCTCCTTCACCTCGCCTCCGATGTACGAGGAGTAGGTGAACCCGATGTAGATGTAGTAGCCGATCGGCACCGCGAGGATCAGCGCGCTGAGCGTGCTCGGCTTGTCCACGTAGCCCGCCTTGTGCGCGGCCGAGATGATCCCGGCGTACGTCTGGCCATCGGCGCGGTCGGCCATGAAGCTGTTGAAGTTGGCGATGAACTCGGCCTTGCTCGTCACCAGCAGCACGATCAGCGTCACGAACGAGCCCAGCATCGCCGGGATGAACAGGATGTTCAGGAAGCGGCGGACGACCCTGGGGCCGAGCGAGAGGATCACCGCGACCAGGACGATCATGGCCGTCCCGAGCAGGAAGGTGGGCCACTCCTTGGACACGTCCTCGCCCGCCGTGACGAGCCAGCTCGAGTCGACGACGTTGCCGAGCGTCAGGAACGCGATCGCGACGCCGAAGTTCACGGTGAACGACGCGTACAGCGCCATGCCGAGCAGCTGCGACCACGTGAAGCCCCAGTTCGCGGTGAAGCCCACGGCCGGATGCACGACGCGGCCGAGGAACACGTACTCACCGCCGGAGCGCGGCATCGCTGCCGAGAGGTAGCCGTAGGTCAGCGCGTTCGCGACCGTGAAGACCGTTCCGACCACAACTGTGAGGAGCACGTTGGCCTCGGGCACGGCGCCCGCCATCAGCAGCGGGATGATCGCCAGCACCAGGCCGAGGGCGTAGCCGACCGTGTTGAAGACGAACACATCCCAGCCGCCGAACTCGCGGACGAGGCCCGACGAGCGCCTCAGGAACAAGCCGCTCGCGGTTGTCTGGGTGGAGCCGTCGCCGGGCGTCAGCTCGCCAGGGCTCGTAGCTTCGGTGCTCATCTTGCTCCCCCTCTTTAAAGGCCTCCGTCGAAGTCCATAGAGTGTCACCTGACAGCCTCCCCGTGTCAATAGAGCGACCGAAATGTCCCCCCCACTCGTAGACCTGGCCCGCGACCTCGTCCGCCTCGCGGACGAGCGCGGCACGCGCGTGCGGGCGCTTGGCGGGATCGGCATCGAGCTGCGCGCGACGGGGGCCGATCCGCGGCTCCGACGCGACTACGGGGACGTCGACCTAGCCGCGCCGAAGCGGGCGCGACGGGAGGTCGAGGACGTCATGCACGCGGCCGCACTCACCGGAGAGCCGGAGTTCAACGCTCTACAGGGAGCGCGCAGGCAGATCTGGTGGACGCCCGACCGGAGTGCGCACGTGGACGTCTTCCTCGGCGAGTTCCGGATGTGCCACCGCCTGGATCTCGACGGGCGGCTCGACGTCGACCACCCCGCACTCCCCGCAGCCGACCTTCTCCTCACGAAGCTTCAGGTCGTGGAGCTCAATCAAAAGGACGTGACGGATGTGGCCGCTCTGCTCACCACGCACACCATCGGCGAAGGGGATGAGCCCGGCCTGATCGACCGTGGCCGCATCGTCGAGGTCCTGTCGAGCGACTGGGGCTTCTACACCACCGCGACCGACAATCTCGAGCAACTGCCGGGTCTGGTGTCAGCGCTGGATCCGGAGCTCGGGCGGCACGTCGCCGCCGCCGCGGAGGAGCTCCGCAGGGCGGCGGCGGACGCGCCGAAATCGCGAGCCTTCAACCTGCGCGCGAAGATCGGCAGGCGGAAGCGCTGGTACGAGCTACCCGACGAGTCGATCGCCTGAGCCCGTTCTACAACGTTGCCTACTTGCGGCAGGGCGCCTTGGCGCTCGCCGTGGCGCTGCCGCCGTCGTCGTAGACGTTCTGGAACTTGAGCGCCCACTTGTTCCCGGCTCCGCAGGCCGTGGACACGACTCCGCGCGTGAGCGAGAAGTTCATCGAGGAGATGGCGCTCTTCACGCCGACCAGGGGCTGCTGGATGTTGCTGGGGATCGCGACCTTGACGACGCGGCTGTTCGAGACCTTGCCGATCAGCATCTGATGAATCGGGAGCGGCGCGCTCGTGGCGAGCCAGAGGCCGAGGTCGCCGCTCTTCGTGACGTACGGCGTGACGTCGATCTCGGACTTGATGCCGCCGTCGCCGGCCGTGGCGGTCACATGACCCTTGCCGATGGCCGAGCCCTTGGGGCATGCGCTGTTCGACTTGGCCGAGTTTGCCTTGATGGGGTCACAGCGGAGCTTCTTCGGCCAGCTCTTGCCCTGGAAGCGGAACTGCTTGGGAAGAGTGATGTTGAGCGCCTTCGAGGTAGCCGGCTGACCGGTGCCGGAGATGGTGTGCTGCGTGATGCCGAGTGAAAGGCTCACGGGGCGCGGGTGGCGCGCCGTGCCGGCCTTCTTCGACTTCGCGGTTGTCTTGAACGTGAGGTCCATGTGCGTGTCGCCGTGATCAGCCGCAAACGCCACGGCGGGGACGGCGAG
>Ga0105249_10004988_pt1 | contig 11453 bp, 11 predicted proteins | sample KBSS44metaG_FD_81522 | JGI IMG/M metagenome (GOLD analysis project Ga0105249, IMG submission 81522) | Switchgrass rhizosphere microbial communities from Kellogg Biological Station, Michigan, USA - KBS S4-4 metaG | ecosystem: Host-associated > Plants > Roots > Rhizosphere > Soil | place...
GCGATCGCCTACCCCGAAATCGCCGAGATGCAGGCGCGCGCGATTTTCGAGGCCGCGGTCGAAGCCGGACGCCGCACCAAGAAACCGGTTGTTCCGGAAGTAATGGTTCCGCTGATCGCAACCAAGATCGAATTCGATCTCGTCAAGGCCCGGATCGATGCCATGGCCGAAGCGGTTGCTGCAGAGACCGGTTCCAAGATTACATATCAAGTAGGCACGATGATCGAATTGCCGCGCGCGGCGCTGCGTGCCGGCGAAATCGCCGAAACCGCGGAATTCTTTTCGTTCGGCACCAACGATCTGACGCAAACCGTTTTTGGCATTTCGCGCGATGATGCCGCGAGCTTTCTCGGCGCCTATACGACCAAGGGCATTCTTCCGGTCGATCCATTCGTTTCGATCGACCAGGAAGGTGTCGGCGAGCTTGTGAAGATCGCGGTCGAGCGCGGGCGGAAGACACGACGCGGGATTAAGCTCGGCATTTGCGGCGAGCATGGCGGCGATCCGGCATCGGTCGCATTCTGCGCAGAAGTCGGACTCGATTATGTTTCCTGCTCGCCCTTCCGTGTGCCGATCGCGAGATTAGCCGCGGCACAAGCCGCTCTCGGCAAGCGGTCTTCAAACGATGCGTGACTTCGGATCAGACCGCGACTTTTGAAAGGAAACTTTCGACTTCGGAGCGCAGGTTCGAGACGGCCTCGCCCACGGTTTCCGACTCACCGAGCACCATTTCCGCCGTTTTACGCGTCTCGGTCGCTGCACCCGCGAGCTGATCAAGCACAGCCACAACGTCGTTGGTTCCTTGCGCGGCACTTGAGACGCTGTTGGAAATCTCCGAAGTTGCGGCGCTCTGCTCTTCGACCGAGGCGGCGACGGCGGTAGCGTAACTGTCGATCTCCTGCATACGTCCGGTAATCCGTTGAATGGCCTCGACAGCTGATTTGGTAGATGACTGCACGGAAGCAATTTGGTTGGAAATATCTTCTGTGGCTCGCGCCGTCTGCACCGCGAGCGATTTGACTTCTGAGGCAACCACCGCAAAACCGCGTCCCGCCTCACCTGCGCGTGCGGCCTCGATCGTCGCATTCAGTGCCAGCAAATTGGTTTGGGCGGCGATGTTGCGAATAAGCGCCACGATGTCACCGATCTTTTGCGAGGCATCGGCGAGCCCGGTTATTTGTTGGTTTGTCTGTTGTGCTTCGGATGCCGCCATTCGCAGCACGCCGGTCGTCTGGCCAAGCTGTCTGCCGATCTCGCCGATCGATGCAGAAAGTTGATCCGCCGCGGTCGCTGCGGTTGCTACGTTGATAGACGCTTCGTTCGATGCGTCCACCGCGCCGATCGCACGCTGCGATGTTTGGCCGGACGAGTTCGAGAGCGTCGCCGCTGTTGTTTTCATGGCTGCCGCACTATCGCCAACCGTTTTCAGCAGCATTTCAATCCGCGCGCGGAACGATCTGATGGCTGCATCGACAGTGGCGCGCCGTTCTTCTTGTGTCGCCATAGCATCGCGCTGCTTTTCGAGCTGCCGTTGCTCGGTGATATCATCGTGCGTCGCAACCCATCCACCGCCAGGCATAATCCGCTCCACCAAAGAGACCGTGCGCCCATTCGGTAGCTGAACAATCCTGACGCTATCCTTGCCTTTAGCGATGCGATTTAGGACATCGGCGACATATTCGGCGGGATCACCTTTGAAATTTCCCGCCGCGATGCGATGCTCGATAACCTCTCGTAATGATCGCCCCGGTTTTACGGCTTCGGGAGACATCCCGTACATTTCGATATAGCGGCCGTTGCATAGGATCAGCTTGGCATGCTCATCAAACATGCAGAGGCCTTGCGACATATTATCGAGCGCTGTTTTGATCCGCTTATTCTGTTGGTCGAGCGAACGGATGCGGATCAATCCCACAACAATAAGAATTGCTGCGCCGGCGCTTAGCGAAAGCCACAAAAATCCGGCAAAGCCGAAATTTTGCCAGCTATCTTTCAATTCGGTCGGTACAAAATCCAACATCGCTTTTCGCTTTCCCGTCCCGGCGACTATGTCTGCCTAGAATTGCCGCAAGGTTAATAAGCCCTTGCTTTGGCCGATCCAGATACCTTTGACTGTGTGATTTTGCCTATTGGCAAGGCCCCCAATACAGTTCAAATCGTAGCCAGAATTGAAGAAAAAAGACTGCTGGGTTCCTGTCTTGCCTAGATTGGGCCAAGGCGTGTTGGGGGACGTCTAATGTCGGATGCGCCGAGAATAACTTCGGAAGGCGGGCCTGCGGAAATTTCGGAAGAGGCGTTAAAGAAAGCTGAAACCTTCATCGAGGAAGAAGAAGGCGCAGCCAATCGGCTATCGGGCTGGGCAGGAACGATCGTTACGACCATCGCGGTCGCGATGACTTTGTTTCATCTTTACGCGGCTTACGACATCGTTCCGACACAGCAGTTGCGTTACACGCACGTCGCCTTCGTGATGATGCTTTGTTATCTGCTCTTCCCGATGGCTGCGCGTTTCCGCAACCAGATTCGCTGGTGGGATGTGCTCATCGGCTTCACCGCCGTCGGTATTCTCGTTTATGCGCTGATGGGCGGCGACGATTTCACCGATCGGGCTACGTTGCCAAACCGAACGGATATAATCCTCGGTATCGTTTTTATCGTCATACTTCTGGAAGCGACGCGGCGTACCACTGGAATCGTCGTCCCGATAATCTGCGTGTTGTTCATACTTTACGCGATGGCTGGACCTCATCTGCCAGCGCCCTGGACCCATCGCGGTTATGATTTCTCGCGGCTTGTCGGGCACCTATTTATTACGCTGGAGGGTATCTTCGGATCGCCTGTCGATGTTGCCGCCACGCTGATTGTCCTGTTCACGATCTATGGGGCTTTTCTTTCGCATTCCGGTGCAGGGAAATTTTTCATCGACTTTTCCCTCGGTCTGATGGGCAATAAAGCTAATAGTGCGGGGCGCACTGTGGTGCTGTCTTCGTTTCTGCTAGGCGGACCTTCCGGGTCCGGAGTGGCCACGACGGTGACGATCGGGGCGGTAGCCTATCCGATGATGGCGCGTGCTGGCTTCGAGAAGAACGCCGCAGGTGGGTTGCTTGCAGCGGGCGGTCTTGGCGCGATTCTATCGCCGCCGGTGCTGGGCGCCGCCGCTTTTCTGATCGCTGAATTTTTGAAGATCAGCTATCTCGAAGTTATCTGGATGGCGACGATTCCGACGTGTCTCTATTATTTCTCGCTTTTGATCATGGTCGAGCTCGACGCGCGTCGCTTCAGTGCACGCATGGTGCCCTACACGCCCGAGATGACGCTGGGTCAGATGACCCGACGGTATTGGTTTCATTTCTCGTCGTTGGTCGCAATCATCGCATTCATGCTGCTTGGTTATTCGTCCTCGCTCGCTGTTTTTTGGTCGACAGTCTTGGCGTTCGCTACAAGTTTTCTCACGCGCGAGACGGCGCTTGTTCCAAAAAAACTTGTGAAAGCGCTCGCCGACGGCTCGATCGGTGTGCTGACCGCTGCCACGACCTGCGCGTCGGCAGGCATTATTGTAGGTGTCGTAACGTTGACTGGTCTTGGCCTCAAATTTTCGTCGATCATTATCGATTACGCAGGAGGAAGTCTGCTGCTTACCGCGATCTATACATCTTTGATCGTTTGGGTAATCGGGCTCGCGGTGCCGGTCACAGCCTCCTACATCATCTGCGCCGTGATCACGGCGCCGGCACTTATCAAGCTTGGCGTGCCGGACTTCGCCGCCCACATGTTCATCTTCTATTACGCCGTGTTATCGGAGGTTTCTCCGCCCACCGCCTTGTCACCTTTCGCGGCAGCTGCAATCACCGGTGGCGATCCTTACAAAACGACAATGCAGGCGTGGAAATACACGCTGCCCGCTTTCCTGGTTCCTTTCGTGTTCGTGCTCGACCCAGATGGCATTGGACTTTTGCTGAAGATGCCCAAAGACGGCACGGTCTGGAACATCATCTGGATCACATTCAAAACCGCAATTGGTCTTGCCGCCCTCGCGGTTGCAGCACAAAATTGGGCATTTCATCGCACAGCTATGTGGGAGCGGGCCGCTTGGCTCATAGCGGGCCTGTTGCTCGTGTTCCCGAGCCTGCTCGAAGCGCTTGCCGAAACCATTACAGGATACGACTTCCCTTCGCCCGCGCCCTTCGGGCTGGCGATCACGGCCACTTTGCTGCTAAAGCAGAAATACTGGCGCGCTCCCGCGACGGAGATGAGCCGATAGGGAGGAATCGATGAAAAAAATTTCCACCGCACTCGCGATCCTGTCGATACTCGGCGGCGCACTGATCTTCGGCGCGGCTACCGCACAGCAAAAGACGATCGCAATCGGAACCGGCGGAACGGGCGGTGTTTACTATCCGCTCGGCGGCGGGCTCGCCAACGTGCTGTCGAAATACTTGCCGGGCGTGCAAGCAACCGCTGAAGTCACGGGCGGTTCGGTCGATAATCTAAAATTAATTGGTTCTGGCCAAAGCGAACTCGCATTTTCGATGGCCGATGCCGCGCTCGACGCATTCAACGGCCAGGACAAGTTCACGAGCGGCAAAGTTCCGCTGCGTACGCTAATGATACTTTACCCGAACCGTATGCACGTGGTGTCAATCGATGGCACGGGGGTCGAGAAAATGGCCGATCTCAAGGGCAAGCGCGTCTCCACCGGGTCACCGGGTAGTGCCACTGAAGTCATGGCCTTCCGCCTGATTGAAGCCGTCGGTCTCGACAAGGACAAGGACATGAAGAGAGAGCGGCTTTCCGTAGCCGAATCCGTGAACGCCGTAAAAGATCGAAAGATCGACGCGTTTTTCTGGGTCGGCGGAATTCCAACCGCCGCGGTCACTGACCTCGGCGCAACACCCGGAACCAAGCTCAAGCTCATCGATCACTCCGATGCAGTTGCGGCAATGAATGCGAAGTACGGTAATCTCTATGTCAAGGATACGATCAAAGCTGGAGCCTATCCGGGTCAGGACAAGGACAACACAGTCGCGACCGTTTGGAACATCCTCGTCACCAGCGATAAGACGACGGATGACTTAGCGTACAACATCGTGAAGCTTATCTTCGATAAGAAGCCAGAGCTCGTTGCTGTTCACAAGGAGGCGAACAGCTTCGTGCTTGAGACACAGAAGAAAGAAAACAGCCCTGTTCCATTTCATCCTGGGGCCATTAAATACTTCAAGGAACGAGGCTTGAGCTTTTAAGTTTTCGAACTAAGTTCGATATTCGAGAAAAATTTAAGCCCCGCTTTGGCGGGGCTTTTTTTCTTGCGAACGATCAATCGGAGCAGATGTGCGTTTGTTTGGATTTGTGATCGCAATCTTACTGATGGTCGTAATTCCGTTTTTTGCCGGTGCCCCCTGGAAGGCTTTTTTGGGGCTCATCGAATAAAGACGGCCAACGCATGGCCATTCTCGTGCCCTTAAACTGCCATTCCGCCCGTTAACCTGACTGCAAGGCTAAGCCAGCGATAATTTTTGGACGCGTTCGCCCTCAATCCCGGGGAGGGGTGGGGGGTGCGGTTGTAGTGTTGCGTAGGGTGAGCGTTCAATGTTTGCGTTGGGTACCAGACGGCGCCGTTTTGCCGTGTGCTTCGGTGCTGCGCTCGCTCTTATCGTGGCGAGCCCCGCTCAAATCGCTCAGCAGGATCTTGCGAGCCTCCTCACCTATCAGCCGGCCTCGAGCGAGCGTCCAAACGGATTTTTTGTCTCGTTCACGGCACTTCGTACCGCAACATTCTCACTGCCACGACCAGCGCTCTTTGCGATTCCCGAATTACCTGATGCCATTCGCGTCGTGGCCCGCAGCGACAAGGACAACGATCTCGACATTACTGGTTCAATTCCCGGGATCAGTTCGATCACAGGTCCGCAAAGCGAATACGAAGAACCGCAGACAACGGTTATGAACCGTACTAACAAAGGCGACCGCCTTTCCGTCAAGGTCGCATCCGTGCCGCAGCGCTCGGTTACACCTGTTGAGCCCGACGAAATCCAAACGCCAGGCTACGACGTTGCGATGTCGCTCGAAATACGCCCAGATGTTCCCAAGGATGAGCCGCGTGCTGACCGCGCCGGAACGCTCGTGCGCTATGTCGAGCCAGTCCCCGCAAATTCCAGCGGTATGTATAAACTCTCCCGACTTTTCTTCGGCGATGATCCGACGGGAATGCCGCCTCTCGCTTTCCAGCATCGCGACATAGTGCTTGCCTCTCTTCCAGGTACAGCGCCGACCGAGGGCTCGACCACTATCGCGGCCAAGGGAGAAGTCACGGGCGAGGAAGCACGGCCAAAAAGCCCAGCGGAGCGCCTCGGCTTGAAAGGCGCATCACTTGTCAAGGCTGAGAAATGTCTTGCCGATGCAATCTATTTCGAAAGCCGTGGCGAAGTAAAAACGGGACAGGTTGCGGTTGCGCAGGTCGTGGTCAATCGCGCGTTCTCCGGCTTCTATCCGAACGATATCTGCGGCGTGGTCTATCAGAACGCGCATCGCTATCTTGCCTGTCAGTTCACCTTTGCCTGCGAAGGTAAGAAGCTCACCGTCACCGAGCCCGACATGTGGGAACAAGCGAAACAGATCTCTCACGATATGCTCGACGGAAAACTATGGATGGATGAGATCGGCAAAGCGACGCATTACCACGCTTACTGGGTACGGCCTGACTGGATCCGCGAGATGCGAAAGATTAATCGAATAGGCGTGCACACCTTCTATCGCCCAAGGGCGTGGGAAGGTTGATCCTACTTCGGCCGCGCTTCGTGCAGATTGGCATCGGGTTGCGGAAGTTTTCCCGCGCGGCGTAGCTTCACTGCTTCGACTAATGCACGGGCGGCCGTTTTCTCACCCTCCTAAAAATTCTTGTCGGCTTCGCCTACTGGTTGAGCGAGAATGGGTTTGTGGACTTGGCGGGTGCAGGCTTGGCCACCGCGCGGACTTTTTTCTTCGCTTTGACATTCTGCTTCGGCTTAGCAGCTGCGGCCGGTTTAGCGGCTTTTTTATCGTCGTCGGTGAGCGTCGACTCTTCATGCGGTACCAGATTGACGCTTTTCTTCTTGGCGGGTGCCGGTTCAGGTGCGGAGTCGGTGACAGGTTTTTCGCTGACAGTGCCGGTGACTTCCGGCGCGCGTTCCCGCACTGGCAAGGGTAACGGCATCGGCTTCGCTTTGGCCGGCGGCGGGTTCAATGCCTGGGCCGCGGGTGGCCCGCTAATCGAAAAGCCAATCGAGGGCTTGAGCGGCGCGCGCACGCCAGCGATCAGGGAAAACCCCGCCATCAGGAGAAGGACGGTCGCCAATATCGCAGCGAGCACGACCCGCAAATCGAGCAACATCGGGATTGCCTCTGATTTTGCACATCCAATGCTGGCGAATCAGCTGCGCAACACCCAATGGTCGCGGGCCGGAGCAGGTATTGCAAGATCAAAGCCACGAAAAAGCCCAGCTCATTGACGCCCGCCTTGGTCCGACTAGGCGCTATCCAACGCCGCTTTCACTTGTGGCCCGACTCTCGCCGCCATCGCATTGCCGAGCGCCATCAGGCCCTTGGCGGGGCGGACCATCACTTCGAATTCCGCGATCTCGCCAGCCTCGTTAAAGCGAATGATGTCGACGGCTTTCAACTTCACATCGCCGATGTGTGCGCTAAATTCGAGAACGGCATTTTCCCCATCTGTCAGCTCACGATGATATTTGAAGTCCTCGAAAATTTCGGCCGCGCCACGCAGAACGAGGCAGACAAGATCGCGCCCCGGATACGGTGTGAATGCGACGGGGGAGCGGAAAATGGCATCTTTTGCGACAATGGAATGCAGATCGCTGAGATCGTCATTCGCAATCATCGCGTGCCACTTGTCGAGCGATTTCTGTGCTGCGGGCGATAGATTCATAGCGGCTTCGCTCCTCCCTGTAGGTGATGCGTTGTAACTCGCCTTCGAATTTTAGTCAGCCACATTTACGTTTATTGCTGCCACAACCGGAACAAATTCTATCGTGATGAGTTTGTTGTTGCGATTGAGTGTCCGTGTGATTCCCCCAACATCAATGCGCTAACGAAACCGCGTTTTAAGCGAGGTACGACTTATGTCAGCTGAAAGTCTTCTGATTATTTTAGTGGTTGGCGGCATCGCCGGTTGGCTCGCCGCTGTGATCGTCCAAGGTACGGGATTTGGCCTTGTCGCCGATATCGCGCTCGGCATCGTCGGTGCCTTTGTCGGCAATTGGCTGTTGCCCAAATTGGGCCTCCGTCTTGGCGGTGGTTTGGTCGCCGAGATTATTATTGCAACAATCGGCGCAATCTTCCTTCTCGCCGTACTCGGACTTTTTCAAAGAGGCGGCGGCGGTCGGGTCAGCCTTACACCGCCCGGTTTTCCGGTCTTCGTGATCTCGCTGGTGCTCGCGGTCATCGCCATGCTCGTCTACTACGCAGGCATCAAAATGCCGATTTTCAACACGATCAAAGTGTTCGACATCCTCGCGCTTGCTTACGTGGCGCTGCTTGCCGGCGTGGTGTTTCGAGGACTTTGACAATACTTTTTCTTGTCATGCCCGGTCTCGCGCCGGGCATGACAAGAAATGCTTCTTGCCCGAGCAAATTTCACTTCTCAACTGAATGCGAGGATTGATATCGTGCGTGCACGTCTAACTATTGTTCAACTGGGGCATGGCTTGCTAAGGCAGGCTCCTTCTCGGCCCAAGAATAGCCCCGGCATCGTCCGGAGCTTTTTCTTGTTTGCCAGTAGTTATTCTTGCTTACAATTCGAACCTAATCACCATACGGCAAACGCAGTCAGAGCCGCCGCGATATAAAACAGCGACCAGGCCGGATGACGCGGGCCGGTGGCGAGCGTAATGGCGCCACTCAAGAAAAACACCGCGGCGAGTACGATGCCAATCGTGCGCGTTTCGCCGGGCTTTAGCGCGATCGCTGCCAAGATCACTGCCGAGGCCCAGAAGTACATGCTGGTGATATGCCACGCGTAACGGATGAGCCGCTCCATGTAGCCGCGGTCATGCCGGAGCAGCGGCAAGTTAGGTAGCGCCAGTAGCCGCCGGAGAATATATTTTTCGCCGAGATAAGAATGGGCAAAACCCATGAAGATCAGCAGACCCGCCGCGGGCCAGAGCATGGCGCTCATTTGACCGGCGCGGCTTTCATGCATTCCTCTTTTCCACACGGGTTTTTCTTTTTCGCCTTTTTGTTTTTCGTGTCGGCTTTCTCCATCGCCAGCACAGGCGTGGCGATGATTGGCGCGGCGAAAGCAATCGTTAGCGAAAGCGCGGCAGCTTTGAACAGCAGTCTTGGCATGCGGTCCCTCCTTGATCTGCTATGATTTCCGATAGATCTCAGCGCTCGTCTCGTTGGCCGATTCGATCGAGCGTATCAAAGGCGACTTTAACTGCCACACAATGTCCGAGGCACGATCGTCGCGGATTTCCTTCAGGCCGATCTCCATCGCGTCATATCCGGCTTTGGGGGCGGCAGAATAGGTTCCGAACATCCGGTCCCATATCGAGAAGACCTGCCCATAGTTGCTGTCGGTCTCCGGTTGATAAGAAGAATGATGTAAGCAATGCATATTGGGCGTGACGAAGAGCCAGCGAAGCGGACGGTCGATCCGTTCCGGCAGGCGCAGATTCGCATGTGAGATGGCATTGATGATCGATTCGAAGACTTCAAACGCAGCGAGCGCCAAGGGATTCAGTCCGAATAAAACAGCAAGCGACGTCATCGTGAAAAACATGGCGATGATCTCCAACGGGTGATGGCGCAAGCTGGTGGAAACGTCGAGGCGCGTGTCCGAATGATGCACGCGATGCATCTGCCAAAACAGTCGGACCTTGTGCATGAGAAAGTGGAACGTATAGCCGGCGAGGCTGCGGATCGCGATCGTGGCGATAACAGCTATCCAAATCGGAGCACCCGTCACGTTCAACAGGCCGAGCCCCTTGCTTTGTGCCCATTGCGCGCTCACCACCGCGGTCACCGGCGCGAGTGTGGCCACTCCGATATTTAAAATGCCGATACCGAAGTTCGTCGGCCACCGCTGGTGACGATGGGGCGCCTGCTGAAACGCGGGGATAACGATCTCAGTCGCGGCTAGCAAAGAGAGGACGATCCAATAGGAAAAAATCCAGCTCTTTTCGATGATCGGCAGCCAATCCACAACCGATTCGAGTGACTGCCAAATCATGGCATGACCCCTGACCTAATCGCTATGAACCTAATGCAACTAGATGCTCTGCACGAGCAAACTATTGTGGGCAAAGTAACAAAACCCCGGTGGCTGATCATTCTGGTCACGGCGCCACTATGGTGAGGCGAAAACAAACAATGTAAACTGAGTGTGGGCATGTGGATCCGTCAACAATGAACTGTGGGTGGGCTATGGGAAAATCGAGAATTGTTGCGATCACGTTGATGGCAGCCATGGCGTTGTCATCTTCTAATGGTTTCGGCAGCACTCCTGTCGCCGCGCCGGTTATACATCACTCAAATCCCGTCGTGCCGTATGTAATCTTCGGCTGCGCCGGCAGTCTGGTCCTTGCTGCCTTCATCGCCAATATTCAGCGGAAGCGGCAGCTCACACCCGCAGAAGCCGCAACATGCGGGCTTCTGTTCTGGTTCACCCCGCCAATCAACAGTATCGATACGGTGGCAGCAGGCTCAAGAATCAGGTTCTGAGTTTTTTGAGGGGGCGTCGCAATGATACGGTTCGTCGTGCTGCCTTCATCGCCAATATTCAGCGGAAGCGGCAGCTGACACCCGCAGAAGCCGGAACATGCGGGCTTCTGTTCTGGTTCGTGCCGCCGAGATTATGTTTTGACTTTCCGAAATACAAAGCCCCGGCCTTCGTGTGCCGGGGTTTTGCTTTCTAATTCGACTAGTTGTGGTCGGCCTCCCTTTCGATCGTAAGCATGGGCGACCTGATCTGCCAGACGATGTCGGACGACTGTTCGAATCCGATTTCATTCACCCCGAACTTCATCGCTTCGTATCCGGCCCTGGGCGCTACGGAATAGGTTCCGAATAACCGGTCCCAAATCGAAAGAACCACTCCGTAATTGCTGTCCGTTTCCGGCTGATAAGACGAGTGGTGCAGGCAGTGCATGTTCGGCGTGACGAGAAGCCAGCGCAGCGCGCGGTCCAGCCGCTCTGGCAGGCGCAGATTCGTGTGAGAGAGAAGACCGATGATTCCGTCGATCGTCTCGTAAACAATCAGCGCCCAAGGGTTGAACCCGAGCACGATAGCGAGCGGCACCATGGCGAGAAACAGCACTACGACTTCCACCGGGTGCGAACGTACAGTCGTCGAAACGTCGAGGTGCGTGTCGGAGTGGTGAACCCGGTGCAGCTGCCAAAGCAGCGGAACCTTATGCATGAGCATGTGAAAAGAGTAGCCCACCAGGCTGCGGAGCAAA
>Ga0105249_10004990_pt1 | contig 11451 bp, 8 predicted proteins | sample KBSS44metaG_FD_81522 | JGI IMG/M metagenome (GOLD analysis project Ga0105249, IMG submission 81522) | Switchgrass rhizosphere microbial communities from Kellogg Biological Station, Michigan, USA - KBS S4-4 metaG | ecosystem: Host-associated > Plants > Roots > Rhizosphere > Soil | place...
GCCGAGCCCAAACTCTCTGCACTACCGGTTTTTCCTCTTTTTTCTTTCTACTGAAGATCGCCATCGCTGCTTTGTGGGTCGAGTTTTTTCTTATGTTTCGATTTTCGTAGTGAGGGCCGCGCGATCTCATCGGGCTTATCATTCCCAAACTTCCTGCTCGGAGGAGCAGTCGGTTTCCGGATCGAATCGAAGACAGGCCGCTTCTCAGCTTTCGGTTTTCGCTGGCTCATCGACCGCGATTATAGCAGATTGTCGAGGTGTGAAGGCGACGCAAAATTGACAATTTACTACAATAATCCCAGTATTATTCCGATCGTGAATCCTGTGCGATCTCATACCGTCCGACGATTTAGATGCAGCGATATCGAGGTGAAATTTCCGGGAACCGGCGGCCTTTCTGGCTTCCGGCGTCGAACTATTACATCCTGGCGGCTTCGGTCGCGATCGCCTTTTTCTTCCTCGTCTGGGGAATTCTAAATGACGGCCAGGATGACACTCCGTGGATCCCGGCCGGAATCGGGGCGGCGATAATTCTGAGCTCCGCTGTCATACTTCGCGAGATTGTCCTTCGCGATCGTCGGAACCGGTTTCTTGCATCTCAGCGACAGATCGACCAGAGCGTTCGAGGAATCGCCCAGCGAGCTCAAGCTCGCGATCCTGAAAAGCTGACCCTTGAGCGCAACGCCGCGATACTTCGTGAGATATCGCGCAAATCTGAAGCAGCAAAAGTACTGGCCCGGTTCGCCGAGGGACATCGGGACGTCTTCGAGCTTTGTGAAGAGTATCTCGGAGTCGTAAGGAAGGAGCTCCCGAAGGTTGCTGCCGGCTCGCCAAGGCTCGTCGCTCTCCTCCGCGGAACCGAGGTCGCAAGCAAGTATCACTACTACCACATGCTCCAGTGGGCAGAGATCGAATCGCGGGGGCTGACAAAGGAAGCTGCCAAGCGTGATAAGATTTCGGAGAAACTCGATTCGGCTCAGTCAGCTTTGGGCGTTGTTGAATTTGCTCTGCAGTCCTATCCGGACGACCCGGCGCTGTTGGATTCGCAAAAGGTCCTTTTAGATCTCGTCACTTCGATTAAGATCAAGGACCTGATGGGCAAAGCAGAGCGTTCGGCGTTCAAAGGCAACCATCGCCGGGCCTTAAGTCTCTATCAAGACGCATTATTCTTTTTACAACGCGAACATCCGGGGATCGAAAGCGAGTTGGTCGATCATATTAACGAAGAAATTTCCAGGCTCAGAGTGCATCTACTCGAATCCTGATGCTGTCAGTCGAGAAGTAATGATTTCGCAACGATGTCCGAAGTGCCGCAGTTCCCGGGTTCGAAAGGGGTACCGACCTACTCCTATCTGGTCGAAGGTACTTTTCCGCTACAACCTGCTGTGCGACAGATGCAATCTGGAATTCAAGGGATTCGCTGTTCCCGGCACGGTCACCACGCATCCGAAACGTAGAAAGAGTGCGAACGGAGACTGGTAGCGCGAATCTTTTTTGACTGAATCAAACGACGAGTTAATATTGGAAAAAGTGAAGAAGTATCTCTCGAACTGCCTCTGTGCGTTACTGGGTGCCGTTTTGGCGTCGGGTGCGATTCATGCTCAGAGCGATCAAGCGAATCTTGTTCACTTTGGTGATCTGCTGGAAGTCGATGTCATCGGAAGTTACGAGTACGATTGGCGCGGGTCGCTTACGCCGGACGGATATCTCGATGGCCTGGACACGATCGAGAATCAGATCTATGGGCTGTGCCAGAGCGAGGATGCTCTTTCGGCAGCCGTCCAAAAAGAACTCGCAAAGACGCTCCGCGATCCGAAGGTGGCGGTGCGAATACTCGATCGGTCGAACCGTGCAGTCGCATATCTGAGCGGCGCTGTTCGCTCGCCAAAACGATTTCAGATAAAGCGGAACGTACGCCTCAACGAGCTACTGGTTCTTTCAGGCGGGATCACGGATCGCTCGAGCGGAGAGATCTCGATCTTTCGGCCGGCAAACCTGAACTGCACAGAATCACGAAGGAGTACGGAAGGGCAGTTCGTAAAGGCGAGCCAGCCCGGCGGAGCTCAGACGTTCAATATCAAGATCTCGGATATCCTCCGCGGTGATCCGGCTGCGAATCCTGAGATCCTGAGCGGAGATATCGTCACGGTTTCCGAGGCGATGCCGGTCTACGTCATCGGCGGAGTGAACGTCCCGCAACAGATATCGCTCCGGAATCAGCTCACGCTGTCTCGAGCGATCGCTACTGCAGGCGGACTTGCGAAAGAAGGGAACTCTGCGATCACCATCTTCCGACGCGAAGACCGCGAAACGCGATTGATCAAAGCTGACCTCGAAAAGATCGCCGCCGGTCAGGATGAAGATCCGGTACTCAAGCCATTCGATATCGTCGACGTGCCTCAGAAGGGCAAGCCGAAACGCGTCCGCCCGCCTGTGATCGACAAGGGAATTCCGATGAGCTCGACACTTCGAGCTCTGCCTCTGCGCATCGTCGACTGATGCTTTCCTATATTTTCAATTGTCGAAACCACTGAAATCTGGTTCAATAACATCATATATGTCGTTCCCGCGGTACGAGGACGATTTTTTATTTATGGCAGGAAAACAAAGAAAAATTAGTCGTCGAATGGCAGCGCTGCTGTGGTTTCTTGCAGTCGCGATCGTCATCGGCACCCTTATCGCCCTTGAGCAGATCGCGGTCTTGTATGTTCTTGCGACGATTTCGCTCGTCGTCCTTCTTCTTATTGTCGCATTTGCTGACTTGGAGAACGTCGGACGTGAAAATCTCGAAGGCTTTGTCGAAGAATAGCAGTTAGTTTTACGGATGCGTCGCTGGTTTGGAAAATTCTTACTCCTCTCCGTGAGTCTGGCGACGGTCTCGCCGGTGCTTTCGAACACGGTGTCGCTGGCGGGCGACGAAGCAGTCTCGAATCTTCGGTGGAAAAGTGGAGTGGTCCGGATCTCAGTTTCCAGCTCCGTCCTTCGAGAGAATCCGAACATCAAGCGCGATAGCGATGTCGCAGGCGCGATCAGGCGAAGTATCGAAGCGTGGACGAGCGTCGCCAACGTCGAGATCCAGCAACTTATTTCTGACAAGCAAAGCGCGAGTCCGTCGGGACCGGTTGGCGACGGAGTAAGTTTGATCACGGTCGCGCAAACTCCGGAGAACGTTCTTCTTTTTTCGAAAGATCCTGAGAACGCTGCCGCGACAACCCGCATCTTCTACAACAAGCGCGGGATGATCACCGAAGCTGATATCGTCCTCAATCCATTCCTCCAATTCTCTACCGACGGCACGCTCGGCACCTTCGATCTTCAGAGCACGTTAACGCACGAGATCGGTCACTTGCTCGGTCTTTCTCATTCACCCGTATTCGGGGCGACGATGCACGCCAACTACGGGAAGAACGGCGTATTCGGAATCCAGAATTTCAGTTCGCGAACTTTGTCCGCCGATGACATCGCCGCCGTGCGTTCGATCTATGGTGCTCGAACGGATGACGAAGCGTGCTGCGGATGGATCCACGGACGTCTGGCTTTCGGAGCCAAGCAAGGAAAAACTGCGGAGGTCTGGGTCGAAGATTTGAACGGCCGTGTGCAGGCGAGCACCGAGTCGACAGATGGCGAATTTCGGTTCAGCGGGTTGAGCTCCGGGCAGTATCGTGTTTTCGCGCAAGAAGCCGGACGTGCTCGAACATCATCGCCGGCGAGACAGATTGGTGAAGCGGCAGTCGAACGCGGCGAAACGGTTTCGATAAACGCCAAGCCGGCATCGTCTACACGCGACTTTGATCTTGCATTGGTCGGGTTCAATGGACAGTTATCCGAAATGGCCGTCTCGCTGTCGCCAGGCCATACGTACACCCTCTATCTTGGCGGCCGCAATCTTGATCCTCGAAAGCTTTCGGTAAGCTTCACGTCTCCGTTCATACGCGCCGTGCCAGGGACAATGAAGTCTCTCGACTACGGCGACGAGATCAGCGTCGTCAGTCTGGATGTTCGGGTATCGAGCCGAGCTGCGGCGGGGGACTACACGATCTACGCCGAGACAGAAAAGGATAGTAAACGAGCTCTTATCGGCGGTCTCACTATCGAGAATTTCCCAACTTTTTCGCCAAATCCGGCCTCATTTCAAGAATAATTCCTCCTCCGTAACAAACGTTGCATTTTCGTACACAGTGTGCATAATCGGAACTGTTCACCTCCCCGGTGAACATCCGGTCACGAGGGGTGAGGACTTGTGACCAAATGGGCGGCGGAGTGGGAGACGCCGCCCTTAATTATTTTAAATATCGGTGTCAGGCACTGCTTCTTGCCGTAATTCATAACAACACTCACTCTCCGGAATTCGGCGCTCAGACAGGTCGATCAAAAGATCGACGCGGTTCGACGATTTCCCGCTCCTATGCCTCACTCCGAACTTACCGAGCTCTGCTTAGACAAGGTGACAATTCGTGAGCACAGCGGATTCTTACTTGACCTAAAACCCAATACGCGTAGAATTTATCCTGTTTCTTTAGTGCGGATAACGTGCAAGTGACGGAACAACAGAGCAAGGGGGAGACTGTAACCGCAGGCAATTTTCGTCGGGCGGTGTTTTTATTTTTAGGCAGATGAAAACTCAGAAGCGAAGCCGTTTCGGACGGTGGCTGTTCAATGAAGTCGGAGAGATCGAGGGGCCGCACGAACCCGAGGGCCGGCATCATGAGCACGCGTGGTGGAAGGTAATGTGCCTTACCGGCGTCGATTATTTTTCGACGCTGGGTTACCAGCCCGGTATTGCGCTCCTCGCCGCCGGCGCTTTGTCACCGTTCGCAACTTTGGTGCTCGTACTTCTCACCCTGTTCGGTGCTTTGCCAATGTACCGGCGCGTGGCTGAGGAAAGTCCGCACGGCGACGGTTCGATCTCGATGCTTGAGAAACTTCTTTCCCGATGGAAGGGAAAGATGTTCGTGCTGATGCTGCTCGGATTTGTCGCGACGAGTTTTATTATCACGATCACGCTCTCCGCTGCCGACGCGACGGCGCACATCGTCGAGAATCCGTTCGTCGAACACAATCTTCAGTTTCTAAATCACAAGATAGTCGTCACGCTGATCCTCATCGGCATGCTCGGTGCTGTATTCCTGAAGGGATTCAATGAGGCGATCGGGCTCGCTGTCGGGATCGTCGCAGTCTATCTTGTACTGAATCTCATAACGATCGTGACCGGCTTTTACGAGATCATGGTCCACCCCGATGTGTTCGGCAACTGGCAGAATGCTGTGTGGTCACATCCGGCCGTCGGCGGAAGCTTTATTTGGATCATCATCGCCGCGATGTTCTATTTTCCGAAGCTCGCGCTGGGATTGTCCGGGTTCGAAACGGGTGTCGTCGTGATGCCTTTGGTGAAGAGTGATGTCGAAGCGCCGCGCGACGAGATCAAGGCGTTGCATGCGACACGGGTAGATGAAGGCGATGCCTCGCCTGATGCACAAGCTCATCTCGCAGGCCGGATCAGAAATGGCAAGAAGCTCCTCGCCGGTGCTGCTTTCATCATGAGCTTCTATCTGATCGGAAGCAGCATTGTGACTGCGATGCTGATCCCGTACGACAAGATCCAGGAAGGCGGCGAGGCTAACGGACGTGCGATCTCTTATCTGTCGCACGAATACCTTGGACACGGATTCGGTACGGTCTATGACATCTCGACGATACTCATATTGTGGTTCGCAGGTGCATCGGCAATGGCCGGTCTTCTGAATATCGTTCCGCGATATTTGCCGCGATATGGAATGGCGCCGGATTGGGCACGGGCGACGAGGCCGCTGGTACTGATCTTCACAGGGATCTGCGCCGTTGTGACGTCACTGTTTCGGGCTGAAGTCGATGCTCAAGCCGGTGCTTACGCGACGGGCGTGCTCGTCTTGATGACATCGGCTGCGGTCGCGGTGGCGATCTCGTCGAAGAAGCGCGGTGAGAAGGCGTGGATATTTTACGTTGGGATAACGATCGTGTTCATCTACACGACGATCGTCAACATGATCGAACAGCCGAGCGGAATCCAGATCGCGTCGCTCTTCATTTTTGGCATCATCGCGGCTTCGTTCATTTCGCGGGCGTTGCGTACGACGGAGGTACGAGTCGATAAGATCGAGTTCGACGCTAAGGCGAGGGAGTTCATCGAAGAGGCCGCCGAGGGCGAGATCCGAATCGTTACGAATCGGCGTGAGGTTGGGAATGTCGGCGAGTATCGTTTCAAGGAACATGAGAAACGTGTCGACAATCACATTCCCGCCACCGATCCGGTGTTGTTTTATGAGATCGATCTTGGCGATGCATCCGAGTTCAGCGGAGCTCTGAAGATCCGTGGCGTCGACGTGGACGGTTATAAGATCCTACGAACGGAATCTCCTGCCGTCCCGAATGCCATCGCCGCGCTGCTACTTCATTTGCGTGACATGACGGGGAAGATTCCACACGTGTACTTTGGTTGGAGCGAAGGGAATCCGATCGTCTATCTCGCGCGGTATATCTTGTTCGGCGAGGGCGATACGGCGCCCGTCACGCGTGAAATACTCAGGCAGGCTGAGGACGATCCGGAGCGGCGTCCGAACGTGCATGTCGGGGGATGAGTCTATCGAGTCTATCGAGTCGACCGAGTCTGATGGGTCAATAAGGCCGCGACTGGAAGACAATGTGTTCGACTCGAAAGACTTGATAGACTGGACAGACTCGATTGACGCCCCAGACTCCTAAGGTTGCAATTCGAAAAATCGAGGAGTATATTCACAGCTTTGATAATTGAGCCGAAGTCGAGACTAGCGTTTTGACACGGGGGAACCACTCTTTTGGGGCGAAGCATTTTTGCGGAACACTTCCATTGTTCAAGCCCGTCAGCTAACCTCGCAGGCGTAAGTGGAAGACAAGCCATTTTGGTTCTGAGAAGTGCTCAGGCCGTATTTGCAAATGACTTGCGGATACGGCCTTTGAATTTTAAATATGCCCAACAGCAAGCAGGGCCGACTCTCGCAGTGGCTATACAGCGGAGTCGAAGAAATTGAGGGACCTCACGAGAGGGTCGGCCGACATCACAAGCACCCTTGGTGGAAGGTGATGTGTCTCACGGGTGTCGATTACTTCTCGACACTGGGTTACCAGCCCGGCATTGCCTTTCTTGCTGCGTCGGTCCTATCGCCGGTGGCGACTTTGATCCTCGTTCTGCTCACGCTTTTCGGAGCCCTCCCGATCTACAATCAGGTCGCTAAAGAGAGTCCGCACGGAGAAGGATCGATCGCGATGCTGGAGCGTCTTCTCTCGCGCTGGAAGGGAAAGCTCTTCGTTCTGATATTGCTTGGGTTCGTCGCGACGGACTTTGTTATAACGATCACACTCTCGGCTGCCGACGCCGCAGCTCACGCTCTCGAGAATCCATTCGTGCAGCATCGGCTGTCATTCCTGGAACATCCTGTTGCCGTAACCCTGATCCTCATTTCGCTTCTTGGCGTTGTGTTTCTTAAGGGCTTCAAGGAAGCGATCGGCATCGCCGTGTCGCTTGTCGCGATCTATCTCTTTCTCAATCTGATCACCATCGCCCGAGGTGTCTACGAAGTCTTTACTCACGCCGATCTGCTAACGAATTGGCAGACTGCGTTGTTTGCTACCAAGACGTCGGGCGGCATAGGCGGTATCGTCGCGATTGTCGGAATCTCACTTCTAGTTTTCCCTCGACTTGCGCTCGGGCTGTCCGGATTCGAAACGGGTGTCGCAGTGATGCCGCTCGTCAAGAGCCCGAACCGCATCGAGAATACTCGAAAGCTTTTGATGACGGCCGCTCTGATCATGAGCTTCATGCTCATCGCCAGCAGCTTCATCACGAGCGTCCTTATACCAAAGGCTGAGTTCTGTCCGAGGATCAATTGTGCAGACGCGATACAAAGGGAAGAGATCGCCCATGCTTCACCGTTTTGCGCGTGCTCCGCGGCTGAGGAAGCGGCCGGGACCGTACGTGAGCCCGGCAAGGCTAATGGACGTGCGCTCGCATTCATCGCCCACCTGTACTTTGGAGAAGCTTTCGGAACGCTCTATGACATAAGTACGATCCTCATCCTTTGGTTCGCCGGCGCGTCCGCGCTTGCCGGACTTCTGAATATAGTTCCGAGATATCTGCCGCGATACGGCATGGCTCCGGAATGGGCCCGGGCAACCCGACCGCTTGTGCTGGTCTTTATGGCGATCTGCTTCACGGTCACGTGGATCTTTGAGGCCAATGTTGACGCACAAGGCGGAGCCTATGCGACCGGAGTTCTCGTATTAATGTCCTCGGCTGCAATCGCCGTGACGATCTCCGCATGGCGCGAGTTGAACAAATGGCGCTTTGCGTTCGGAGCGATCTCGATCGTTTTTATCTACACGACGATCACAAATATCGTCGAACGCCCGGACGGAATAAAGATCGCTTCGTTTTTCATATTCGCGATCATCGCTGCTTCGTTCATCTCGCGAGTGATGCGATCGACGGAGATCCGCATCGATAAGATCGAGCTCGACGCGACCGCTCAGGCCTTTATTGATGAGTTGAGATCCGAGGGCGAGATCAGGATCGTGACAAACCGGCGCGAGACTGGCGACATGTCAGAGTATCGCTTCAAGGAACACGAGAAGAGGATCGACAATCACATACCTTCAACCGATCCGATCGTCTTTTATGAGATCGAAACCGGTGATGCATCGGAGTTCAAGGGACGGCTGAAGATCTGTGGTACCGATATCGGAGGATATAAAATCTTAAGAACGCAGGCTCCGGCCGTTCCGAATGCGATCGCAGCGTTTCTCATGTATCTGCGGGACAAGACCGGCAAGATACCCCACGTTTATTTTGGCTGGAGCGAAGGGAATCCGATCATGTACCTCGCTCGTTATATCTTGCTCGGTGAAGGCGACACCGCGCCGGTCACGCGCGAGATACTGCGACAGGCGGAGCCCGATCCGGAAATGCGTCCGAATGTACACGTTGGTGGGTAAAAGGGAGATTTGAAATTTGAAAACTCTGCGTGTGCGATTTGAATCGGAAATTTCAAATTTCAGATTTCAGATTTTAGATACGAGATTTCAGAGTGTTCGCAAAACAAAGAGGCTGCTCCTAAGCAGCCTCTTTCCATATCTCGATTCAGTTGTGGATCAGCTCTTTCCGTTGCCGTTGAGGATCGACGGGTTCATTTCGAGGAAGCATGAACGGCAGTACACGGGCCGGCCCTGTGAAGGATAGAACGGGACTGTCGTCGTCTCTCCGCACTTTGCGCAGTTAACTGCCACCTCGATCCGCTGCCGCACTCCCGAGGCCTGGGCTGCAGCGATCGCCGCGAGCCTCTCATTCTTAGCCTGCTTGCATTCCTTACAACGTTTGGGTGGATTTTGAAGTTTCTTATCGCGGAAGAAAGCCTGCTCTCCCACCGTCCAAATGAAATTGACGCCACAGTCGATGCATAGGATCGGCTTGTCTTCAAATTCGGATGTATCGGTGAAAGTGGTATCCGATTCAGGGTCTGTTATTTCGATTTCGGACATTTCGGAACCCTCCTTGTCGTGCTGTAGATCCGCGTGCTCCTCTGGATCCAGCGCTGTTCATTAGCGCATAATCGGGGGCTTTGATCGATCGATCACGATCACGAATCCAAAGTTCGATAAAGCAAAAACTTTGTAGTAAATTCTTCAGAAGAAGTTACCTAAGTTGAACGCTTATTCCTGATTGGGTGCGGTTCTGACCTTATTACTATTAAGGTTGATGTGTCAAGCCCAAGCAGGCGCCCTGATTATATATCATCCACTGTCGATTTATAAAGAAAATATGCGAATTCTGGTGATCGGTTCGGGCGGCCGCGAGCACGCCATATGCTACTCGTTTGCACGAAGCAGCCGCGTCGCGAAGATCTTTTGCGCGCCCGGCAACGGAGGCATTTCGCGCGTTGCGGAGTGCGTTGCGATCAAGCCGGAAGAGATCGACAAGCTCATTGAGTTTGCCCAACAAGAAAGTATTGACCTGACGTTTGTCGGAGGCGAGTCAGCGCTTGCGTTGGGCATCGTCGATGAATTCGAAAAAAGGGGCTTGAAGATAATCGGAGCCTCGATGTCGGCGGCGCGGCTCGAGGCGAGCAAGGCATTCGCCAAGGACTTCATGGCGCGACACGGAATTCCGACGGCGCATTATGTCACTGCCGAATCTCCGGCCGACGCGATTGCGATCCTCGAGGCGGGACATTTCGGAAATGAGAGTTCTGCTGTCGTCGTGAAGGCCGACGGCCTCGCCGCCGGAAAAGGAGTCGTCGTCGCTCGCGATCGCAAGGAAGCTGTCGATGCATGCAGCGAGCTCGCGGATCTTGTCGGCAGCGCTGCCGAGAAGATCGTGCTTGAAGAGTGTCTGGTGGGAAAAGAAGTATCGCTGTTGATGTTTGTCGACGGAAACAATTTCGTGCTGATGCCTCCCGTGAGAGACCACAAGCGCATAGGGGAAGGCGATACGGGGCCGAACACGGGGGGAATGGGAACGATCACCGACTCAGGTCTGCTGACTCCGGCCCAGACTCAGCAGATCATCGCCGAGATGATCGAACCGACTCTCGACGGTTGCATCGAAGACGGATTTCCGTTTCGTGGAATTCTGTTTCTCGGGCTGATGCTCACGGAAGGCGGTGCGAAGCTGCTCGAATACAACGTGCGGTTTGGAGATCCCGAGACGCAGTCGATACTCGTTCGTCTCGAGAGCGATCTTGTCGATATTTGCGAAGCGATTTTGGGTGGTCGACTGGCTGACACAGCGGTAAAGTGGTGCGAAGGAAATTCCGCGTGCGTAGTACTCGCCGCTGAAGGCTATCCGCAAAAACCGAGGACTGGTGATGTAATCAGCGGCATCGACGACGCAGCATCGATCGACGCCGTAATTGTCTTTCATGCGGGAACGGTACTTTCGCCCGACGGCTCACTTGCAACAGCCGGCGGTCGTGTACTCGGGATCACGGCGCGCGGAACTAGCTTAGACGAGGCACTGGGATCCGCATACTCGGCTGTGGAGCGAATTACGTGGAAAGGAATGCAGTATCGAAAGGATATCGGCCAATAGAATTTAGGAGGTTGGCGGGGGTCTGCATGTCTTTGATGCAGGGCATTTAGCAGGTAACCCGGCCGCCCTTCGACTCATCTTCCAGAATGTGCAGATAATTTCGTATTTACTTACTAAGGGGGAAAAGATATGAAAATCAGTCTTTTAGCAGTATTCTCCGCGGCACTTTTGCTTTGCGTCGCGACAGGTTCATATGCGCAGGGTCGAGGAAACGGTAACGGGGGCGGCGGTGGACGTCCCGCAACCGCGGGCCCTCCATCCGGAGTTGGCGGCGGTGGAGGAGTAAATCACGGACTCGGAACGGCATCGACCAACTCGAACGGACGCTCAGACACAGGGCTGGGAACCGCTTCGAC